>Ga0206810_1047_pt1 | contig 20722 bp, 21 predicted proteins | sample Alteio_BWOrgCont_56_FD_152889 | JGI IMG/M metagenome (GOLD analysis project Ga0206810, IMG submission 152889) | Enriched cells from forest soil in Barre Woods Harvard Forest LTER site, Petersham, Massachusetts, United States -... | ecosystem: Environmental > Terrestrial > Soil > Temperate forest >...
ATGGTCCACGGGATTCATCGATACGCCGCGATTATGCGGCTTCCAACCCATCCAGCGCGAGCGTCCCGCCTTGCCGATGGTGATGTTTTCGTGATCCAGATTTCCCACCTGCCCGATAGTCGCCATGCAATCCTGCGAAATCTTCCGCGTCTCACCTGAAGGCAGCTTGACCAGCGCGTACTCTTCTTCCTTGGCAACCAACTGGGCCGCTCCGCCGGCAGAGCGCACCATCTGGCCACCCTTGCCCGGCTTCAGTTCCAGATTATGAATCTGCGTGCCGGGAGGAATATTTCGCAGCGGCAAGGCATTGCCTACCAAAATGTCCGCCTCGGGACCGCTGATCACTTTCTGCCCGACCTTCAATCCTTCCGGCTGCAGGATGTAACGCTTCTCACCGTCGGCATAAGCCAGCAAGGCAATGCGCGGTGAACGGTTGGGATCGTATTCGATGCTGATCACGGTCGCCGGAATCCCTGTCTTGTCGCGCTTGAAATCAATGATGCGCAGCTTGCGCTTGTGGCCGCCTCCAATGAAGCGCATGGTCATGTCGCCCGAGTTGCGGCGTCCGCCGGTGCGCGGCTTGGGCTCGAGCAGCGGCTTATGCGGATTCTTCGTCGTGATGTCGTCGTTGACGATCGTCGTGCGGTACCGAAGCGTCTGCGTTGTCGGTCGATATGTCTTGATTGGCATAATCAGCTCTTAATCTGTTTGTCATTCCGAACCGGGCGAAGCCCGGCGAGGAACCTGCTTCCTGCCGCCACTACAAGTTCTGCGCGTACTCCGGCATCTTCTCCCCGGCCCGCAGCCGCACATAAGCCTTCTTCCAGTCCGGACGGTAGCCGGCAAACTTCCCCCGCCGACGTTCTTTTCCCGGATAGGTGGCCGTGCGCACAGAAAATACCTTCACCTTGAAAATCGTCTGCACCGCTTGCTTGATTTCCGTCTTCGTAGCTTTGGGCGCAACCTGAAATACCAGCGTGTTCTGGTTCTCCTTGATCGCCAACCCTTTTTCCGTGATCACCGGACGCCGAATAATCTGATATGCGGATTTCATATTGATTAGGCCCTAGGCCACCTCCGCCGCTTTTTCATGCCGCGCGCGCTTCCGCGGGGCCGCCGACGCCTTCTTCGCGCCCTCTTCCTTCGCCTTGCGCTGCCGCTTCGGCAAACTATCCTTCAAAGTGAGCTGCAACTTCTCAATGGCGGGATGAGAAAAAATCACGCGATCATACTTCAGCAAGTGATAAGGATGAACCTCATTCCCAGCAATCAATTCCAGCCCGTGGATATTGCGCGAACTCAGCTCCAGATTACGGTTCGCCGCGTTCGGTGCTTCCACAATCAGCACCGTCTTCTCAACCTTAAGCGCGTCCAGCGCCTCCCGGAACGCTTTTGTCTTTGCATCCTTCAGCTCGAACGAATTCACCACCGTCAGCTTGCCGTCGGCAAACTTAGCCGCCAGCGCGGAGCGCAGCGCGCCCAAAAGCTTTTTGCGCGGGAACGAGTAGTCATAAGACCGCGGCGTCGGACCATGCACGGTAGCTCCATGCCGCCACAGTGGCGACCGGATCGAGCCGATACGCGCCCGTCCCGTGCCCTTCTGCTTCCACAGCTTCTTGCCCGATCCCGAAACCTGCCATCGAGCCTTGGTAGCGTGCGTGCCGCGATGCTGCCCGGCGCGGTAATGCTTCACCGCCTCCCAAAGCAGATCTTCATTCACGGCGCCGAAAATCTCATCGGCAAGGTCGAAGCTCCCGACCTTCTTACCGCCTAAATCGTAAATGTCAATAGTCGCCATATTGCTTCTCGGTACTCGGTACTAGGTACTAAGCTTTTTTCGCAGCTCTCTTAGCCGCCTTCAACGGATCCACCGTAGCCGACCCGGCAAATCCACGCCGCTCTCTGGGCGGCTTCTTCGCCTTGATGATCACAATGTAGCCGCCCTGCGGCCCCGGCACACTACCTTCCACCACCAGCAAATTTTCTTCTTTATCGACTCCGAGCACGCGCAAATTGCGCTGTGTCACCCGGTCGTGGCCCATGTGTCCCGACATGCGCATTCCCTTGAACACGCGCGAAGGAAACGCCGATGATCCAATCGAACCCGTGATCTGAAACATCGATCCATGCGACTTCGGACCGCCGCCAAAATGATGCCGCTTCACCACACCCTGGAAGCCTTTGCCCTTGCTCACTCCCACGATGTCGACAAACTTTTCGCCTTCAAAAATCTCGACCAGCACCCGGTCGCCAACTTTCACCGTAACGTCGCTGTCGGCAGCGCCATCAGTCTCGAGCGGCACTTCGCGCATAAATTTCACCGGAGGAAGATTGTTCTTCGCCAGATGTCCTCGCGCCGGCTTGGTCAGCCGCGATTCCTTCACAAACTCAACGAGGCCAATCTGCGCCGCCTCGTAACCATCCCGCGTAGCCGACTTATGTTGCGTAATCACGCAAGGACCAGCCTGCAGCACCGTGACCGGGCGCACATCGCCCTTCGAGTCAAACAGCTGCGTCATGCCAACCTTCTTGCCTAGAATGCCAGTAACTCGAGTCGCCATCTCTATCTCCATTCCCAGCATGGCAAGTCGCTTCTTGAAGCGACGGCTATTGGCTGGGGAGCTCTTATGCTCATGTGGGGACGGCCGCCCTCGGCCGTCCAGCGGGCAAAGCCCGCGCTTCAACTATTTATGCTCTTTCCCGAAAGCCTTAATCTCCACATCCACGCCAGCCGGCAGATCCAGCTTCATCAGCGCATCCACCGTCTGCTGCGTCGGCTCGAGAATATCGAGCAACCGCTTATGCGTGCGGATTTCGAACTGTTCCCGCGACTTCTTATCCACGTGCGGCGAACGCAGCACGCAGTACTTGTTCTTCATCGTAGGCAAAGGAATCGGCCCCGCGATCTGTGCCCCAGTGCGCCGAGCGGTTTCCACAATCTCGCCCGTCGACTGATCCAGAATGCGGTAGTCGTAAGCCTTCAACCGGATTCGAATTCTCTCTTTTCCAATCACGTTTCACTCTCTCTAACCCCTCCCGGCGTCTCCGGAAGGAAAGAACTAGCGGCAAGAAGCAAGCCGCGTTTAGTAGCGCCGGCGTCCCGCCGGCATTTTCAAGTCACGTCACAATCTCCGAAATCGTTCCCGCGCCCACCGTATGTCCGCCTTCGCGAATGGCAAACCGCAACCCCTTCTCCATCGCTACCGGCGTGATCAGCTCAATCACCAGTGAAACGTTGTCCCCAGGCATCACCATCTCGGTTCCCGCAGGAAGCTCCGCCACGCCGGTCACATCGGTCGTCCGCAAATAAAACTGCGGCCGATACCCCTTGAAGAACGGTGTATGCCTTCCACCCTCTTCCTTCGTCAGGATGTAAACTTCCGCTTTGAACTTCGTGTGCGGCGTGATCGACCCGGTCTTCGCCAGCACCATGCCGCGCTCGACATCTTCCTTCGCAATGCCGCGCAGCAACAGTCCCGCGTTGTCGCCCGCCATGCCTTCGTCCAACTGCTTCTTGAACATTTCCACGCCGGTCACAACAGTCTTGCGCGTGTCGCGGAAGCCGACGATCTCGACTTCTTCACCGACTTTCACCTTGCCGCGTTCGATACGGCCCGTCACCACCGTGCCGCGCCCTTGAATCGAGAAGATATCTTCAATCGGCATCAGGAACGGCTTGTCCAACTCGCGCGCCGGCTGCGGAATATACTTGTCCACCGCCTCCATCAGCGCGTCCACCTGCGCTTCCGCCTTCGCTTCCCCATTCAACGCGCCCAGCGCCGACACCCGCACCACCGGCACATCGTCGCCAGGAAACTTGTAGCTCTTCAGCAATTCCCGCACTTCCAGCTCGACCAGCTCCAGCAGCTCGGGATCGTCCACCGCATCCACTTTATTCAGCGCCACCACCAGATACGGCACGCCCACCTGCCGCGCCAGCAACACGTGCTCGCGCGTCTGCGGCATCGGACCATCCGTCGCCGCCACCACCAGAATCCCGCCATCCATCTGAGCCGCGCCCGTGATCATGTTCTTGATGTAATCCGCGTGCCCCGGGCAATCGACGTGCGCATAGTGCCGGTTCGCCGTTTCATACTCCACGTGCGCCGTCGCAATCGTGATCCCGCGCGCCTTCTCTTCCGGAGCGTTGTCAATCGAGTCGAACGACCGGAACGTGTTCTTCGGATTATGCTTTGACAACACCTTCGTGATCGCCGCCGTCAACGTAGTCTTGCCATGGTCAATGTGACCAATCGTCCCAACATTGCAGTGCGGCTTACTCCGATCAAATTTTTCTTTCGCCATATTCTTTCCTCAACCTTCAGCTTGTCATCCTGAGGCGCCGCTCTTTGGCGCCAAAGGATCTCTAATCTGCACATAGCTCACGGAGAGCTACTACTTCGTAGTCCCCTGCACCTTCGCGATGATTTCCTCCGCCACCGACCGCGGAGCTTCCTCATAACGCGCAAAATGCATCGAGTACTCAGCCCGCCCCTGCGTCGACGAACGCATGTGCGTCGCATAGCCAAACATTTCAGCCAAAGGAACGATCGCCTTGATCACCTGGGATCCAGCGCGATGCTCCATACCTTCAATGCGTCCGCGCCGCGAACTCAGGTCACCCATAATCACACCGGCATAATCTTCCGGCGTAACTACTTCAACCGCCATCACCGGCTCCAGCAGCACCGGCGAAGCCTTCCGCGCTGCTTCCTTGAACGCCATCGACCCGGCAATCTTGAACGCCATTTCGTTCGAATCGACATCGTGGTAGCTGCCGTCATACAGCGTAGCTTTCACATCAACCATCGGATAGCCCGCAAGAATCCCACCCTCGAGCGCTTCCTGAATTCCCTGGTCGATCGGCTTGATGAATTCTTTCGGCACCGACCCGCCAACAATGTCGTTGACGAATTCGTAACCGGTACCCGCAGGTTGCGGATCGAGCTTGATCTTGGCGTGCCCGTACTGCCCGCGCCCGCCGGTCTGCCGAATGTATTTGCCTTCCGCCTCGGAGTGCTTGCGGATGGTCTCGCGATAAGCCACCTGCGGCTTGCCGACGTTCGCCTCAACCTTGTACTCGCGCATCATGCGGTCGACAATGATTTCCAGATGCAACTCGCCCATACCGCTGATGATGGTCTGTCCGCTGTCGGGATCGGTATGAACTTTAAAGGTAGGATCTTCCTGCGCCAGACGCCCCAGCGCCATGCCCATTTTTTCCTGATCGGCTTTCGTCTTAGGCTCGACCGCGACCGAAATCACGGGAACCGCAAACGTAATCGATTCGAGCGCAATCGGATGATCTTCGCTGCAAATCGTATCGCCCGTGCTAACACCCTTCAATCCAACCGCGGCGCAAATGTCGCCCGCGAGAATCTCGCTGATCTCTTCCCGCTTGTTGGCGTGCATCTTGAGCAAACGCCCAATGCGCTCACTGCGGCGGCGGCCCGTGTTCAACACGGAGTCTCCAGTCTTAAGCTGCCCGGAGTAAACCCTGATAAAAGTCAACTGGCCGACAAATGGGTCAGCCATGATCTTGAACGCCAAAGCCGAAAACGGCTGCTTGTCGTCCGCCTTGCGAAAAATCTGCTCCCCGTTGTCCGGATTCAGCCCATGCGTTTCCGGCACATCGAGCGGCGAAGGCAAATAATCCACGACTGCATCCAGCAGCGGCTGCACACCTTTATTCTTGAACGCCGTCCCCACCACCACCGGAAACACTTTCAAAGCAATCGTCGATTTGCGCAGCGACGCACGCAATTCATCCGCGGTAATCTCTTCACCTTCCAGAAATTTGTGCAGGATTTCGTCGTCGTTCTCGGCAATGCTCTCAACCAGCTGCGCGTGAAACGCTTCGGCTTTCTTCTTCAGCTCGGCGGGAATTTCTTCAGTGACGTATTCGGCGCCCATCGTGTCGTCCTGCCACACGATCGCCTTCATATTGATCAGATCAATGACGCCCTTGAACTTGTCTTCTTGCCCGATAGGAATCTGAATCGCTACCGGCTTCGCGCTTAAACGCTTGCGGATCGTATCGACGGCATGCTCGAAATCCGCACCCATCTTGTCGATCTTGTTAATAAAACAGATTCGAGGAACACCGTACTTGTCAGCCTGGCGCCAGACTTTTTCCGACTGCGGCTGCACCCCGTGCACGGCGTCAAACACAGCCACAGCACCGTCGAGCACGCGCAGCGAGCGCTCCACTTCCGCCGTGAAATCCACGTGGCCGGGCGTATCAATAATGTTGATCCGAATGTCGCGCCAGGTGCAGGTCGTCGCCGCGGACGTAATCGTAATCCCGCGCTCCTGCTCCTGCTCCATCCAGTCCATGGTCGCAGTGCCTTCGTGCACCTCTCCGATGCGATGCGTCTTTCCCGTGTAGAACAGGATGCGCTCCGTCGTAGTGGTCTTCCCGGCATCAATGTGCGCCATGATGCCGATATTCCTGCAGCGTTCTAGTGGGACTGTTCTGGGCACGACTCTCTAACTCTTTCTGGGCTCCAACTTCAATTTAGTAATTTTGCAATTTGAGTAATTTGGTAATTTGAAAACCAAATGTTCGACGGGTCTTAAATTACAAAATTACCCGATTACCAAATTACAAATTTCCTTACCACCTGTAATGAGCGAACGCCTTATTTGCTTCCGCCATGCGGTGCACATCTTCCTTCTTCTTGATGGCCGCGCCTTTTCCATTCGCCGCGTCCAGCAATTCGTTACTCAACTTGTCGACCATGCCTCGCTCCGCGCGCCCGCGCGCATAAATCAGCAGCCAGCGGATCGCGAGCGATGTCCGCCGGTCGGCATTCACTTCCACCGGCACCTGATAGTTAGCGCCACCAACCCGCCGAGTCTTCACCTCGAGCAATGGCTTCGCGTTCTCGACAGCCTTGGTGAAAAGTTTCAAAGCTTCGTCGCCGCCCTTTTCCTGCACTTTGGTGAGAGCCTCATAAAAAATACCCTCGGCGGTCGAGCGCTTGCCCTGCCACATCATCGAGTTGATAAACTTCGTCACCAGATTCGAGCCGTAAACGGCGTCGGCTGGCACGGTCCGCTTTACTGTATGTCCTTTACGAGGCATTCCGCTTTAGCTCCTGGCTCTCATCTCTGGTCCTTGATCTTACTGGCCACTGCCCACTGACCACTCCTCTTAACCCTTTTTCGCCCGCTTCGCTCCGTATTTCGAACGTCCTTGCTGCCGTCCGGCCACACCCACCGCATCCAGCGTCCCGCGAATAACGTGATAGCGCACGCCCGGCAGATCCTTCACGCGGCCGCCGCGAATCAGCACAATCGAGTGCTCCTGAAGGTTGTGTCCTACGCCGGGGATGTAGGTCGTAACTTCAATCCCGTTCGTCAGCCGCACTCGCGCCACTTTGCGCAACGCCGAGTTCGGCTTCTTCGGCGTTTGCGTATACACGCGGGTACAAACCCCGCGCTTCTGCGGACATCCCTGCAGCGCCGGACTGGCCGTCTTATATCGCGGCCGCTTCCGACCATCACGCACTAACTGATTAAAAGTAGGCACTCTTCGCCACTCCTTAAAATTACTCCGCTGAAGTTTCACGCAAACTGCGCGCCAAGTCGCATACTGAAGTCGCGCACCCAAACCTATCCCTTCCGGAACAGGCAGCGCGCGGCGCCATCAGCTTTCCCGGGTGCCTGACTGCGCGATCCGGGCTGGCAGGCGCAATCGCCCAGCCATGCTTCTCGCCGCACACGAATCACGGAGAGAGATTCTTGGGTCCCAACTTAGATTTATGCTGCCGACGGTGGCACCCGGCAAAACTCGGGGGTGCTCCGTATCGCCAGCTCTGTCCTGCATATCCTTCCGCAGACCACCGTCGCGCCTGACTCAGGCGCTCCAGCAGCCCTCGTGATAGGGCAGAAGGCAGCGCAGGAACGTTTCAGCGAGGAAAGTTTCCGGTACTTCACCTACCTACTCACTACTTCACCGGAAACGCATTTCTCAAAAGCTCTACCGAAAGTTCCCGCACACTCCACCGGAACTCACGGCACACAGCAAGCCTGGATTAACTCGCGGAACCTTACAAATATAGCAACTGGATGGAAACATCGTCAACCCATCTTTTTGCATCCCACTGTCGGAACCGGAGCGATCCGGCCAAGCCGGTCTCTGTCGACTTTGGATTGTCATTCTCTGCGAGAGGTTCTTTTATCTCGCGAAGGATCTGGGCGAGCCGTGCCACGCGATTATCGCGCGTTTGGCTCGCTCCCTCACACCAACGCCGCCGCACCTGCTTGCTGAATCCGTCTCCATTCTCTACACTAAAAGTTTTCCATTCCAGTAAAGCTGTTCGCCTCCTCTGATAACCACCATGAGGCGACGAGAGGATGCATGGGAAGGTTGCGTTTCGGTCAACGTTTGTGCATAGTCACCGCTATCTCTTCGTTCCTGTTCCTGCCGGCGTGCGGCGGCAACAAGCCACCTGGATCCTCGCCCTTCGCGGCAAGAATCACCCTCAGTCCCGCCACCAGTTATTCCCTGCAGGCCGGGACCGTCATCGTGTTCAGCGCCACTGCACAGAACGCAGCAAACTCAAGCATCCGGACTACGTTCACCTTCGCTTCGAGCAATCCCGGAGTCGTCGACATCGCTTCTAATGGCGCCGCCTGCGCTGGCACCTGGAACGCCCCGCTTTACACAATTTGTAGCCCCGGTGGCATCGGCACAGCCGAGATAACCGCCCAGTCCGGAGGGACCACCAGCGCTCCCACTCTGGTCTTCGTCCATCCCTTTGTTGCCAACATTAAGGTCAGTATCGTTCCACCAGTCAATTCTCCGCCTCCCGCCTGCCCCACGCAGACTCAGCTACCCGCCGCCTGCACACTCCCCTTCAAGGCCACAAATTCCTGCCTTTCGCAGAACCAGATACTCACTCTGCAGGCGAACGCATTTGACAACCAGGGAACCGATATCACCGCCTCCGTCGGGCCCTTTACCTGGAGCCAGGGCAACGCCGGTGTCGCTACGCTCACTCCTATCGTGACGAATAATACCTACGATGTACCCACCAACCAGGCCAACGCGTCCGCCAACACGCCAGGACAAACCCAGGTGATCGCCTCGACTTCCGGCGCCGCCAGCCAGCCCTTCGATTTTGAAACCTGCCCAGTACAGTGCATCGCGCTCGAGCTCAACGTCAGCGGCTCGCAGAGCAGCAACTTGACCAGCTTTGTAGTCAACAAAGGGACGACGGAAACCGTCACCGCCTATGCTGTCGACGTGCAAGGCTGCATCGTGCCCAAACCTCCCCTGACTTGGATCTCCTCCGAACCGGCCGCCCTTACCGCCGGCAGCAGCAGCGCCGGATGCTCCGCAACCTCTTCAACTTGCACCATTGCGACTGCCCAGCCGGGCGTGGCCGCCATCTCGGCATCCTGCACCCCGCCCACTTGCAACATCGGATACCCCCTCAATATATCGGGAGTTCCCGCACCCTATGTCCCGGAACCGGTTTATCCAGTCACCGCCATCTCGGGCTTGGTGACCGGCGCGGCGAGTGCCACCAGCGTCCTGTCAACCAGCCAGGACTGTTACAGCAACATTCAATGCCTGGTGGGACTTTACAACGTCTCAACCAGCACCAATCTGCCGGGCGGCGCCTCCCCGATGCCCAGCCCGCCCAATTCTTTGATGTTTGACCTTCCAGGAGACAGAGCTTACGCGGGCAGCGAATTCGGCGCGATCGCCATCAGTCCCGCCAGCCTCGGAGGCAGCACAAATCCGTTCTCCTATCTTTCCGCTTCCGGCACGCCCATGGGCCTGGTAACCGGCAAGGTCATCGCTGTCTCGCATAATGGCACCCAAGCCATCTTTTCCGATACCGTCTCCACTCCCAACCAGGTGTATTTGGTCGGCGCCTCGTCCTCCGCACTGCCATTGAACATTAATAGCGCAACCGCGGCGGCATTTTCTCCCGACGGATTGAAAACCTTTATCCTCGGCGATGGCGGCAACACTTTGTATATCTATTCTGCCCTGCAGTATTTAGAACCGCCCGTTGCTCTGCCAACCCCGGCTTCCTCCATCGTTTTCAACTCCACCGGCTCATTTGCCTTACTCTCCGGCGGAAGTTCTCCCGGAACTCTCGCCATCTACAACACCTGCGACAGTTCCGCGGTAGCGCCACCCCTATCGGCCGGGACCATTCCCGGTCCGCCTGTTTTCCTGAAGATGGTGCCCTCAGGCAACGTCCCCATGGGCAATTCAACCATCCCGACCCTTCAAACCCAGGGTCTCGATTTTTTCTTCGGCGTCGACAGCACCGGCATTGACATCATCGCCACTACTTCTTCCCTGGCGCCGCTCACCACACTCTGTCCGCCGCAAGTTACTCTGGCCCAAACTCCTCTGAACGCAACCTTCCTGCCCACGCATATCAATCTCGGCGTGGGCTCTTTCACTCCCATCAACTTCTTCCTCTCGCCGGATGCCACTAAGGCCTACATCATCGCCAGCGACAGCAGCGGAATCCTGGTCTATAACTTCGACACCGGCTCCCCCTCATCCATCCCCCTTGTGAACAACGCAACCCCCCTCTCCGCCGACATGACCGTGGATGGCTCCCTGATTTACGTGGCCGGCTCCGATGGCCTGCTGCATGAAGTCAACACAGCTCTATCCCTGGATCGCATGGATGTCACTTTCACAGCCCTCCCCGACTCTTCCAACAGCTTCTGCTATACCGGTTCCAACTGCGCCCTGAACATGATCGCCATTCGACCCTAGCAAGACGCGACGGGGTAGGAATGGGGAGGGTTTGTGTGCGGGAATGGGGTTGTGTGGGGACGGGCGCCTTCGCCCGTCCAGGCCTGGGCGAAGCCCGGCCGCATGCAGTCACGCGCTTTAGCGCGGCTCATTAGCTTGTGTGTTCGAAGGCGAGATTCTTGATGGCGCGCGATGCTTCGGCGCTGCGCTGCCCCTACGCTGTCTTCTCCAAATCCTTAGCCACACTATCCAGCACACCATTCACGAACTGCACCGACTCCAGACTGGAGAACTTTCTGGCAATCTCCAGCGCCTCATTGATCACCACCGCCCGTGGCGTCTCCGGATATCCCAGAAACTCTGCCACTCCCGCGCGCAACAGGTTGCGATCCACTGCCGCCATGCGCTCCATGCGCCAGTGCTCCGCATGCCGTTCAATCAGCCTGTCGATTTCCGCGCCGCGGTCAGTTGCCACCCGAAACAAATCGTCCGCGAACCCCTTCACCTCGGCGCTAGTCCCGCCATGCTCCGCCCAAAACGTGCGCTGCACATGATCCACCGTCTGCTTGCCCATGTCTGCCTGAAACAGCATCTGCAGCGCCAGTTCGCGAGATTTGCGGCGTGTACCCATAAGAAAGAAGTGTCCAGTGGTCAGTCGCTAGTGGCCAGTTTACTGTAGGGAAGGATTATTTGCTCTTCGTCTTTGCCTGGATCTTCTTGGATTTGTCATTCCGACTGGGCTTGTCATTCCGAGCAGGGCGAGGAATCTGCTTCTTGCTGGCGGCTGATGGCTGACTGCTGATAGCTTGTCCCAGCGACGCCATCTCCACCGCCGCCAGCGCCGCCTCAAATCCCTTGTTCCCCATCTTCAGCCCAGCGCGATCGATCGCCTGCTCCAGGTTCTCGCAGGTAAGCACCCCAAACGCATGCGGAACCCCAGTCTCCTGCGCCGACTGCCCAATCCCCCGCGTCACTTCATTCACGATCACGTCGTAATGCGCCGTATCCCCACGCAGCAAACAGCCGAGACAAATAATGGCATCGTACTTCCCAGTCTCGGCCAGCTTCCGCGCCGCCAGCGGAATCTCAAACGCCCCCGGAACCCTCACCAGATCAAGATCTTTCTTCTTGGCACCGGAGCGCACCAACCCGTCCAGCGCGCTCAGCAAAAGCCTCTCGGTGATAAACGCATTGAAGCGGGAGACAACAATCGCAAAGCGTTTACCGGAAGCGCTCAGCGTTCCTTCGATGGCGGGGAGGCCAGACGCGGGAAGAGGCCCCACAACGAAATCCTTCTTGTCTTTCTTCTCCGTGGCTTAGTGCCTCCGTGGGTTTTTCGTATTACCCAGTGTTCCTCTTTGTCCTCTGTGGTGAAGACCTTGACTCTCACTTCCCCTTAAATTGCGCCGCCCGCTTCTCCAGAAATGCCGTAGTACCTTCCTTCTTATCCTCAGTAGCGCAGGCCAGTCCGAACAAAACCGCTTCCAGATACAATCCCTCGCTCAAAGTCATCTCCATGCCTTTATTGACGGCTTCCATCGCATACTGCACCGCCAGCGGAGCGTTCGCAATAATCTTCGCCGCAATCGCCTCGGCCCGCGGAATCAATTCCGCCGCCACCGTAACTTCATTCACCAGCCCGATGCGGTGCGCTTCCTGCGCCGTAATCATCTCCCCGGCCAGCACTATCTGCATCGCAATGCCCTTGCCCACCAGCCGCGGCAGCCGCTGCGTCCCGCCATAGCCCGGAATAATCCCCAGCTTCACCTCAGGTTGCCCCAGCTTGGAATTCTCACTAGCCAGCCGCATCGTGCAAGCCAAAGCAATCTCGCATCCCCCGCCCAAAGCAAATCCATTGATGCAGGCAATCACCGGCTTGCCCAGATTTTCAATCAGATTGAGAACATTCTGCCCGCGATGCGTGTACTCCTTGCCCGTAACCGCATCTTGCTTAGCCAGCTCGCCTATGTCCGCTCCGGCAATAAACGCCTTCTCGCCCGCGCCAGTAAGAATAACTACACGAATGGAAGCATCATTCTTGATGTCATGAAACCCCGTCCGCAACTCCTCCATGGTAGCCATGTTCAGCGCGTTCAAAACCTTGGGCCGGTTCACGGTCACGTAAGCAATCGAGTTTTTCTTTTCCAGAAGTATGTTTTCGAAGTTCATAGATTTCCGATTTCAAGACACGTCATAGCATCGCGAAAAACACGTTCGACTCTTCGCACGCATGGTCTACGGACCGGAGCCTCCCAGCCACAGATTCCATGTCGCTCCCAAAATGAAAACGAGACCAAGAACGATGAACGACGCCCTCCAAAACCTCTGGTTTGGAAATGGCACCTTCCAGTTCCGATAGCAGATAGGCGCTTTACGGAAGCCGTGGTAAATGAAGAAAGGACCAAGCAACAGCCACACAACGTTCATCCACTTCGATCCATGAACGACCATCTTCGCATTTCCCTCGCTAATCCACGCAACTGAAACGATAGAGTTGAACGGGGCCAACCTGCTATAATTGTATAGCAAGGATAACCCATGCTAGCCATCCGCCTTCCCGACAACATCGAAAAACGCCTCGGGCGCCTCGCCAAGCGGACCGGCCGCACCAAAACATACTACGCTCGCGAAGCCATCCTTCAGCACCTCGAGGAGCTCGAAGATATCTACCTCGCCGAGAAGCGTCTCGCAGAGATTCGTGCCGGCCGGGTTCGTACCATCCCACTTGAAAAAGTGATGCGCCGCTATGGCCTCAAGCCCAAAGTGGAAGATTGAGTTCGATCCCGCCGCGCAGAAAGAACTCGACAGGCTCGATAAGCCCATCGCCCGCCGCATTTCGAAGTTTCTCTACGAACGCGTTGCCAAACTAGACGACCCACATCGGATCGGCGAACGGCTGAAGGGCACATTGAGCGAATTTTGGAAATATCGCGTCGGAGACTACCGCCTCATCTGCTCCCTGGAGAACAATCGTTTAGTAGTCCTGGTTCTCCGCATCGGTCACCGCAAAGAAGTTTACTCACGCTGAACATCGGATTCGCTCTATCGCTGTAAATCCACCGCGGCAGCCGCCGCCATCTGGGCGCCTCCACGCCGATAGAACCTTCTCACTTGGGGCAACAGCAGGTAAACCACGGGGATTACCCCGATCACACTCACAACCACGACGTCCCACTCAATGTTGTGCCAGCCGTCATCCATCATGCTGTACACCAACGCCGCAACCAGCCCCAGATCGGTCAAAACGGTCAGCCACCATCCCCACAGTTTTTCCTTCCACAAACCGAGCCATCCGACAAGCCCAACCAGCGCCGGACCGCCTATAATCGCGGTGGCAATCTCCAATCCTGTAATACTTGCCTGCGCATCGGGACCACTGCGAGTCTCAGGCGCACGGGTCAGCCCCAGCAGATACACCGGAAGCGCGAGCAGCATCAGCGTGTACAGAAGCTGCAACACCAGTGCGCCTGTAACCCAACGCGAGCGCTTCTTGCCCATGAATTTCGATCCAAAACAGATTCTGGATCCGTGTTAATCAGTTCAAATCCGTGGCGTAAATTACTTTCCCCGCGCCACTGCTGCCACATCATCCTTGCTCAAATCGCAACTGATGCAGCTCTGCGTCCACAACCGGTGCCCAAATACCTTCCCGCAGCGCGGACATTTCCACTCCGTCAGCCACCAACCACCCGCCAGATACACCGCGATCCAGCCCACTAAAATCAACGAATCAGCAGGCTCGCCCAGCTTGAGCTTCCCAATCACCAGGCCCAGGATGACAAAGCTGAGAAACAGCACCACCACCAGATTCCGCCGAACCACATAGCTACGCCACGCGCGGCGATACGTTTCCACATCCTGCGGATTGCTTTCATCCGGCATCCGATCGGTTTTTCTTCGTTTCTCCATCATTCCTCAAATCCCAAAAATCGACGGCGTTATCCCGAGCGTAGCCGTTTTTCAGAAGAAGCGAGGGATCTCATCTATCTCTGGGCCGGCGATCCACGGATGCACAAACTCGCTCTACAGCTTATTCGCCTTCGGATTACCCGGGTCCGAATATTCGTAGAACCCGCGCCCCGTCTTCTTCCCGTACCACCCCGCCATCACCAGCCGCTTCAGCAGCGGAGGCGAAGCAAACCGCCGCTCCTTGAACTCGTCAAACATCACCTGAGTAATGTAATAAGTGGTATCCAGCCCCACAAAATCCAGTAAAGTAAACGGACCCATGGGATACCCGCACCCCAGCTTCATCGCATTATCAATATCTTCAATCGACCCCACGCCCTCCTCATAAGCCCGGATCGCATCCAGCAAATAAGGCACCAGCAGCCGGTTCACAATGAAACCAGTCTTATCCGAAGTCCGCACCGGAACCTTGCCCAGCTTTTTCCCAAACTCGTAAGCCGTTTGATAAACGTCATCAGCCGTAGCAATCGTCCGCACCACCTCCACCAGCTTCATCAGCGGCACCGGATTAAAAAAGTGCAGCCCAACAAACCGCTCCGGCCGCTTCACCGAAGTCAAAAGCTCAGTCACCGAAATCGAAGAAGTATTCGAAGCAAAGATCGCCTCTTTCTTCACCACCCCATCAATCGACGCATACATCTTCTTCTTCTCATCCACATTCTCGATGATGGCCTCAATCACAATGTCGCAATCAGCCAGGTCCACCTTGTTAGTAGTCCCATGAAGCCGTCCCCGGATCGCATCCTTCTGCGCCGCCGTAATCCCACCCTTGTCGACAGCCCGCTCCGCAAACTTAGCCAAAGATTTCTCAATCCCGGCAAACCCCTTATCCAGAAACCTCTGCTCCACTTCCAGCACAGTCACATCGAACCCAGCCGTGGCGCAGACCTGCGCGATGCCAGACCCCATTAACCCGCAACCGAGAACACCAACCTTCTTAATTTCCATGATTGCTTTCCTTCGAAAAAAAATGTCTCGTCATCCTGAGCGAAGCGAAGGATCTATGCATTCTGCTTGCGGCGCTACCGGACTGGCTCTTTTGCCACGTCTGCAGGAGTTTCAGTGTATGGAAGCTCTCTGGCCCTGCGCTCCCACGTTAACCCTCTTCGGATCAACCAACTCCGTCACCTTGAACTCGTCAAATAACTCCCCTAACCTCTCCGCACCTTCTTTGACCTTTGTCTCCATCTCTTCCCTGTAGATAGGTACCGCGGCAAAGAAGACTACGTTGCCGCCGTCTGGTCGCTTCAGTACCTTGAATCCGTCGGGGACGAGCTTCGGTTCCATCAGCAACCATCCGCACAATTCAGTGTCCGATGCCAAAGGAACAGCGGGGTCTCCGTTCGGCATCGAATGTCCCCACCATAGCCAAGTCTTGTATTGGTGGGGGAAGCGCGCCAACTGCTTCAGCCAAAGCACCGGCCAATCTTTCTCGGAACTCTCGTCACTGACGATGCTATAGTTTGCAACGTTCCAGGTACTTGGCAGGCATAGCATAAGTTCGGCAAACTCGAATCCGCGGCCCTTTACCTGCTTCGGTGTGGCCATGGGCTTATCGCTCATCCCGGACGTAATCAGAGTGTAGAAATCTCGATCCGGGCGTGGAGCAATGACGTGCACGTCGATGTGCACATACTCAGAAACGATTTCGTGGAGCACAGTCGCGGGATCGCCGACATACTTTTTTATGTGCTCGACGATTCCTTCCAGGGACATGGAGTCTGCGGTCACAAACCCGCGCGGGCTTGGCCGCCGGTATCGAACGATTCGAGATTGAAATGGCCACTTCAAGAACCTTCTCTGTGCCTCTGTGTCTCCGTGGCGAGAACGTCTGTTGCTAGAAATTCAGCAGCGTCTCCACAATCATCGCAATCCCCTGCCCGCCGCCGATGCAAGCCGTAGCCAGCCCATACTTCTTCTTCCGCCGCCGCAATTCATACAGCAAAGTAATCACCAGCCGAGTCCCAGTCGCCCCCAGCGGATGCCCCAACGCAATCGCCCCGCCATTCACATTCACCTTCTCGCGATCCAACCCCAATTCTTTTTCCACGCCCAAATACTGCGCCGCAAACGCCTCATTCACTTCAATCAAATCAATGTAGTCCAAGGAAAGCCCAGCCTTCTGCAGCGCAATCTTAGTAGCTGGCACCGGACCGCGCCCCATCACCTTAGGCTCAACTCCAGCAATTCCCCAGCTAACAATCCGCCCCAGCGGCACCAGATTTCGCTTCCGCGCTTCCTCCAGCGACATCAACACCACCGCGGCAGCTCCATCCACAATGCCGCTTGCGTTGCCAGCGGTCACCGTCCCACTCCTGCCGAACGCAGTCTTCAACTTCGCCAGACCTTCCAGTGTAGTCTGCGGCCGCCGGTGGTCATCTTCCGTAAACGATTCCCCGGTACCCTCACCCTTGGAATTCTTCAACGGCACCGGAACCAGCTCCTCCTGAATGCGTCCTTCTTTATAAGCCGCATCCGCCTTCTGCTGCGAGCGCAGCGCGAACTCGTCCTGCATCTCCCGCGTAATGCCATGCTCCGACCCGTAAAGCTCTGCGGTGTTAGCCATATAAGATCCGCAATAGCTATCAAGCAGAGCCACCATCAGCGAATCTTCCAGCTTCCCGCCCGGAGCCAAAGTAAATCCATCGCGTCCGCGAATCACAAACGGAGCCTGCGACATCGCCTCCATCCCGCCCGCCAGCACAATCTTCGCCTCATCGACCATAATCATCTGCGCCGCCGAGACAATCGACTGCATCCCCGACCCGCACAGCCGGTTCACCGTCAGCGCCGGAACCTCAATCGGCAGCCCCGCGCGCAGCCCCACATGCCGCGCCCCATACAAAGCATCGCCCGAAGTCTGCTGCGCATTCCCAAACACAACGTGATCAAATTCTTTGGCATCAACCCCAGCCCGCTCCATCGCCCCCTTGGCCGCAACCGCGCCTAACTCCTGCGCCGTAAAGTCCTTCAACTTCCCGCAATAACGCCCAAAAGGCGTGCGCGCCCCGCTGACAATCGCGATATCACCCGTCTTCAACATGATTTTCCCTAAAGAGGCAAGCGCTCAGAACGGATCAAAATGCTTAAGCAAACTGTTTAGTGTAGCAGCGCCAAAGCAGATTTGACCATCGGCGAAGCGCCGTATTCTAATCGTTGTGGCTAGGAGACGCGTGCCTAATGATTGCTTTTGAGATCCACTTAAACGACCAGAAACTCTGCCGGGCAGGCGTCGGTGATCGTGGTGTCTTATCGGCAATCGTAACTTGGGCTGCGGCGACAATGGCTACGGGAACAAGAAATGAAAGCTTGTTCCTCAACATCGGAGGCCTCATCAACCCCGAGGGCGAGCATGTCTCATGGATAAACCAGAAACCCCTCGCTGCGGGCGACAAGATTCAAGTCAACATCATTGAAGCGGATTCGGTTGACGAACACCAGAGAAGAGATCCCGCCGACGACGCGAAATTGCGTCTGGCCAAGGAAGACCGGGTTCGGAGATCCGCGGAAGAACTAGGATGGAAGATTGAAGTATCTCCGAAGTCAGCCGACGAGACCCGCTAAAGACGTTAAACTTCGTGCCTGGCTCTACGCCACAGCCCCCGCGGCCCGCGCCGCCGCCAACGCCACAATCTTCCCATGCCCCTGCCCGAGCGAAGTAGCCAGCGCATGTTCAGCCCGGTTGATCACTTCCGTCACAATGTCCACCGGATCGTAGCTCTCCTTCACCACGGCCTCGGCCAGCCCCGCCGAGAATTCCATAGCGTGGCCTTTCGCCGCGCCTTCCTTCGCCGGCAGTTGCACTCCAGCGATGATCTTGCGCAATTTCTCGACAGCCATCATCGCTTCTTTTTCCGCCGTATCCCCCAGAATGATCGCGATAGTGGTTGTGTCATAGCGAAACGCTAAATCGTTAGTCCGGATGTTGGCCGCAAACTGTTGCCCAATCTTTTCCATCGCGCCTTCCACCGCAGCCTCGCCATACTCCTTGATGAGCGCCGCGCTCCGCCCAAATTGCATCAGCAGCACCGAAAGCGGCGCGGCATTCTGCACCGCTCGCTTGCTCTCCGCCAAAAGCAAATCAAGATAAGATCCTCGCTTCAGCAGCCCCGATTTCTCTTCCGTCACCGAAAGATTCTTCACCAGCCGCCGCAGCCCGGCATTATTCAGCGCAATCACCATCTGATCGGCTAGCGTCTTCAGCACCACGGCATCGGTATGGGGCCAGGTCCGCGGCTTGTTGTGCATCAGCGCCAGCACGCCCACCGAATCCTCGCCATTGCTAAGCGGCAACGCCAAAATCGCCGACGTTCCCAGTTCCGCGAGCGACTTGTGTGCCGTCTTCAGCTCCGCGCTCTTCTGCGCGTCGGCAATAATAATTGGCTCTGTCGAACCCATATCCTGCAGGGCGATGAGTACCTCCTTGATCGCTCCGGAACTCCCGGCTTTCACTCCCCGGCCGCAGAACTCCTGTACCGCGGTCGGCGCCGACCCCGGCGTCCGCATCAGAGCCACACATCGCGAGATCTCCCAGTGCCCGCCAATCTCGTTCACTGCCGTGGTCAGCACCGCCGGCGCCGTAGCCTGGTGGTACAGCTTGCGCGTGATCTCCGCCACCCGCGTAACGTTCCGCATCTCCGCCGCCGGATCGGGCGCCGCCGGCGCTGCCGCCGCCGGAGCCGGTGTCGAAGCCCCAGCCGTAGCCGCCGCCGGCAGCGGCGTCGACCCCGCATAACTCGGCGTCATCCCCGCCGCCAGGTACAACCGCTGTAAATCCTCGTTGCGCTCTTCTTCGCGCGGAAACAGTTCCTGAATCCTCTGCAGCCTCTCGACCGCCTTGTTCCGCATTCCGTATTGCACCAGGATTTCCGCCTGCAGCATCAGATCCTGCAGCGTCGAAGCCCCCAGTGTCGCCTCCTGCGCCTGCACCGACTCGACCGCCGTGTTGCTCTGCGTAAACCGCGCCGCGATCGCCTTAAACTTACTGTCGTCAACCTTCCCATTCAGCATCTCCAGCCGCTTCTTGTGGCCGGGTTCATAAGGATCCACTTCCGCCGCCCGGTCCAGGCATTCCGCCGCCTTCGCAAAATCTCCCGTCCCACAGTACACATCAAAAAGCTTCAGCAGAGTCTGGGAGTAGTCGCCTTCACGGTTCGAAGCGTTGAACAACTCGCCCAGAAACTCCAGCATCTCCGGCGACGCCTTCCGCGCTGCCGTAACCTCCTGCATCACCGCCACAAACTGCCGCCGCTCGCCTTTTTTCGCTTGGAACTGCCCCAACTTGCGCGCCAGTGCCACCGCGGCTTCATCCTGATCCGCATCCGCCAGCTGCCCAATCAGCGCCGTCACCTGCGGCATCCGGTTGGGATTCTGCTCAAACAGTTGCCATACCAGCGGCTCCGCATCGGCATAGCGCCCCGCCGCCAGCAAAGCCTCCGCATAAATCTCCCGCAGTTGCGGCGAATTCTTCCCTGCGTTTATCTGCGCCTCAAGAATAAAGATCGCCGCTCCCACCTGCCCTTGCCCCAGCAGGCTCTTGCCGTAAGACAGCGTGATCTCTTCGTCCGAGGAATCTTCCTGGTAAGCGCGCTCATACCACTGCGCCGGATCGCCGCCCGCCGTCGCGGCCAGCTGTGCCACCCGCTTGAACGCTGCCGCCGCGGCCTTGCTATCGCCCAGCTCCGACGACAACTCCGCAACCCGCAAGAAGTTCGCCTGCACCGGCTCCAGCGCCACCACTCGCCCCAGCACTTCCAGCGCGCCCTTCTTGTTCTCCAACTTCGCCAGATCACTCAAAGCGGATTCATAAGTGCCCACCGCCAGCTTTTTATTCGATCCTTCCAGCAACTGCCCAAAGCGGAATTTCTGCTCCCAGGTCGGGCTGCCATGCCGCGCCAGTTTCTTATAAGTCAGGCTCGCCCGCGTAGCATCTTCAGCCTTCACCTGCCGCTCAAACAATTCTCCCAGAAGATTCACCGCATCGCGGGTCCGGTTCTGCGATAAACACAAATCGGC
>Ga0206810_1049_pt1 | contig 20396 bp, 23 predicted proteins | sample Alteio_BWOrgCont_56_FD_152889 | JGI IMG/M metagenome (GOLD analysis project Ga0206810, IMG submission 152889) | Enriched cells from forest soil in Barre Woods Harvard Forest LTER site, Petersham, Massachusetts, United States -... | ecosystem: Environmental > Terrestrial > Soil > Temperate forest >...
CCAGTTATCTTGGTACAGGCCGCTCTTCACGCATGGTAGGTTGGGCAATGAACGCAGCACATTCTCAAAAAGACTATGTACCTGCACATAGGGTTGTTAATCGTAATGGAGAACTCACCGGGAAGCACCATTTCGCGACCCCATTTTTAATGCAAGAATTGTTGGAGAAGGAAGGGGTAAGAATAGTGGAAGATAAAGTGAAAGATTTTGAAAAGCTGTTTTGGAACCCTACAAAAGAACTCGAGCTTTAAAAAGTTATTGTTCTCCTTTAGGCAGATCTTTAAAATTAAAATTTTCCAAAAACTTGGTAGTGTATTCCCCCTTTTTATAGTTTTCGTCTTCCATTAATTTTATATGGAACGGAATAGTTGTTTTTATTCCTTCTACCACATATTCACTCAATGCACGGTGCATTTTTGCAATAGCCTCCTCACGTGTTTGTGCAACGGTAATAAGTTTAGCAATCATACTATCGTAGTTAGGAGGAATAACGTATCCTGAATATATGTGCGAATCTACGCGTATTCCATGCCCGCCGGGAGTGTGTAAATTAATTATTTTACCGGGAGAAGGACGAAAATCATTAAACGGGTCCTCTGCATTTATTCGGCATTCGATAGCATGCAACTGAGGGTAATAATTTTTTCCCGAAAGCGGAACACCGGCAGCAACCATTATTTGTTCACGTATCAAATCATAATCAATTACCTCTTCGGTAATAGGGTGTTCTACCTGAATACGCGTATTCATTTCCATGAAATAAAAGTTGCGATGTTTATCAACTAAAAATTCTATGGTACCAACTCCCTCGTATTTTACCGACATGGCGGCTTTTATAGCCGCAGCTCCCATTGCCTCACGCAATTCATCGGTCATAAAAGGAGAAGGTGTTTCTTCTGCTAATTTTTGATGACGTCGTTGAATTGAACAATCTCTTTCAGATAAATGGCACACCGTTCCGTATTGATCACCCACAATTTGAATTTCGATATGGCGGGGTTCTTCAATATATTTTTCCATATACATCGCCCCGTTTCCAAATGCGGCTTCCGCTTCTTTACTGGCTGATTCGTAATGTCCTTCAAAATCCTCTTCTTTCCATATAACACGCATCCCTTTTCCACCGCCACCGGCAGTAGCTTTAATAATTACGGGGTACCCTACTTTTTTGGCAAGTTCTTTTGCCTCATCAACACTTTCCAAAAGCCCTTCCCCGCCTGGTACACAAGGCACACCCGCAGCTATCATTGTAGCTTTAGCCGATGCTTTATCGCCCATTGCATTTATCATTTCAGGCGAAGCACCAATAAACTTTATTGAATGTTCTTTACAGATTTTCGAAAACTTAGCATTTTCGGATAAAAAGCCATAACCGGGATGTATTGCATCTGCATTGGTTAATTCAGCAGCAGATATAATACGGTACATATTCAAATAAGACTCTTTGCTTGGCGGAGGGCCAATACAAACGGCCTCATCTGCAAATCTAACATGTAATGAATCTTTATCGGCAGTAGAATAAACAGCGACTGTTTTTATTCCCATTTCTTTACAGGTGCGGATAACACGTAAAGCAATTTCTCCCCGATTGGCTATAAGTATTTTTTTAAACATCTTTTCGACTTGATTAGTTTATAACTTGATGATTTGAAATATAGAACTCCTCGGAATAGAGTCATTTCAAATCACCAAATTAACTAGGATCTACTAAAAACAAAGGTTGGTCATATTCCACGGGACTTACATCATTTACCAACACTTTTACTATTTTCCCTTTAATATCCGCTTCTACTTCATTAAATAATTTCATAGCTTCGATAATACAAATTACTTTGCCGGGTGCTATTTCATCTCCAACATTTATAAATGGCGGTTTATCGGGTGCCGAAGACCTATAGAATGTACCCACCATTGGGGATTTAACAGTAATGTATTTCGATTCGTCTCCTCCTTTGACAGGTTCTTTTGCAGAACCTACAGATGTTTCAGCGGGTACAGGTGCTGGTATTTGCGCCGGGGGTATATAAGCAGGTTGACCGGGTTGAGGAGCAGCTTGAATAAATACCTGTTCTTTACCTCTGCCACTATTTGTTTTAATAGCAATCTTAAAATCTTTTGTTTCTAACTCAACTTCACTTACTCCAGACTTTGCTACAAACTTTATCAGATCTTGGATTTCAGTTAATTTCATTTGTTTAATTATTAAATTTTATGTTCAAATTTGTTCTAAGGTATTGTGTGTGATCTTAGTATATTTTTTATGAGTTATAAGCCCATTTCAAATATATCGCTCCCCATGTAAAGCCTCCTCCAAAAGTAGACAGAATTAAATTGTCCCCTTTCTTTATTTGTTTCTCATAATCCCATAAACATAGAGGTACCGTTGCAGCTGTTGTGTTACCGTATTTTTGAATGTTGAGCATAACTTTGTCAAGCGATAGTCCCATACGTTTAGCTGTAGCATCTATAATACGTTTATTTGCCTGATGAGGAACCAACCAAGCCACATCATCGGCTTTCAAGTTATTTTTCTCCATTATTTCTGCCGAAACATCTGCCATGTTCGTCACCGCATATTTAAATACAGTTTGACCTTCCTGATAGATATAATGTTGTTTTGCATCAACAGTTGCATGTGATGAAGGATTTACAGAGCCGCCGCCTTTTATTATTAAAAAACGACCACCAGAACCATCCACTTTTAAAATGGAATCCTTAACACCTAAATCTTCTGTATTTGGTTCTAATAAAACTGCACCGGCACCATCTCCAAAAATAATACAAGTGGTGCGGTCGGTATAATCTATAATTGACGACATCTTATCTGCCCCAATCACAATTACTTTTTTATATTTTCCTGATTCAATAAATTGCGTTCCCGTTTCAAGCGCAAATAAAAAGCCCGAACAAGCTCCTGCAAGATCAAACCCCCAAGCGTTCTTTGCTCCCACTTTATCACATACTAAATTGGAGGTTGAAGGGAAAAAATAATCGGGACTAATGGTTGCCACTATTATTAAATCTATATCTAAAGCACTAATACCTCTCTTCTTTAACAAAAGTTCAACTGCCGGTACACACATATCGGACGTTCCTAAGCCAACTCCTTTCAAAATCCTTCGCTCCTTAATTCCGGTTCTTGTTTCAATCCATTCGGAAGTCGTGGTAACAAACGTTTCCAACTCTTTGTTGGTAAGAACATAGTCTGGAACGTAACCTGCAACAGCAGTAATGGCAGCAGTAATTTTAGTCATTATTCAAAGTGTTTTTGTATTTTTTCAGAAAGTTTTGCTTCAACTACTTCTTTACTCAATAACAACATATTTTTAACTGCAATATCATTTGAAATACCGTGTCCTATAATTACAGTGGAATTTATACCTAAAATTGGCGTACCACCATAGTTTTCATAATTGTAACGCTCAAAATATTCATCGCTCAACCCACGTCTTTTTAGGGTTGTGTATGTGGATTCGGCCAATTTCAATACAACATTACCTGTAAAACCATCGCATACCACAACGTCTGATGTATCACCAAAAATATCGCGACCTTCTATATTACCAACAAAATTAAAGTCTTTGCTATCTTTCATCAAGGCATGAGCCGCTTGGGCTGTAAGGTTCCCTTTCTCCGGTTCCTCTCCTATATTTAACAACCCTACCTTAGGGTTTTTTATACCATAAACATATTCGGCAAAAACCGACCCAAGTAAACCAAATTGGCACAACACATCAGGTTTACAATCAGCATTAATTCCTACGTCAAGTATCACTCCCACCCCGCCATTTTCCTTTGGCAATATAGTAGTAATACATGGTCTCATCACACCGGGAATTGTTTTAATTGTAAACATTGATCCAACTAACATAGCTCCGGTATTACCATTGCTGGCAAAAGCGTCTATTTTCTTACCACCGAGTAAAGCAAACCCCACGGCTATGGTTGAATCAGGCTTTTGAGTAAACGCTTTTGTAGGATGTTCCCCCATCCCGATAACTTCAGTTGTATGAACAATATCAAAATCTTTCTTATCTGCAGCATGTTTGGCAAGCAGTTCGATTATTTTTTGTTCATCGCCAATTAACACTAAACGAACATCTTTAGGTAGTAATTTTTGAGCTAATACAGCTCCAGCTATAGGAGCCTCAGGAGCAAAATCGCCTCCCATAACGTCAAGACCTATCTTCATAATTTATCTAAATGTTCGACTTAATTACTTAGACTGAAACCTTTTTTTCAATTGCCAGTTTACCTCTGTAGTAACCGCAACTTCCGCAAACACGATGATATAATATAGGTGCTCCGCAATTTGAACAGGTTGAAAGTGTGGAAGCTTCCGCTTTATCATGTCCCCTACGGCTGTCTCTTCTTGATCTCGATAATTTTCGCTTTGGATGTGGCATTTTAATTTATTTTTAAAATTGTTTTCTTTTGTTATTTATTATTTAATTCAACTCTATTTTATTTAAATCGTCCCAACGAGGGTCTATCGGTTTTTTGATGTCTTCTTCAACTAAAAGTTCATTTAGTTTAGCCAACACTTTTTTATCGCATTCCTCCACTTTAGTATGTTCCCGTTTAAAGGGCAGAGAAATCATTATATATTCATACAAATGAGACGATAAGTCTATTTTACTTTCGGAGGCCCCAACACTAATAATATCATCGTCCTCCCCGCTTACATCATAATCCCCAATTTTTACAATTAGTTCATAATTTCCATTAATTGGTAAGTCAAACTCTGCTGCACAACGGTCGCAATTTGCTTTTACCGTACCCCCTATTTCAAAGGTCAAAACCATCATGTTTGACCTTTTTAACAAACTCAATTTTACTTTTATATCCCCCCGCTTAATTTCAGAATAAGCAAGGTCTTCAAAGAACGGGTCCTTTATACTTAATTCAAAAACGTGTTCACCAACAGCTAAACCCGAAAACTTAACAATATACTCTTTTGAATGCGACATTCAAAAACGTTTTTTTAATAAAGAGCGCAAATATAACGTATTTAAAACTTATATCAAAACCTGATTTTTTTAAAATTTTGAAGGTTTTTTGCTTAAAATATTTAAAATTAAAAGGAAAACGGTCGTTTTTGACGTTTTTTTAATGCTATTTATTAGCGCTCTTTTTTAATAAAACCAAACTTTAACGTATTTGCCGTTAGTTCTGTATTTTGTTTTCGGGTTTTGTAAATATCAATGGCAACATATATTGCTTTCCGAAACGATTCTTCGGAAGCTATATTTTTTCCTGCAATGTCATAAGCCGTTCCATGATCGGGCGATGTACGTATTATCGGTAAGCCGGCAGTAAAGTTTACGCCGGAGTTAAACGAAATGGTTTTAAATGGTATTAACCCCTGATCGTGATACATGGCCAATACGGCATCGAATTTTTTATATGTTTCGTTACCAAAAAAACCATCAGCGGGATAGGGCCCGTAAACCAGTAAATTATTTTCTTTTGCTTTATTGATGGCAGGAATAATGGTGGTATTTTCTTCATTACCAATTATGCCGTTATCACCTGCGTGGGGATTTAGACCAAGCACCGCAATTTTGGGGGTACGTATTGAAAAGTCATGTATTAAGGAACGATGCAGAATATTTATTTTTTTAAGAATTTTTTCGGTGCTTAATTCCTGCGAAATATTAGCAACAGGTATATGTCCGGTAACCACCGCAACACGCAAAGTATCACTCAACAAAAACATAAGGCTGTTTCCTGTACCAAACTTTTCATCCAAATACTCGGTATGTCCAGGAAATTTAAAATCGGGTGCCTGAATATTTTCTTTATTTATAGGGGCAGTAACTAAAACGTCAATGTCACCTTGTGCCAAAGCATCAGCGGCAGCCACCAACGATTTTAAAGCATATTTTCCGCCATTAAGTGTTTGTTTGCCAAGCTCTATTTCTACCTCTTCTTCATAAACATTGATAATGTTAACACGTTTATGATTTATTTCGGCGATGTTACGTATTTGATTAAAACTGAACTCTTCTATGTTCAATGTTTTACGATGATAGGAAGCCGTTTTATTGGAACCGAAAATAACGGGGGTACATAATTCAAGCATTTGAGGATTAAGGAACGTTTTAATAATAACTTCCAAACCTATCCCGTTTATATCTCCCTGTGTAATTCCAACTATTACTTTTTCTTCCGACATTCTTCTTTTATTATTTAATTCTCTTTTTCAAAGCGTGTAAATATCGCAACATTTTTTAAAATCGTATTATAAAATGTTGTTTTGCCTGTGTTTTCCTAAAAAACACCAGTCCCATAAAAAACAGATCAATGGTAATGGTTACACTATCATTGTTTTTTATTTCTTTCCATGCCTCTGCCATTTCTTTGGACCAATAAATGTCGTCAACTACAAATACTGAAGATTCATTTGCTTTTTGTAAACATAAATTGAAATAGTTTAAGGTAGGTTCTTTCCGATGATTCCCGTCAAAAAAAACAAAGTCCAATGATTTACATCCATCAATTACAGGGGGTAATACATTTTCGAAATTGCCGGTAACCTGTTTTACATTATTTAATTTTAATTGTTTAAAATTAGTCCCGGCTATAGTTGCTAATTGTTTGCTTCCTTCAATGGTTATTACATTTATTTTTGAATTTGCCGATGCTAAATAAGCGGTACTAATGCCCAATGATGTACCTAATTCTAAAACCTGCGCAGGTTGAAAATGGTTTACCAACCTGAATAACAATTGTCCGTATTTAGCAGGTTTAGCAGAATGTTTGGCAAGGTTTTTAATTTTTATTTGCGGCGCGTTTTTTTCATTTGTATTAACACCATAACTTGTGTACGAAATTGTTTTATCGGAATTCAATAATTGCTGCCTGATATTTTCAATGTCCTTAAAAACGTAATAATCTGTTTTTACATAAATAACATTCAACAGTAAATCAAATACAAAAGGGGAATGAACGGAATGTTCGTTACCGGCCTTTAACAGATAATTAAAATAACGGAATGCAAAACGTAATTTTTTCACCGCGTAAAAGTAGAGTTAGTAGTTGAAAAAACAAATCCTTCAATTCCCTCTTTTTTGTAGAGGGGAAATAAATAAAAAAACAGGTACAAATTAGGGACAAAGCATGGGCAAAAGGACACAAAAAGGTAAAAAACATACCTGTTTCATAAAAATAGTATTGTTGCGAAAATTTTATGAAAACAGACTGATTTTAAAAACTAAAAATTAAAAAAAAACAGGAACAAAGCAGGAATAAAAAATAAAAATTGGGCATTTTTAATGACTACGAAAAAGTTATGAAAATACACTTGAAATAACAAGGCAAAATCTGACAAATCTGACACAGTATGCATAATTATATCTAAAACATTGAATCAAACTATGAAAAAAGTATGAAAACTCATTTTTAAACCCTTAGCCTGACAAGATTTTTAGTTTCTTTAAATTTAATTACATTTGCCAAGCAAATTCAATAATTAGGCCATGAGCAAAGAAACAAAGGTTAATAAAGAAATAAGAAAGGCCGGTTTTGCTTTCGGCAAAGAAAATTACCGCATGTTAATTATAGGAGTGGTGGTGGTTGCCATTGGCTATCTGTTAATGATAGGAGGCGGAGCCGAAAATCCGAATGATTTTAATGCCGACGAAATTTTCAGTACCCGTCGTATAACTATTGCACCCATTGTTATTTTAACGGGTTTTTGCATTGTGTTATTTGGCATCATGAAAAAACCCAAAGAATAACTTAATACGGTGCCGGGCTAAAATTCAGTAGCGTATTCATCCCTTCAACTAAATAATCCGCCAATCAATATGTCGTACCTGCAAGCCATTATTTTAGCCATTATAGAAGGATTGACCGAATTTTTACCCATTTCATCTACCGGGCACATGATCATTGCCTCGTCAATAATGGGTATTGCCACTGATCCATTTACCAAATTGTTCACAGTTGCCATTCAATTAGGTGCCATTCTTTCGGTAATTGTATTGTACTGGAAACGTTTTCTGCCGGGCACTAAAACGTTACCTGAACTGATCACCTTTTACCTTAAACTTTTTGTAGCCTTTTTGCCGGCAGTAGTATGCGGCTTGTTGTTTAACGATTTTATTGATGCCCTGCTCGAGAATATAACAGTGGTAGGTATTATGTTGTTACTGGGTGGGGTTTTGTTTTTATTTATTGATAAACTTTTTAACGATACCGGTAAATCCGACGAGGAACCGTCTTATTTTTCAGCTTTTAAAATAGGTTTGTTTCAGGTAATTGCCATGGTGCCGGGTGTATCGCGTTCGGCTGCAACCATTATAGGAGGACTCACCCAAAAGCTTACCAAAAAAGCTGCTGCCGAATTTTCTTTCTTTTTAGCCGTACCTACTATGTTTGGAGCAACCGCAAAAAAATTATACGACTATCACAAAGAAGGTGTAACGTTGGATGCGCCACACCTCAGCTTATTAATTACAGGCAATGTTGTTGCTTTTATTGTAGCCATGTTCGCTATAAAGTCATTTATTAATTATCTCACCAAACATGGTTTCAAAGCCTATGGTTATTATCGCATAGCAGTGGGGCTTGCCATACTTATACTTTATTTTGCAGGTTATAAATTAAGTATAGTATAATGCGCAATTTCAAGACGGGAGAAGTTCTACTCATCTATAAACCGCTCACATGGACATCGTTTCAGGTGGTGAATAAAATAAAATACCTTATCAAAAACCACGAAGCAAAATCAACTGCCGATAAACAACCGAAAAATAAACTTAAAATAGGCCATGCCGGAACATTGGACCCGCTGGCAACCGGTTTATTAATAGTTTGTACAGGTAAGGAAACCAAGAATATTGAAAACTACCAGGCACAGGAAAAAGAATATACCGGCACTTTTTACCTCGGAGCCACCACTCCCTGTTATGATCTGGAAAAAGAAATTGATGCGCATTACCCTATTGATCATATAACCGATGAGCTGATCCATAAAACAATAAAACAGTTTATCGGAATCCTTGAACAAACCCCGCCTTTATATTCTGCCATAAAAATAAATGGTAAACGTGCATACGACATTGCGCGTGAAGGAGGAACAGCAGAAATAAAAGCCAAACAAATCACCATCTCCGAGTTTGAGATCACCCGTATTCAACTGCCCGAACTGGATTTTAGAGTGGTTTGCAGTAAGGGTACCTACATCCGTTCGCTGGCCCGCGATTTTGGTTTGGCACTCAACAGTGGTGCACACCTTACCACCCTTTGCAGAACCCGCATAGGCAGCTACAAATTGGCTGATGCTATGAGCCTTGAGGAGTTTGAAAAAACACTTCAGCAAAAATAAATAGTCGATTTTTGTTGACATCGCCTCTTTATAGTATTAATTTCGCGCTCTAATTTTTAAAACCATTATAAATCCTGTAAGATTTATGAATTAGCCCTATCATCTCAAATAGCGCTACTGCATACGTCTTGACAATAAAAAAATCCGAAAAACGTATGAAATTATCTCAATTTAAATTTAACCTGCCGAAAGATTTAATTGCCGAACACCCTGCCAAAGAAAGAGACGTTGCCCGACTGATGGTTGTTAACCGTAAAACAGGTAAAATTGAACATAAAGTATTTAAAGATGTATTGAGCTATTTTGGTGACGGGGACTGTATGATTTTAAACGATACCAAAGTGTTTCCGGCGCGCATGTACGGCAGAAAAGAAAAAACGGGAGCGAAAATAGAAGTGTTTTTATTGCGTGAATTAAATGCCGAAAGTCGTTTATGGGACGTATTGGTTGACCCCGCCCGTAAAATACGTATCGGTAACAAACTTTATTTTGGAGATGACGAAAAATTAGTGGCCGAGGTAATTGATAACACTACCTCACGTGGCCGTACCCTTCGTTTTTTGTTCGACGGCTCGTATGAAGAATTTCGTAAAACATTGGAAGAAATGGGAGAAACACCGCTTCCTAAATATATTAAACGCGCACCTACCGAAGCTGACAAGGAACGCTACCAAACCGTGTTTGCAAAAAATGAAGGTGCCGTTGCCGCGCCAACTGCTGGTTTACATTTTAGCCGCGAATTAATGAAACGTTTGGAACTTAAAGGTGTAAATTTTGCAACTGTTACATTACATGTGGGGTTGGGTACATTCAGAAGTGTGGAAGTGGAAGATTTGACCAAACACAAAATGGATTCGGAACAGTTGGAAATTACAGAGGAGACCTGCGAAATAGTGAACAAATCGCGCGCAGCAAAAAAGAAAGTATGCATTGTGGGTACCACCAGTATGCGTGCCGTTGAAACATCAGTAAGTACCGACGGTTATTTGAAACCATACGTGGGATGGACAAACAAATTTATTTTTCCTCCTTACAATTTTAGTGTTGGTAATTGTATGATCACTAATTTTCATACACCCGAATCAACTTTATACATGATGGTATGTGCTTTTGGCGGATACGACCTTATGGTAAAAGCTTATAAAGAGGCGATAAAAGAAAAATATCGTTTCTACTCATACGGCGACGCCATGTTGATACTTTAAACTTCTCTCTTCACGCAAGTTTTTATAGTACATAGTTGAAAAAATACGTTATAATAGTTGCCGGAGGAAACGGAACACGCATGAACAGTAATGTTCCAAAACAGTTCATGAAATTGCAGGGGGAGCCTGTTTTAATGTGTACCATCAAAAGGTTTACAGGTGCCATTCCGGATATAAACATCGTGTTGGTGCTTTCCGTTGCTTATAACGAGTTGTGGAAAGAACTTTGCAACAACTATTCCTTTACTGTTCCATATCAATTAGCGGCAGGCGGCGAAACCCGTTTTCAATCCGTAAAAAACGGACTACAGTATATACCCGACAATTGTGTAGTGGGCATACACGATGCCGCCCGACCTTTGGTGAGCAAACAAACCATTTTAACAGCTTTTGAAACAGCGCAATTAAAAGGGAACGCGAGCCCGGCAATACCATTAAACGAATCGGTAAGAAAAGTAGAGGACAGCAGCAACAAAGCGGTTGATCGCAACCACTATTATGCAATGCAAACCCCACAATGTTTTCAATCGGCTTTGATTAAGAAGGCTTTTTTGCAGGAATACCGCCCTGAGTTTACCGACGATGCAAGTGTTTTAGAAGCAACGGGAGAAAAAATAAACCTGGTAGAAGGTAATCGGGAAAATATTAAAATCACCACTCCTCAGGATCTATTGATTGCTAATGCCCTAGCATCGTCCTTTAATTAAAAGGAACACCCAAGGTGGCGTTCGTCATTTATTTTTCAGCAATAATTACCAAATAATTTGAAGCGTCCCAGAATTTTTTTTGATCAAGAATAACCAGCTTATCATACGCTGAGGTTTTAATAAGTTTGTACGAATCGGCCGGGTGCTTGGTAAGCAATTTTACTTTTACTGCACCATTTAAAGCAACTTCGTGCAACAGGTTAATATCAACCCTTGTAAAACAGTCATCATCAAAATCGGGATTTAATTCATAAATCTTATCCATTCCCAAAAATTCTTCTTGTTTGGTAATAACACCTTTATCTTTTAAATATTCCGACGGCTCAACTATATAATAATGGGGAAGCGCTGATGTTGGTTGTTCACCAGCGGCAACAGAATCGCTTTCATCAACTCCACCTACTTCTGTTTGGTTTGTTTTTGCAACGCTATCGGCTAACGATGTATTGTTTTTAGTGCCGCCGCCACATGCAGCCAAAATTGGCAATGTCAGTAAAATAAAATATTTTTTCATACGATTTTATTTTTAAAAATTAGGGATACACAAAATTATATACCTTTTTTAAAACTTCAAAACACTTTTCGGTGAACAACTCAATGAAAGGGACCTGTAACAGCATTTAAACTTTGGTGAGCGTAAATGAAAACGTTGTTCCTATACCCTCTTTACTGGTCACCCTAATCGTTTGATTATGGGCCTCAATAATGTGTTTTACTATCGCCAAACCTAACCCTGTCCCTCCCTGATCGTGAGAACGACTTTTGTCAACCCGATAAAAACGTTCGAACAACCGTGGCAAATGTTCGGGAGCTATGCCTAATCCGTTATCAACTACTTCAATCAATATCATATTGTCCATTTCATGAAGCGCTATTTTTGTTTCTCCATACTCTCTGCCGTATTTAATAGAGTTTACAATTAAATTAACCAACACCTGACGTATTCTGAATTTATCGGCGTAAACAAAAACAGGTTTATTACCAGGTACGTTAAGCATAATTCCTTTTGTAGTGGCCCTCATTTCTTCAGCATCCACAACCTCTTTTACAAGTGTTATTATTTCAAACCGTTCGGGCTCCAGTATTAACTCTCCCGTTTCCAACTGAGAAATGGCTTCCAGATCTTCGATAATATGAATGATACGGTCAACACTTTTTTCGGCACGCTCCAAATAATTTCTATTAATGGTCTTGTCTTCCAAGCCTCCATCCAAGAGCGTTAATACATATCCCTGGATATTAAAAATGGGTGTTTTCAGTTCATGAGACACGTTGCCCAAAAACTCTTTTCGATACATTTCCAGCTTCTTTAACCGCTCTATCTCATTTTTACGTTCGTCGGCCAAGGCCATTATTTCCGATTGAAGAAGTTCTATTTCATCCGTGTTATTTTTTGAATGGGCCATTGGGCCATTGGACTGAGAACGGAAAACTTTAACGGTAGTTAATATTTTATCTATTTTTTTGAATACCAAAGTATTTACAAAAACTATAAATAAAAGAGATGTTATAAAAGATATTATAATATCTTTTATAATGATGATTAAGTTTATTTGACCTACAAAAAAATATTGATAAATAACTACACTCGCTCCGGCTCCTAATGCAATCAATACAGCATAAATCAATAGAATAATTTTACTGGAAATGGATCTCAATCGTTTTTTAAAGTTAGTTGATGTGTCAGGTAGTATTAAAATTCAAAAGTATAACCAATTCCTTTTACTGTTCTAAAATAATCATCGCCAATTTTTTCACGCAATTTACGAATGTGTACATCAATGGTTCTATCGCCCACAACCACTTCTCCACCCCACACTTTACCTAAAATTTCCTCCCTTGTAAACACTTTGCCCGGTTTCGACGTAAGCAGGTTAAGCAGTTCGAATTCTTTTTTGGGCAACGTAATTTCTTTCCCGTTTTGCACTATCAAATAGCGTTCACGATCAATTTTAAGACCTCCGAGTTCCGCATAATCAGGCAATAAAGCAACATCAGCTATTTTGCCTCTTCTTAACAAGGCTTTAACCCTGCTAATAAGTACACGTGGTTTTATAGGCTTATTTATATAGTCGTCTGCACCGGCTTCAAATCCGGCAATTTGAGAATAATCTTCTCCACGAGCCGTTAAAAAGGCTATCAATACATTTTTCAATTCAGGCATATCCCGAATCTGGCGGCAGGTTTCAATTCCATCCATATCGGGCATCATTACATCTAAAATAACCAAATCAGGACGTTCTTCCTTTGCTATAACCAACGCTTCTTTTCCATTATTTGCAGTACTTACGGTATAGCCTTCCTTTTTTAAATTATAACCTAAAAATTCAAGTATGTCCGGCTCGTCATCCACCAATAAAATCTTCTTTTCTTTATTCATTGTTTTTAGAGTTTCGTTGTACTAAAGAACAGGATGTTATTTGAAGATATAATTAATAATATATTAATATAATGTTAAATTAACTTTAAGTGATGCGTTTTGTTAACATTCGGATAATGTTTTGTTAATGCGATACACTACTCAAAATATAGGAGGCCATTACAAAGATATTGTTTTCTCAATATACGATAAAACGATAAAGTATCCCAAAACTTATATTTGTTATATATGTGTTAAGCTAAAAAACTCAGAATGGCCAACCGGTATGAATCCATTCCAAACCCTGAAACAGAGCCTTTGCATTTAGGCGCGATCATTGAAACGTGCCTGAAATCTTCACGCGAAAAAACATTTGAAATATGTACCTCTATCGTAGGGCACTTCACTGCTGCAATGGCATCGCGCAATGCAACCGAGGTATGGGTATATCCTCCTGCATTTAATATAATGCCGTCGTAAGTAAAACCAACCTGGTGAATTTTGTTGATCAACTCTCCTTCAACATTGCTTTGAAAATATTCCAGTTCAATCTCTTTAAATTTGTTTTGCAGGGTTTTAAAATATTCCTGAAACGTTTGACTTCCATATACGGAAGTTTCTCTTGTGCCCAGTAAATTAAGGTTAGGACCGTTTATTATCAATAGTTTCATTTTAGCGATATTTACAATTTACTTTGTAAAGATAAAGTTAAATTCTAAAACCCTAAATTTGTGGATATTCAACCCATGCTAATACTAGTAAGCCCTTGAATTGGAAAGGATACATACAAGGATTCAAGTCATTCTTGGCGCTGGAAAAATCACTGTCCGAAAATTCCATTGAGGCCTATTTACATGATATTGAAAAACTGGTTCAGTTTCTGGAATACAAAAAATACGACGGCTCTCCGCAAAGTATTGAATTAAAACACTTGCAGGAATTTTTAAAATGGATCAATGAATTGGGCATGAGTGCAACTACACAAGCCCGTTTGATAAGCGGAATAAGAAGTTTTTACAAATACCTGCTGCTCGAAAACATATTGAGTAACGACCCAACAACTCTTCTTGAAGCTCCGCGCCTGGGACGTAAATTACCCGACACCCTGAGTGTTGAAGATATTAACAAAATTATTGATGCCATTGATTTAAGTACACCCGAAGGCGCACGCAACAAAGCAATGCTTGAAACCCTTTACAGTTGTGGTTTGCGGGTAAGTGAATTGGTGAATCTTAAAATTTCGAACTTGTATTTTAACGACGGATTTATAAAAGTAACCGGTAAGGGCGACAAGGAAAGGCTCGTACCCATTGGCACCGTGGCCATGAAGCAAATTAACATTTATAGAGCAGAGATACGTTGCCACATTACTCCCCAAAAAGACCATGAAGATTTTGTATTTTTAAACAGACGCGGAGCAAAGCTTACAAGGGTAATGGTATTTACCATTATTAAGCAACTGGTTATAAAAACAGGTTTAAAAAAGCACATCAGCCCACATACCTTTCGCCATTCGTTTGCAACACATTTAATTGAGGGTGGGGCCGATTTACGTGCCGTACAGGAAATGCTGGGCCATGAATCCATAACTACTACCGAAATATATACCCATCTCGACAGGGACTATTTACGAGAGGCCATTATTCGTTTCCACCCGAGGTCATAACACCCCCTTTCCAAAAAAATGATTCCCGGCTGTTTTCTTCAATCGAGTAGGATTTGCGCAGCACTTTGGGGGCAAGCGGGTTAAGAGGTGAAAGTACCAAAGGATAAGGGGAAGAAATAACCGTTTTTGTATTTTTTTTATTCATCACTTCCGCTTGCAGTTTGCTTAGGTCTATCAGCACCAACTGATATATTTTATCAAGCGAATCGAGATGTTGGGTATAATAAGCAAAGCTATCCTGATATTGTTTTTTAGTGATATTGTGCTTTTTAAAAATTTCAAAAGCGGGCTCCATACTTTCTGCAACTATTTTCTTGTCGATATATAAATTGGATGCGGCCTCCTGCAAATTAACATCCACCATTATGTTTGCCATTTTTTGTACCGGTAAAATATTTTGGGGGATGATGGTATTCTTTTTATTTGAACAGGCGATAAACAATAAACAAAATAGGGCGGTTTTTTTAATCATAAAATGATATAGAGTAATCTACCTACAAAGTTAGTAAAAAACCAAGCTGTTTTTATACGTAGGTATTTAAACCCGTTTATATACGTAATTTAGTCGTATTTAATACGATAAAGCTTCTTTTTTTAACAAAAAAATGCTATTATTGCCTATTGATCGATAGTTTTTTATCGATTAAAAAAATAAAAATGATGAATACAGATAAAATTCTGATTTTTGTTGTTGATGATGATGCACTTTTGTTATCGTTAATAATAGATAATTTATCTGATTATGAAAATTATACGGTGCGCGGATTTTCAACCGCGGAAGATTGCATTGAACAACTTTATCAAAAACCAAAAATAATAGTATTGGATTACCATTTAAACAACGATGAGAATATAGGCGTAATGAATGGTATGCAAGCACTTAAAAAAATTAAGGAGTATTTGCCTGGTACAAAAGTTATTATATTGAGCGGGCAAAACCGTTTGAATATTGCCGGTGATTTATTGGATATGGGGGTGTTTGATTATATAATGAAAGATATTGATGCGTTTAAAGTGTTAGAGAGCAAAATAGTAAAAGCACTTGAAATTGCGTAATTTTTAATAACTTATGAAACTTAAAACAGTTGTGTTGGTATGAAGTAAGTATAATACATGTATCCATAAAAAATAAGTGATAACACAATAAAAAATTCTTAAACTGTCTGTTTATGTTGAAAATGTAGTATTTTGGTAGTTGATAATTTATGACAAAAACACAGAAGGACAGTTATGGAGGAAAAGACGAATAGCTACCAGTTTCTTATTGTTGAAGACAATGAATTCAATCAACTTGTTTTAATTGAAACTTTAAAAGATTGGGATGATACATTACAGATTGACATTGCCGTAAATGGTGAAATTGCAATAAAAAAAGCGCAACAAAAACTATACGACCTTATTCTTATGGATATTCAAATGCCCGTAATGAATGGTTATGATGCCGCCAATTCCATTAAAACAAACCTTCCTGAACCTTTTTCGAAAACGCCGATAATAGCCATAACGGCAAATGCATTAAAAACAGAAGAAGAATATTGTTTAAAGAACGGCATGGAAGCCTATATAGCCAAGCCTTTAGATTCAGAACTTTTATTCGGCACAATTACCCGTGTTTTAAGAAAAAATCCAAGCATCACCCTTCCTGCATCTAATAATAACATTACTATAAATGCCATTGTTGACAGTGCAAGTATTATTGAAATGACAAAAGGCAACAAAGAACGGCTCATTAAGATGGTGAGCCTTTTTTTGAAAAACACGCCCGCAGAACTTAAAAGAGTAAAAGATTTATATAATGACAGAAATTATCAGGCATTGTACTTTTTAATGCATTCGCTTAAACCCAAATACATATATATGGGCATGCCTGCACTTAGTGAAATAGCGGGACAAATTGAACGCAATGCCGCCGATGAAAAAAACATGGAAGAAACCTTACAATTGATCGATACCTTTATAGAACAAAGTGAAATGGCTTATGTTGAATTACAAAAATTGATGTGAAAATTTATACGGTGTTGATGACAGTAAGAGTAGTTGAACTGATAAAATACGAATTATAATTACTTATGGCTAAAATTATACACAATAACGCGATTGATGTAATAGACAGTGTTTTTTCTGCTGCAAAGGAAAAAGGGATAATGCACCTTAATTCTGATGAAGAAACATTCGATGGGACGAAATTTACCATTAACGGCAAAAGATTAAAGAATTTTGGCACTTGCGGATACATGGGGTTGTCAAATCATCCAAAACTTATTGAAGGAGCCATAAACCTGACAAAAAGATACGGGACACAACTGTCCATGTCAAGGGCATTTATGCGCCCCCTATACATAAGAGAGCTGGAAGAATTACTTTCGCAAATATTCAATGGCAATAAAGCCATTTGTTACAGTTCCACTTCATCGGCTCATATTTCGGTTATAGGAACTGTAATTAAACCCGATGACTTGATAATTATTGATCAGCAGGTTCATTTTAGTGTGCAATACCCTGCCAAAAGCACACGCTTGCAGGGGACAGAGGTTAAAATGATAAAACATTCGGATTACGAAATGCTGGATCAAATGATAAGCGAAGAAACCAACAAGTACAACAGAATATGGTATATGGCAGACGGGGTTTATTCGATGCACGGCGATATACCGGATACAAAAAAATTAAAAGCATTAATGGACAAACATCCTAAACTAAATTTATATTTCGATGATGCACATGGAATGAGCTGGGGTGGAAAAAAGGGAGCAGGGCTGGTATTTGATCAACTGGGAATAAATAACAGAATCATTTTAATATCAACTTTGGCAAAAGGTTTTGGTTCTGTAGGCGGAACGGCTATATTTTCGGATCCCGAAATATATCGAAAAGTGGATGTGTTCGGGGGACCCCTCAGTTATTCTCATCCTTTATCACCGGCAAATGTGGGAGCAGCAATAGAATCAGCTAAAATTCATTTGTCAAACGAAATATACCAGTACCAGGACGAATTAAGAACATTAACTTCCCATATGGATAAGCGTTTGGCAGCCTATAATTTAACCAATTTATCCGCCGCAAATACACCCATCTACTGTATTGGCGTGGGATATAATAAGGTTACCCGCAATTTTGTACATAGGATATTGGGTGAAGGACTTTACGTAAATACAGCAACGTTCCCGGTAGTGCCAAATGACAAATCCGGATTAAGATTCACCATTACACGAGATAATAAACTATCTGATGTTGATGAATTGGCGGACGTGTTAGCCTATCATTTTCCTAAAGCCATTGCCGAAGAGAACGACACCTTGGAACGGGTTTACAAAAAATTCGATTTAACATACATACCCGGTTCGTTTGACACTACAACAAAGGCCGCAACGGCAGAGCAATCAATTACTGTAGAAGAATACACTACCATAAACGATATTGATAAAGAATTATGGGACTCGGTAATGGAGCAACGCGGAAGTATATCTCATTCGGGTATGCAGTGCACGGAAGAAATATTTTCGGGTAATCAGGAAAAAGAAAACAACTGGAGTTTTCATTATTTGTTAATTAAAGATAAAACAGGTAAATTAGTTTGTGCAACATTTTTTACCGGAGCTATTTATAAGGACGATTTGCTTGCGCTTGAAAATGTATCAAAAAAAATAGAGGAGGTCCGTAAAACAGACCCTTATTATTTATGTTCAAAAACACTGGCAATGGGTTCCATGTTTGCCGAAGGCGATTTTATTTACATTGATAATAACCATACCCACTGGCGCGAAGCAATTGATATGATATTTGCTAAAGTTGAAAAAATAAAAAAAGAAATAAGTGCAACAGTGGTGGTGTTCCGCGATTTTGAAGAAAACCATTGTATGAATAAATTATTGGAAGACGAAGGGTATGTTAAGATCAGAATGCCCAATTCAAACGTTATTAAAAACCCCAAATGGGAAAATTATGACGAGTTGCTGAAACTAATTAAATCTAAAAACAATCGAAATAATATCAAACGATATGCTTTTAGGAATGAACATCTATTTGAGACTAAAATAAAAAATAGCATTTCGGAGAAAGAAAGTAAAATATATTTCGACTTGTTTTCAAATGTTAAAGACAAGAATTATGGATTCAACTTTTTTAAATATCCCAAGAAGGTCACAAGCATCCTATCCAAATATAAAAATTGGGAATTTATCGAAATCCGCTTAAAAGAAAACAATGAAATTATTTGTGTCATGTGGTGTTTTAAAGGAGATAATCATTATTGTCCGCTAATTATGGGATTAGATTATAACTATTCCAAATCGCACCATACATACACACAAGCCATATTTCAAACAGTAAAAAGAGGAAATGAACTAAATAAAGACACTATTTATTTAGGATTTTCAGCCGACTTTGAAAAACAAAAATACGGAGCTAAACCTGTTCCTAAATTTGCATTTATGAAAGTCGATGATACTTACAACATGGAATTAATAGAATCCTATTCAAACAATATAGAATTAGTAGAATCATCTAATTACAAATATTTAGGAAAAGACAATTAAAAATCAAAATGATCATGAACCAATTAGAAAACAATGATATAAAATTTTGGATAGAAGACGGGATTCTGTTCAGTGAATTTAAGAGCCCTATTGTTTTAGCAATTGAACATTCAAAAGCAATTGTCGCCATGCGTCATGAAATATCAAACAATGAAAAACAGTATTGGTGCTACTCTCTCTATAATGTAAAGTCTTACACAAAAGAAAGTCGGGATTATGCCGAAAAGTATGGTCAGGATTTTTTACATGCAACGGCCGTAGTTGTAACTTCTCATTTAACAATATTCATATTTAATGCTTTTCAAAAACTCAATAGACCAAAAATACCTCTTCGTGCATTTAAAAACAGAGAAGACGCCGTAACATGGCTGAAAGAATTAAAGCAGCAAAATGAGAAATAATATCAAAGAGCTTCGTTCTTAATCTCGTCTCATTCGTCTTTCGGCCCCTTGAAAAAAAGAGAAGCGAGTCGTAAGAAGACTTGAGGCCTATAAAATTATTTACACATGCATTCATTAGAAAATGATGACATAAAATTTTGGATGGAAGATGGTATTTTATACAGTGAATTTAAGAAGCCCGTTATTATG
>Ga0206810_1050_pt1 | contig 20164 bp, 19 predicted proteins | sample Alteio_BWOrgCont_56_FD_152889 | JGI IMG/M metagenome (GOLD analysis project Ga0206810, IMG submission 152889) | Enriched cells from forest soil in Barre Woods Harvard Forest LTER site, Petersham, Massachusetts, United States -... | ecosystem: Environmental > Terrestrial > Soil > Temperate forest >...
CGTTTGACCCGCTCAGAGATAATCGCCGGAAAATGCTTAAGTTGCTCCAGGTTGCTCTGTGATTCGGCGACTGTGGCGGATTCGTGCGCTAGTGCCGCTTCTCCCCACTTCGAGGTCAATCGCCTGAGGGCGTCCGCAGTCTCGACTCCCATCGAGTTTAGGTCGGCGAGAAGGTCCGCATAGTCTTCCCCGCTCTCGGCTTTGTTGGCACCAGGCCAGATCGCGTCCAGCACCTGGGCGAGCGTGTCGACGTTCAGTAGCTCCGTCGTCGGCGCTGTCTGGGCCACCTCCGCCCTATACGCCTCGCGATCAGCCAAAACGCGCTCGAATTCTAGGTCGACGGTCTCCAAAAGGGCAGAAACCCGATAGATCGACCGCTTGAGCGCTTGCGGTACGGCTTCTTTGCTTTTGTACTGTAAGGCCTGGGACGCCTCGGCCCAAATGTGCTGGGCGGTCGTGCGAACTTGAATCTCGGCTCGAAGATCCACCAATCCAGCCATGGTAGGAACCGCCAGCCACGATGCCGGCACCTCGACAACGAAATGCACGGATGCGTATCCGAATTGGTCTTCCTTTAGCCGCTCAACAGTGTCATATCGCTCAACGATCTTGAGGTTCTGCTCGATGAGCGAGCACACTCGCTCGACATCGCGGCGGAACTGCAGGATGATGCGAAAGCCGACAAGGTCTTGCAGAATGCGAAGACTGCTCAGCGAAAGAGGAACCCGTTGGAGCTTTTCTGTAATCGAGGACCAGGTCTTAACGCGATGTTGGATCGGGAAACCTAGCGGTACAGCGGCTTGCCCGAGGAGCTGAGCGAGTTGATGGTGTAGTTCGTCGTCCAGTTGGGCCAGCAGTGGCCTGAGCGCGTTGTGCTCGCTCTCAAGCTGTTTGATGTCGTGTTTGGGCTTGCTTCTTCCCTTCTCTTTCGCCATTGCTGGGCCACAACTCTTAATCAACGATCTGATTTTATGCCTGTTTTCGCAGCACCGCCGTCATCCTCTTCCACGTCTCCTGCAGCGTCTCGGGCAGAATCCGCGTCTCGCCGACGACTGACATGAAGTTCGCATCCGCGACCCATCTGGGCAGGACGTGCATGTGGATGTGTCCTGCGACACCGGCGCCCGCAGCTTTGCCGATGTTCATGCCCAGGTTGATGCCGTCGGGGTGGTAGAGTTCGCGCAGGACGTGCTCCATGCGCTGCGAGAGTTGCATCATTTCACTGGCCGCTTGTGGCGGGAGCTTTTGCAGTTCGTCGAGATGCGCATAAGGGACGATCATCACGTGGCCGGGCGTGTAGGGATACGCATTCAGGATCACGAAGCAGTGCTCGCCGCGATAGACGATGAGCGCTTTGGCGTCGTCGCCCGCTTTCGCGGCGTCGCAGAAGATGCAACTGCTCGTCTTTTCCGTGCTGGTCACGTAGGCGTAGCGCCACGGGGTCCAGAGGTAATCCATAGCAAGGGCAGGGTAGCAGATGGGGCGCACGGGGCAAAAGCTGGGGATCCCGACGCCTCGCTGCGCTCGACTGGACGGCCGAGGCGGCCCTCCCCACGTGTGGCTCCGCAGATGGCCTGCAACACTGCCGTAACATGCACCTTTTGGGTTTGACACTGTTTGCGAGGCGTTGCTATAGTCGAAGAGTTCCCTTTGGACGCGGGTTTCTGTAAAACGTCCGGCAGCTGGGATTGTCCAAGCTCACTCGCCAGGGTGAGCCCACCACAACCAAACGACTCACTCCAGCAGTCCGCCACGCAGGCCCGTATCCTCCCCGCACCGAGTGCGAGGCACAGACGAGAGGCATGACCTTGTTCGACGAAACCACCACTCACCATTCCGACTCCGCCACCGCCGTCGCAACCGAAACAGAACCGACGGCTACCGAGACCACCTCAACCGAGCAGAGCTTGACTGACCAAAACGTGACGCAGCAAGATCAGGCCCCGGTCGCAACCGCCGGCGCAGAGCAGACGCCGCAGGCGCCGAACTCCGCGCCCGCTGCCGATGACAAGCACGCCGGCGAAGACTTCGCTTCCGCGCTGGAGAACTTCACCACCGAGACCGAAGAGGCCGTGGGAGAAGACCGCGTCATCAAGGGCACGGTGCTGAAGCTCACTGCGACGCATGTAGTGGTCGACATCGGCACCAAGTCGGAAGGCATGTTGCCGATTTCGGAGGTCCTCGATCACGAGGGCAAGCCGAAGGTAAAGCCCGGCGACGAAATTGAGGTGATGCGCGAGAAGGGACAAACCGAGGAAGGCTACGTCAACCTCTCGCACCAGAAGGCAGCCCGCATTCATGCCTGGGAGGAAATAGAAAAAGCTCATCACGAGAAGCGGCCTGTAAAAGCCACCGTGATTGAGCGCACCAAGGGCGGCCTGACGGTCGACATTCTCGGCGCACGAGCGTTTCTGCCGGGCTCACAGGTTGATCTGCGACCCATCCGCAATCTCGACGGCATGAAGGGCCAAACCCTCGAAGTTACCGTGATCAAGGTCAACAAGAAGCGCGGCAACATTGTGGTCTCGCGCAAAGAATTGCTCGAAGGCGAGCAGAATGAGAAGCGCAGCAAGACTCTCGAACATTTGGAAGAGGGCTCGATTCTGACGGGAGTGGTAAAGAACCTGACCGAATACGGAGCGTTCGTGGATCTCGGCGGACTCGACGGATTGCTGCACATCACCGACATGTCATGGGGCAGGCTCACGCATCCCCGCGACCTGGTGAACGTCGGCGACCAGATTCAGGTGAAGGTGCTGAAGTACGACAAAGAGAAGCAGCGCGTCTCCCTGGGATTCAAGCAGCTGACGCCCGATCCGTGGCTTGATGCGGAGCACCGCTATCCCGTGGGAGCACACGTCTCCGGGCGCGTGATCAGCGTGACCGACTACGGAGCGTTCGTCGAGCTTGAGCAAGGCATCGAAGGCCTGGTGCACGTCAGTGAAATGACCTGGTCGAAGCGCATGAAGCATCCGTCGAAGCTGGTCAATGTGGGCGATCAGGTGGAATGCGTCGTGCTGAACGTGAATCCCGGCGAGCGGCGTATCTCTCTCGGCATGCGGCAACTGGCGGAGAATCCCTGGGATGCGCTGCACGATAAATATCCCGTGGGCATGACGGTCGAGGGCCGGGTGCGCAACTTGACTGACTTTGGCGCCTTTATCGAAATCGAGGATGGTATCGACGGCCTGGTGCACGTCAGCAATCTGAGCTGGACCAAGCGGGTGAAGCATCCTTCGGAAGTGCTGAAGAAGGGCGATCGCGTAAAGGCTGTGGTTCTGGCGATTGAACCTGACAAGCGTCGCCTGTCGCTCGGCGTGAAGCAACTTCAGCCCGACGTTTGGGAGACTTTCTTCGCGGCGCATCACGTCGGCGATGTGATTCACGGCAAAGTCCTGCGGGTTGCCGCGTTTGGCGCTTTTGTGGAGATCGCGGAAGGCGTGGAGGGTCTGTGCCACAAGTCGGAAGCGGTGGATGGAAACGGCCAGCCTCTGCATCTGGAACCGGGCGTGGAGCATGACTTCAAGATCATCAAGATGAGTCCGGAAGATAAGAAAGTTGGACTCAGTATTCGTACGGTCGGGGAGGAAGCTTCGCGGTCGGAGGTTGAGGCTTACAAGCAGCCGGTTTCCAGCACCAGCTCGACCATCGGCGAGCTGATTTCGTGGAAGCGCGCCAGTAACGAGAACAACTAAACGCCTTGTCATCCTTAGGGAATGTAACCCTGAGCGGAGTAGTGGCTTCGCGATAGCGAGGCTGCTGCGGAGTCGAAGGATCCCTTATCCTCTGCACCGCCTCGAACCCTTCAGGGGTTTCTTCGTCGATTCGGTTTGGCCTTCCGCTTCACCCTGTTCTAGAATCATTCGCTTGCCTTTAATCATCTGTTCCTACTGAGGAGCGCTCACTTTGCCTGAAACTATTTATGACGTCGCCATCATTGGCAGTGGACCTGCCGGCTACACCGCTGCGATCCGCGCCGGCCAGTGGGGTCTGAAGACCGCACTCATCGAGAAAGACGGCTTTCTTGGCGGCACTTGCCTGCACGTCGGCTGCATTCCGACCAAGGCTCTGCTGTTCAACGCCGAACTCTGGGACCATCTCAAAGATGCCGAGGAGTTCGGCATCGAGGGCGTAGATACGCGCAAGCTGAACTGGGCTGCGGTGCAGGACCGCAAGTCGAAGATCGTAGCCAAGCACGCCAAAGGCCTCGAGTTCCTGATGAAGAAGAATAAGGTTGAGACGGTGAAGGGCTATGGCAAGCTGACTGGCCCCGCGCAGAATGGCTTGCTGACGGTTGAAGTGGTGAATGACAACAAGGCCAGCCATCTCAAGGCGAAGAACGTGGTTCTCGCCACTGGATCGGAAGCTCGCATGCTTCCTGGTCTTGAGGCTAACGACCGCATCCTCACCAACATCGAGATTCTCAGTCTGAAGGATCTTCCAAAGTCGCTCGTCATCGTGGGTGCCGGGGCTGTCGGAGTGGAGTTCGCGTCGATCTATCGCTCATTCGATTGCGAGGTCACGATAGTCGAAATGCTGCCGCGGCTGGTTCCGGTTGAAGATGAAGAAGTCTCCAAGGAACTAGCTCGCGTCTTTCGAAAACGCGGCATCAATTTCCACACCAGCGCGAAGGTCGACAAAGTCGAGAAGACGAAGTCTGGGATTGCCGTCACCATCACGGTCGAAGGCAAGCAACAGACCATCAACGCTGAGAAAATCCTGATCGCCGTCGGCCGCAAGCCGCGCACCCAAAACATCGGCCTGGAACGCACCAAGATCAAGCCGGACCGCGAATTCATCAAGACCGATTCCTGGATGCAAACTTCTGAACCTGGCGTTTACGCCGTGGGCGACATCGTGCTGGGCTCGCCGCAACTCGCCCACGTGGGAGCTATGGAAGCAATCGTGGCTGTCGCCAAGATCGCAGGAAAGCCGGGCAAGCCGATTAACCCTGAGCACATTCCAGGCGCGACGTACTGCCATCCGGAAATCGGAAGCGTTGGCCTTACAGAAACCCGGGCCCGCGAAGCCGGGTACAACGTGAAGATTGGCAAGTTCCCTTTCACTGCGAACTCGCGCGCCTCCATAGTGGGCCAGCATGAAGGCTTTATCAAAATCGTTTCCGATGCCGACTACGGCGAGATTCTCGGTGTCCACATCATCGGCCCACAAGCTACGGAACTCATCGCCGAAGCCGTCGCCGCAATAGAGCTTGAGGCCACCGTCGAAGACTTGATGTGGACGATTCATGCGCATCCGACATTGGCAGAAGCCATGCTGGATGCGGCAAACAGCGTGTACGGGATTGCGATCAACGCATGAAACTTCTTAGCCACGGATCACACGGACGAGCGTGGATAAACCAAGGCTCAATCTTGATCCGCGTGAATCCGCGAAAATCCGTGGCGAGTCGAATTTGATCTCTCTAGTCCAACTCGGTACCGTCGACTACGCCACCGGCTTGCGCCTGCAACAGCAACTGGTCGCACTGCGCAAAGAAGAAACAATCGGCGACGTCCTGCTCCTGCTCGAACACAAGCCCGTCATCACGCTCGGCCGAAACGCGAAAGCTGCGAACGTAATCGCCTCGCCCGAACTCCTTGCCCAGCGGGGCGTCGAGCTTTTCGAGTGCGACCGCGGCGGCGACGTCACTTTCCACGGCCCCGGCCAGATCGTCGGCTACCCCATCTTCGACCTGCGCGGATTCGCCACCCCTGACGGTAAGCGAAAGACGCTCGGTGCAGTCGAATTCGTCCGCCGCCTGGAGGAAGTTCTGATCCGCACATGCACCGACTTCGCGATCCCAACAAAACGCGTACCAGGCCTAACGGGCGTGTGGACCGATACAGGAAGCGACAAAGCTCATGTGGGGACGGCAGCCTCGGCTGTCCACCGAAGCGAAGCGAGCGCGCTCGACCACGCGCCCGAAGCCAAACTCGCCGCCATCGGCGTCCACATCTCCCACTCAGTCACTTCTCATGGCTTCGCCCTCAACGTAAACACCGACCTCAGCTTCTTCAACCTGATCATCCCCTGCGGCATCACGGCCAAGCCAGTCACTTCGATGCAGCAAGAACTCGGCGACACACTTGACCTGACCGAAGTCGCCGAGTCGATCTCCCGCAATTTCGGTACAGTGTTCTCCAGCCAGATGCTTTGGGTTGAGACCCTCGACGCACTCCTCGGCCGCGCCGTCGGCGTCCCCATGCGGCCGCCGAAAGAACTCCGCTTGATCCGCAACGAAGACGAAACAACCTGGGCGTGACAGAGTTCATAGCGACAAGGTTGGCATACACTGAGTAGGTTGGAAACCCAATCAAACGCGATCAGTCGGCTAACGGCGGTTGTTCTGCTGATCGTCACGATCTCAAGTCTCGGATGTTCGAAGAAACCTACCGCCAGCGAAATCGCCGAACTGAATCGCCAGTTATTTCAAGCTGTCGAACGCCATGACGTCGCCTCGACTCGCCGCTCGCTCAAGAACGGCGCGAACATTGAAAGCACCACCTATAACGACATGACCCCCTTGGGAGTAGCCGCTAGTGACAACGACCTCCCGATGGTGGAACTGCTCGTGCAGAAGGGAGCCAGGGCTCACACAAAAGATCACTCTCTCGAAACTCCGCTCATGCATGCCGCCTACGGTGGACACACCGAGATCGTCCGCCTTCTGCTGAAGCAAAATCCCGATCTCGCCGAGAAAAACGGGGCTTTGCTCGATGCCGCTCACGGCGAACCGGCGATAGTCATGGTCGAAAACCCGCCCGGCGCCAGTTCCGCCGACCAAACTGTCTCAAGGCGACAGACCATGTCTGGGCTGGAGAAGCCGTGGGTAGAAACTGTGAAGTTGCTCCTCGATAGCGGAGCGGACATTGAAGTCAGAGACGAATACCGCGGACCGCCACTCGTAGATGCGGCTGGCTACGCTCAGACCGATGTCGTCCTTCTGCTGTTGGGCCGGGGAGCGAATCTTCACGCACGGGACAAATACGGTCACACGGCTCTGATCGCAGCCTCGTGTGAATGTGCTGTCGCCACGATGAATGACGCCTACGACGTGGTCAAAGTTCTTCTCGACAAGGGGTCTGATGTGAATGCTCATTCGAACGACGGGACAACCGCTCTTATGAACGCGGCGGGCGGATTCGGTGACTCCGCTATTGTGAAGCTACTGCTTGAGCACGGCGCCGACCCTAGAGCACGGGATTCCGAGGGCAAGACTGCCTTAGAATTTGCGTCGGAAGGAGGCCGCAAGGACAAGGCCGACCTCATTCGGCAAGCCCTTAGCAACTCCAGCAAGCGCTGACCACCTAGCCTCCCACCCCCCCCTCGCGATACCATCAATACCAGCGCTTACGCGCCGTCTTACATGGCAATCAAAAAGAAAACGTCCAAGTCCAGCCCCAACGGAAATCGTCGGCATAACGGTGCATCTCAGTCCAAGTCCACCGCAACCGACCTCCGCACCTACACCATCCCCGACATGCGCCTGGAGCATCCTGACCTCAGCGTCCGCCCAGCAATAGAAAAAGACAAAGACGGCGCTGAGCACGTTCGCTACGAAGTCACCGGCAACCTCAACGCTCCTGTTCCCCCGATCCTCGACTCGAAGTATCTCGACAAGAAGCAGTGCATCGAGATCTACCGTTACATGCTGCTCAACCGCAAAATGGAAGTCGCGCTCGAAAACCTCTACAAGCAGGGCAAAGTGGTCGGCGGAGTTTACTTCGGACTCGGCCAGGAAGCCTGCTCCTGCGCCTCGGCTTACGCGCTCGATAAAGACGACTGGTTCGCGCCGATGATTCGCAACCAGGGCTCGCTGCTGGTACGCGGCTTTCGCGCCTCTGACACCATGATGCAGTACATGGCCAAAGCGGATTCCCCCACACACGGCCGCGACGGGACCTCGCACTTCGGCGACATCGAAAAGCGCAACATGGTCTCGCCCATCTCGATGCTCGGCGATCTAATTCCGGTGCTCTCTGGCGTGGCGCTGGGCGCGCGCCTGCAGGGGCGCAACATTGCCGTCATGACCTACATCGGCGATGGAGGCCAGTCCACAGGCGTCACCTACGAAGGCATCAACTTCGCCGCCGTACAGAACCTCGGCCTCGTGCTCTTCGTCGAAAGCAACGAGTGGGCTTATTCCACGCCGTCGGAGATGCAGTACCGCTGCAAAGATCTCGCCGAGCGCGCCATCGGATACGGCATCCCCGGCGTGATCGTCGACGGCACCGACGCCTGCCAGGTCTACGACGCCGCCCGCGACGCCGTCGAGCGCGCCCACCGCGGCGAAGGCCCCACGCTGATCGAAGCCAAAATGATGCGCATGAAAGGCCACGCCATCCACGACGCCGCCGCGTACGTGCCCAAACCGATGTTTGACTTCTGGAAAAAACGCGACCCGATTGCGCGCTTTGAGAATTATCTCGTGAAAGAAAAGAAGTGGCTCTCGGCGAAAGAGAATGCTGAATTGATCTCAGAGGTCGAGCGCATGATCGAGGCCGAACGCGAGATCGCGGTGAACTCGCCGATGCCAACTCCCGAATCTGCCGAGGGCGGAGTGTTCTGCGAAAATGGCTGTCATGAGATTAAGCCGAAGTATGGAATGCCGAAAGTGAAGAAGGGAACGGCCGGCTACAAGCAGACCGAAGCAGCCGGGCATTTGAAATAGAACAATCCGTGTTGCGCCGTGTAGATCCGTGGCAAACAATCTTATGCAACTAACCTACCTCGAAGCCATCCGCCAGGGAATCTGGGAAGAAATGGACCGCGACCCGTCTGTCTTCTGCCTTGGAGAAGATATCGGCATCTACGGCGGCGCCTTCAAAGTCACCGACGGCTTCATCGACCGCTTCGGCCCCGAGCGCGTCATTGACACGCCCATCGCCGAATCCGCCATCGTGGGCGCGGCCTTCGGAGCGTCGCTGACTGGCATGCGTCCCGTCGCCGAGTTCCAGTTCATGGACTTCATCGGCTGCGCCTTTAACCAGATCAGCAACATGGTCGCGAAAACGCATTACCTCTGGGGCGCGCCGGCCCCGCTAGTCCTGCGCGGCCCCAGCGGCGGATACGTCCACGGCGGCCCGTTCCACTCGCAGAACCCCGAGATGTGGTTCGTCCATAATCCCGGGCTCAAAGTCATTTGCCCCGCGACGCCATACGACGCCAAAGGCTTGATCAAAGCCGCCATCCGCGACAACAATCCCTGCATCTTCTTCGAGCACAAATATCTCTACCGCCGCATCAAGGGAGAAGTTCCCGCGGAAGATTACATAGTCCCCATCGGTAAAGCCAACATCGTCCGCGAGGGCAGCGACCTAAGCATCATTACTTATGCAGCGATGGTTCATACCGCCTTAGAAGCCGCCGAGGTTCTGAAAAACGACGGGATCGATCTCGAGATCCTCGACCTGCGCACCGTCTCGCCGCTCGACCGCGAAGCCATCGCGCAGACCGTGAAAAAGACAAACAAAGTAATCATCCTCCACGAACACTCCCGCACCGGAGGCCTCGCCGGCGAAATTGCAGCTATCATTAACGAAGAAGCATTCGACGACCTCGACGGCCCTATTGTCCGCATCGCCGGCCTCGACTCGGCAATCCCATTCTCTCCCCCGCAGGAAGAGCACTACTTGCCGAAAGTGGAAGATGTTGTCCGCGAAGCGCGCCGGCTGAAAGCGTATTGAACCTCCAGGACCAGGAAGCATTTGTAAGAATAGGCACTCTCGTGCGCCTGCCCTGAGCGAAGCCGAAGGGTTCAGCCGAGCAATGCGAGGCGTAGGTAAGCTACACGAACCCTAGTTGACCCAAAACTAGCGCCCCACCCACTTCATCTGCCACAATAGTCGGTCGGAGGAATCCATGCGTAAATTTATTCTCGGCGTAATCGTTACTCTTCTCGCGCTCATTCTCGGCGGACTCGGGTTCGCCACCCTGGGCTTCATCCCGACCCACGCCAACGTCGCACCACCTCGCTGGGAGCATCATCTGGCCAATGCCGCCGTCGACGCTTCTATGGAACGCCACGCTCCTCACGTCACCAATCCCCTGCCGCCCAGTGATCAGAATCTTGAAGATGGCATGAAGCTCTATACCATGAACTGCGCCCTCTGCCACGGCGGACTTGATCGCAAGCCCGCCTCTCTCGCAAACTCTTTCTACCCGCCTCCTCCGAATCTCGTCTCCGATCCACCAGACGACCCCGAATGGCACGTCTTCTACTGCATCCGCACCGGCGTCCGTTATACAGGCATGCCCTCCTGGGAAAAAACGCTGAGCGAGCAGGATATGTGGAAGATCACAAGCCTCCTGTCGCACCTCGACAAACTCCCGCCCGCCGTTCAGGACTACTGGAAAACAAGCTTTGGCGTAACCGCTCCAACCGGCGGAGAGGACAAGGAAAAACACTAAGCCGCGGCCCGCCGCGTCGCCTCTGGATCCAGACATCTGGGATAGCAATGCGGGACCACGCCTTTCCACCCCAACTCCCCAACCCGCTATAATATTCGTTTGCATCCGGCCTTCTGTCCCGAACCGTGGGCCGCGTGGAAGGAAATCATGCCGACAGACATCATCATGCCCCAGATGGGCGAATCCATCGTCGAAGGCACCATTACCAAGTGGCTGAAGAAGCCTGGCGACAAGGTTCAGCGCGATGAGCCGCTCTTCGAAATTTCCACCGACAAGGTCGACGCCGAAATTCCCGCACCTGCCTCGGGCGTCTTGCAGGAGATCAAAGTCACCGAAGGTACAACGGTGGGAGTAAACACCGTCGTCGGCACGATCGCCGTGGATGGCGAAGCCGCAGCCAAACCCGCGAAAGCCGCCCCGGCAGCCGCGCCGCCGGCGAAAGAAGAAAAGAAAGAAGAGAAGAAGCCCGCTGCAGCACCTTCGCCGGTCGCCAGCGCCGCGCCGCAGGAGTCAGCCGACGAAGAAGAAACCCGCTCTTCGCCCCTCGTCCGCAAGATCGCCCGCGAGCACGGTGTCAATCTCTCCCAAGTTCCCGGCACCGGACTCGGCGGCCGCATCACCAAGCAGGACATCACGGCCTTCATAGAGAGCCAGGCTCGTGGGGGGACGGACGCATTCGTCCGTCCCGCCGAGCGAAGCGAGGCGTCACCAGCGCCCGCTTCGCCAGCAGCGCCCCGTCCCGCCACTCCCGCGGCCTATCCCGGCGACCTCGTCCCCATGACCAACATGCGCAAGATCATCGCCCAGCGCATGATCGAGTCGCGCCGTACCAGCGCTCACGTCCACTGCATGTATGAAGTGGATTTCACCCGCATCGTCACCCTGCGTGCCAAACACAAGAACGCCTTCGAGCAGCGCCACGGCGTCCGCCTCACCTTCATGCCATTCTTCGTGCGCGCCGCCATCATCGCGATCCAACAGTGGCCAATCATCAACGCCTCGCTCGAAGGCGATAACATCCGCTACCACCGCAACATTAATGTAGGCATTGCCGTCGCCCTCGACTGGGGACTCATCGTCCCCGTCCTCAAGAATGCCGGCGACCTCAACTTCCTCGGCCTGCAACGCGGTATCACCGACCTCGGCGAACGCGCCCGTAGCAAGAAACTCAAGCCTGAGGACGTCGAAGGTTCCACCTTCACCGTCACCAATCCTGGCCAGTTCGGCGCCGTCTTCGGTCTGCCCATCATCAATCAGCCCAACGCCGCCATCATGGGCGTGGGCGGCATCACCAAGCAGCCCCTCGTCGTCACCGACAAAGAAGGCAACGATTCCATCGCCATCCGCTCGGTCGTTCACCTCACGCTCGGCTACGACCACCGCCTCATTGACGGCGCCGTCGCTGACCAGTTCATGGCTCTGGTGAAGAAGAATCTGGAGACGTGGAGCGAAGAGATCGGCTAAAACGTGTCTACGCGGTAGGCTGATTGCTTTGGGCTGGTGTATGTTTACACCAAGTGGATGCGTTGAGGCACTCGACCGTGCCGTCAATTATTTTGGAAATTCCATTTTTGAAATTTTCGGGATTGATGATCTCCCGCGTCGCCACCGCGTCTGTCATTGCCAGCGCATTCTGTAAGAATGACATTGCCGCATCTTTTTTTTCGGACCCCGGCTTGTCGCCAAAAAGTCCCTCGATCCCGCTCACGAGAGCGGGGACGAACGCGATCCCCCGCAGCAGCTGAGACAGAAAGTCCATAACCTTCCTCCTTGAAATATTCTTCTCGCCAAACTTCGTGTCTGTGAAAGCCCCACGTCATGCGGGCCGGACATCGCATTTCGTCAGGTGAGACTAGCCAAAATGTCGTCGAGTACAGCCAGGTTGCCATCTGCTCCGTCGGTGGACCTGACAATGAGCGTCAGGCAAACTTTCAGTTCGGCGGCTTTGGTCAATGCCAAGGCCAGCATTCCTGCCATGTCAATTCCCCCTGCGCCCGCGCTCTTCAGCGTGTTCGCAGTGGACAAAGCCACGCTCTTGAGATTGGTGATGATCGTCGTGCTCGGTGTCGTAGTCATAACTCTCTCCTCTTTGTTTTTAATTTGTGAGTTTTACTTCAGCCAATACTTATGCAGCGCGATGGCTATGCTGACCGCCGCGCTGATCGCCCCGTTCACGATCCGATTGTGGACGCTGTTTCGCAAATCGTTCCGTTCGAGCACCGCCACCTTATCCTCAGCCGTCTTCATGCGCCCCGGCTGCCCGTTGCCCACCAGCGCGTCCATCTTAGTTTCCAGCCGCACCAGCTTGTCGAGCACTTCGCGCTGGAACTCGATGTCGATTGCCCTCAGCGCCAATTCTCTGTCGGTGACTCCCATGTTCGTAATCCCTTCATTGCCGGAGATCCTTACAACGGATAGTCAACATGCAAAGCCGCCGAGTACCGTGAATATTTTGGCGGTGAAGAACCGTCGTAAAGTCGCAAGAAATAGTCCTGTGTCTCCGCCAGCCGCGCCAGATTGAACGTCTGCGTGCTGAACCGCCCCAGCAGATTCCTGTCGTTCGCTTGCCCCCAACCATAATCGTTCTGTCTGACTTCAATCCCAAGACCGCTTCCTGGTGTCATCCCGGCGTCCACCTGCACCGTCGTCGACGTCACTGCAGTGATCTGCGCCTCCGTCAGGTCCACCTGGTAATACGCGCCCACCTGCGTCGTCTCCAGCAGCGGAGGTATGTCCTGCAGCGCAATCACAGTCGCGCTGGCTCCAAACTCGATCCCCAGCGGTGCTGCTAAATCGTTCCCGAACCCTATCGTATAGAACCCCCGATCATCCGCCGAATCGGCAATCTGAATTTCGATCTCCCGCACAATCGCAGTGAACGCTGCTCCTCGCGACGGAACGCTCACCACAATCGCATCACCCGGAAAGATGTCCTCCGCTGCGCCCGGCAAAAAATCGTTCCAGGTCTCGTAGCTCCCCGACCAGGCGATTCCGACGGCATCATCCAGAATCGCCAACGCCGCATTCTCGCAGTCCACATCCGTGCGCGCCCCGGGAGTCTTCACCACCCGCACGCTAGCCCTCGTTCCGTCATCTGCGCCGTTTTGTAGCGAGGCCACGCTCGCGGGGTCCTGCACCTGCGCCACGGCCCGTCCCGATCCGCGATAGCTCGCCACAATCAGCTGATTCAACGCCGGAACGTACTGCGGATAGAAATCCAGCGAAGGATCGCTCGTAATCTCACAGGCCGCCCCGTCCGAAAGCGCGCCCACAAGTTGCGTAACGTAATTCGCGCTCGGCAGCGCCGTTCTCACCTCAGCCAGCGATATATGAGCAACGTAGGTGTAGGCGATGCTGCACTGCATGTTCGGCGCATTCACCAACGCGTAGGTACAGAACCCCGGCGCATTCTCGATGACGTTGTCGTACAACACAGTCGCCGGTGCGACGAGCGTCTCAGGATTGCTGGGATCAATATCCTCCACCTCCAGCACAAACCGCACATCCGCCGCCACGGCCGCACCGCCCCAGCCGCTCCCCGCCGGATGCAACGAAGAGTGATAAGTCTTCCCGCTGCGGTAGACCTCCATCGAATACAAATAGGTCGTGAAAAAATACTGGTGCCCAGGTGTGGTGGCCATCACTGGTCCCGTCGGCGATCCACTGATAAGCGCCTGGATGTTCGAACCTGCACCCGACGGTGTGATCTGAAATCCTGCCAGACATCCTGCCACCGAGATTGCCCCTGCATACAACCCACCCAGCACGCCCCGTGATGCAGCCGTAAAGGTCACATCGCCGTGCTCCAACTCCAGCGCACCACCAAGTTCGATCTCCTCGACAAAGCTCACCGTGGTCTGCCCGTCCACCCCAGTCCCGCCTGCAATCTGCAACGTCTGCGCCACTACCGAAACCGCCGACGATGGATCGCCGACCGCCCACGTCGTCGGATCCAGACCCGGCCCCAGATACTCCTCGTCAATCAACGCAGGTCTAGCCTGGGCGAACGGCGCTTGCGAAAGATAGAACCTCAAACTCTCCCCGTTGCCAACAAAATAGTCTCGAACGTAGGCCTGAGGCTCATCTTGCCCGATCACAGTCATCTCGTTCACCAGCAGGTTCGGACTGCTCAGCGACAACCCCTGCGGCGAATAATTAGCATCGCTCTCATTCAGTGCATATGTCGCTGCTCCCACCGGCGCCAGGATCAGCGCTCCATTCATCGCTCGGAAGCTGGCCCGCGCCGCCAGTGCAATCTCCGCCGCATGAAACGAAAAACTTTCCTGCGGATTAACGGCATACGCCGCCAGCGTGTCCACATTCTGTACCGCGGCCGTGTTGAACAGGTCGGGCAGCAAATCCTGCGCCAGTTGGCGAAGCGCGCTCCCCGCGCTCCGGTCCACAAAAGGAGCTCGGTTCGGCAGCGCTTTCTGATTTAGTAAAACCTCGTCGCTCTCCGCCACCGCGTTGTAGCGATAAACCGGCGCCTGCTCGCCCCAACCCAAATACTCATACTGTGGCGCTCCGGTCACATGGCCCGTGAACACAAAGCTCCCATCCGCTCGAGTCAGCACCACCCGCGCCCCTGCCACCGGAATGACAAATCCGGGCAAATTGGCTACCAGGCTGAACTGCAACTCCGCCGGCTGATTGAGCTTGCGCCCGATCACTGGCGGCTTGGTTCCATCCAGTCCTCCTGTATAGTTCTGCGGCCCCGGCCCCTGCAGATTGTCGATTGTCAGATTCATTTCAATACACCGCCGCCATCGCTGCTGGGAAATAACTGCGATAGCACAACACCGTCTGCCCGTCGTTAGTATCGGTAAACGGCAACGCGACGAACGACGCATGCAGTCCAACCGACGTCAGTGGCTTCGCAATCTCGGCAAATTCTTCCCGAAGAAATTTCTGCGACGAACTCTTCGCGCCATTCGCCTGCGGATTCGCCGCACCGGTCGTGGCCGTGACTCCGCTCTTAGGCGGCTTCCACCCCGCACCAGATTTCAAGCTCACGCCGCCCGGCCCCGCTCCCGGATTTGGGCTCAACCGCGGATAGTAAAAGCAAACTCGCCCGCCAGACTCTGCTTCCACCACAAACAACGCCGACCATTCCTGGAAAAACGATCCCCCCTCGCGGTCCACGAATGCAGCCACCACCTGCGCCGATGCTCCGGCAGCCGGAGCTCCCGCCAGCAACGGCTGCGCCAGAATCACCGAAGTCGCGGTCACTTCCACCACGCGGCCCACGTTAAACGTCACCCTCCGCACGTAATTTACATCGCGGTTTACCGCCGCGGGATTGCTCACGTACGCCGCCGAAATTCCTGAGCCGACGTATCCCGTCTGCTGTTGATAGTCCACGTCCACCGCCACCAGATTTCCGACAGCAAATGCGATCGCGACCCCTTCGCCAATAACCAGTTCGCTCGCCGTCGAACCAGCCAACACCGCTGCCCCTGCCACGGGTGTCCCCCCCGAAGGCGCCGGCGCCGCGCCCGAACTGGTCGCCAGCACGTTCATGTGTTCCGATCCGCCCGCCAGAGCCATCTGCAGCTTCCCCCATTCCCGGAAGTCGAACTCGACCCGCGCCTCGATCGGCCCGCGAAACTGCAGCGCAGCCAGTGCATTCACCCCCGCCCGCACGCCATCAGTCGGAGTGTCGTAATAACGTTCGAAGTTTTCAATCCAGCCGAGATCCAGCCAGGGCACCGGCGGCGAATCGAGCGCAAACACTCCGCTCCCCGCCGGATCAAAAATCGTTGGCGTCTCTGTTGTCCGATTCACAGGCGCAAAATACGCCCGCATCTGCCTTGTCACCGGAACCATCGCCGGGCGCAGCGGTGAAGTGCTCATAACAACGTCACCTCCGAAAAGAAAAAGACAGTAAGCTCTGCCCGGCGCTCTGCACGCCCATCCTGATAAGCCTGCTCATACATGGCACGGTGCACCGCGCGTCCCTGGTAAGCCAGCGAGTTTTCTTCCACCCCGCTGGTCGTAGCCTCCTGAAATGCAGGCTGAGTCCAGAACACGCTAGTACCCAGGTCGGCGCTCGGGGACTGCGTGTAATCGAATTTCTCAGTGTTCGTAGGCTGGCAAATTCCGAGCAGTTCATCGTCGAGCTGCCCGAGCACCCGCCCGCGATCCACCATGCTTTGCACTGTCCCCAGCGTGTAATACGAGATCATGCATTCCAGACTCATAAGCGCTGCATTCCCGGCGTGCCCGTCGACCACTGCGGCTGAACCCCATTCGATGTAGAACGCGTTCGGTTGGGGCTCAGCCGACGCCGGCGGCAGGTTCTAGATCACCAGCACTGCCGGCACAGTAGCCCCATTCACCGTCACCGTCCGCGCCGGATTCAACCCCGCCAGCCTCTGCTGTAGCGCAAGAAAGAAACTGTCTTTAGCAAATTGCATGGACACCAGCTTCTAGCTGTTAGCTTCTAGCTCGCTTCCAGCTGGGAAAGTTTGTGATTCGTTGGAAATTACTAATGCCGTCTCGCGCGTGGGCTCGGGAAGGGCGCGGCTTGCCTTACTCCACCGCGGTCACGACATAAAAGTAAGCAGTCCCCGCAAAATTTTCGGTGACGACGGTTTCGATATGGAAAAGATCGCCGTCGTAAACCAACCCCATTGCGGCAGCGAACAGATTCTCCACCGAGCCCATCCCGAGAGTCGGCAACTGCACCTCAATCGCCGACGCCGGTAGGGTAAATTCAATTCTTCGTGTCGGGCCCTGGCTCCCCGTCGGCAAGTTTGTGGCCACCACCGGTGTGATGATTACGTTCTGCACTCCAGGGTCGACCAACCCTAACTGTCCCGCCGAGTCGCTCGCCGTGGCCGTCGCCGGCAACAGCAAGCTCACCTGATCCCCACCCAGCGCCGTCAACATCGCGTTTGCCGCCCGCACCAATGCCGCTCCACAGATTCCGCTTCCCATAATTCCTCCAGCACATCGGCCTCATGGCTAACCGGCTAATCGCCAACTGCCTTCTCTACGCGCCTTTTTGCGAAACATACGGCGCCAGCAAACTGCGCACCATGTCATCCACCAGCGTCGGCCCAAAATATTGCAACCGCAGCTGATTGATTTGGCTCGATTGCACATTCAATCCAGGGGTAGTCTGCGCATTCTTCACGATCTGCGCGCACGCCACCTGCACCGGCACCGGGATCGTGCTCCATCCCGCGTTGTAAACCACATCCACTTCGTTGAAGAACAGGCCCAGAGCGTTCACCGGGAACGTAAGCTCGCCACTGTCTTCCCAGATGTCGATCGTTGTCGGATCAATCGTCGTCCACATCCCCGGCAGCGAGAACACCAGAGCAAATTCCAGACTCATCTCCGGAAAAGGCCATTCCCCCCGTCGCGGAATTCCGTAACGCCCCTGCAGAGTTACAATCGGCGTTGTCGCGGGCGCCACTGTTACCATTGGCAGATAACTCACTCGCACAACATTCAAATCCGGCGGCAACTTCAGCCGCTCTTCGTATTGATTCACCCCCAGCGTGTCCCGCCGGCAATGCGCGTCGATGATGGCCGACGCCGCCGTGATCCACGACGGATCCGTAGTAGCATCCAGCCCGTAAGTCAGGTAATCCGTAGTAGCGAGATAATTCATAGTGAGTCCTGGGTCGTCAGTTGCGAAATCGCAAAGGTTTGAGCTGCCAGTTGTCAGTGGATTTCCCCGCTGCCGCCGAACCACTGCTCCGGTTTGACTAGCGACTGGCCACTGACAACTGGCAACTGGGTTAGCGCTGTATGTTCACCTGGTAATGCGCGAAGTTCGCCCCTTTCACCACAGGTGCGCCGAACTTCACGACCACCATCTGCTGGGACAACGCATTGGGCAGCCCCAGCTTGAACACTCGCGGATTCGGATCGGTCAGCCAGTGATACTCGATCAGATCCTCGGTCACGATGTAAGCCGGCAACACCGCTGTACCCGAACCCGGCGTCCCGGTATACGGAACCGACCAATCCGGAATCAGCGGCAGATCTCCAGCCTGCGTGCTCAACGCTTTCACCCGCAACCCGCCTGTGATTTCGACGGTGTTGAGCACCACGTTGAACTCTGTCTTCATCTCCCGGTCGATCAGGTCCAGTAGCACCGGATTCGAGTAAATGGCCGTCGGCCTCACCGCATACGCTGCGCTTGAAACCATCTGCGCAATCGTGCTCTTGAGGTTGTCCACGATCAGTTCCGTAGTTGTGATCGTGGTCGTGTTCCCACCGGCGACGATCTGTCCGATCACGCCGAAATACTGCAACGTGGTCGGCGTCGCGAGTGACGTATCGTTGCCGTTCCACAACGCGACGTCGTGCGTGCGTAGCAGTCCGTCCACCGAATCCGCCAGGTCCTTGGCTTGCAGGTAGGCAAACTGGCTTTGTTGCGCCGTCATCTCCAGATCAAACAGGTTGTAGTTGATCTGCGATACCAGCGCCTTCAGCGGCACCGCCATCTCCACGCGCGTCGGTGCTCCCACCGTCGGCGCAATGTTGCGCGGATCGACAAACGCCAGCGCTGCCGTTGGCGCGTTGATCGCTGTCTCCTCAAAGAACCGCGAAGGATGCCCAGTCGCCGGCACCTGCTTGATCCTCTGCCCAAACACCCCGCGCCGCCGCACGATGTCGAAGATTTCCGTCTGGTACCGGTCAATTTCAATCGCGCCCGGCCCAAGGTAGTCAGCCGAAGCGTACAAATCCACAAATTGTCCCTTCATGTCTTCTCCTATTGTTTGATTTTTGCCTGCACTTGAAGTTCGATTGCGTTAAATGCGCACTGCTTTACTGCTCTGTCATCCTGAGCGGCGGAGGTGCATCACGAAGTGAAGCACCTCCGCAGTCGAAGGACCTCATGCTCGCCGCCGCCCGGAATGGCCTAGCAAGGAGTTCTCTTCGCAACTTTGGTTTGAGCTTGCGCGTCTGAATCCGTGCGGTTGCGCGTCAGAGCGGCAAACAAAAAGGCACGACCGAAGTCGTGCCCGCCTGAAGCCCGAAAGCCGACGCCCGCTACTCGATAATCCCCGCCCGCGCCAATTCCGACTTCACCGCGATCCTCTGCTCCACGCTCAAGCTCTGCAGCGTTTTGTCCAGCACGCCCTTGTCCAGCTTCTCACTGCCAGACTCATCGCAGCTTTTCGCCAGGATCGCCGAAACCAGCGGCGGAAGCGTCTTTCGCGCCATGCGTGCCGCCTGCGCCTTCAAATCCGCGTTGGATTTTTCCAGCTCGGCCACACGCTCCTGCAAATGCCGCGCCCCTTCGCCGCGCGCCGACATCTCATACGACGGTTGCTCTTCCACCGCCGCTACAATCCGGTCGACCTTCGTGTTCAGCGCCTCCTGCTGCGCATCCAGCCGCCCCAGCACACGATCCAACGATTCGGCCGCACTCGCCAGCCGTTCCGCCGTCGTCATCAATTGCTGCACCACTTCCTCATTCATGCCTTTCTCCTCCTCGGTGTATTTCACCGTAAGCTTTTGTGTTAGGTACTATGTACTCAACTCAATCCAAGTATCCCGGTAGGCCGCTTTGTCTCTCCGCAGAATCGCCGCCCCCGTAAACGTCACTCTTGACAATGTCCACACCCGCGCCCTCGTATCCGCAATCTGCACGTCCGTCACTTCGTACGACAACCCAAGGCCAGCTGGCCCCGCCGCCAAGCAAGTCTCAGCGCGTATCGTCGGATGAAATTCTTCAGCTCGCTCAAGCCTGGTTTGCGAACTTGATCTCGCCTTCGCTGTCAGGCTG
>Ga0206810_1052_pt1 | contig 20082 bp, 13 predicted proteins | sample Alteio_BWOrgCont_56_FD_152889 | JGI IMG/M metagenome (GOLD analysis project Ga0206810, IMG submission 152889) | Enriched cells from forest soil in Barre Woods Harvard Forest LTER site, Petersham, Massachusetts, United States -... | ecosystem: Environmental > Terrestrial > Soil > Temperate forest >...
CTGAAGGGGAACGCAGAAAGCTGCTGGCGGACGCAGAGGCGCAGGCCAAGGTGATGGACAGCAAAGCTGAAGGGGAGCGGCGCAGGCTGCTGGCGGATGCCGAGGCGGCTCGCATCCGGGTGACGGCTGTGGCGGATGCGGAGCGGCTGCACGGCGAAGCGGCGATATTGAAAGACAATCCGCTGCTGATTAATAAGATTGTGGCGGAGCGGCTCTCGGACAAGTTGCAGATCATGATGGTGCCGGCGGATGGGAAATTCTTTTTTGCCAATGATGTGCTGCGGGGCATGGACTTGGCTAGCCAGAGCAGGCCAGCGGGAAAATAGTGGTCGGTGGTCAGTGGCCAGTCATCTCTCGGATCCACTGGCCATTTTTTCGAGCTCGGGGGATACTCGCCGACAATTGGGGAAGGGTTCGTTCTGAGAGTCTGCGGGCGTTGCGGCGCGGCTGAAGCCGCGCGCTTTCATTTCACACCGGCGAGACTGAAGGGTGAGATATCATGCAAACGATTCCGTGGCATCCTACAAAACCTGATGCGGACGGGAAAAGAAAGGCAACGATGTTTCGCCGCAAACTGCTGGTGGTGTTCGCACTGACGGTCTTTTTGTCGGTGGCGGCGGTGGCACTGCTGGTGTCGGCAGTCACGCGACGCGCTTTTGAGCGCAGTGAGGATGAACGGACGGCGGCCCTAGTGACGCAGTTCCGACGCGAATTCAACCGGCAGGGCGACGACGTCGCACGACGAGTGGAGGCGATTGCGGCGTCAGAGGATGCCAGCCGTATGGCTGCAAAGCTGAATCGTCCGCAGGCGGATGCGGGGCCTTATTTCGAATTAGCGAAGACGACCGCAGAACACAACGGACTCGACTTTTTGGAGTTTGTGGAAAGTGATGGAACCATTATTTCGTCTGCGCAGTGGCCGGCGAAGTTTGGTTATGCGGACAACGGGGTTGGGAGCTTCGCTGCATCGGGTGATCAGGGAGCGTTTCTCAAGCAAGAGGAACTGCAGGATGGCGCGGCGCTAGGATTGTTTGCGGTGAGGGCAACGCGAGTGGGAGAGCGTCCAGTCTATGTAATTGGGGGACGCCGCCTGGATAAATCTTTTCTATCCGGGATCGATATGCCGGCGGGAATGCGAGCTTTGCTGTATCAGAATCGCGGTGGGCGGTTTGCGGCAGAGTTGCTGGTGGATCCGTCTGAGTCTGCCTCCGAGACTGGGCGGCCGCTCGAGAAGCTGGAACCTTTGGTCGATGCGGTGCGGCGGTCCAAGGAAGAAGCGACCGGCCTGGTGCATTGGTCGGGGGATAAAGCGGAGGATGAGGTGTTTCATGCAGTTCCGCTGCTAGGTGCGGGCTCGGGCAAGGATCGTCCGGTGCTGGCGATATTGTTAATTGGGAATTCGCGGCGGAGTTATGTGGTGTTGACGCGTCACATCCGCTCAGCGGCGCTGATGGTCGGAGGCGGAGGGATTCTGCTCGCGATTCTGCTGAGCAGTTGGGCGGCGGCGCGAGTGACGCGTCCGGTAGAGCAGCTGGCGCATGCGGCACAGGAGGTTGCCGAGGGCAACTGGAATGTGCGGGTGGATGTGTTGGGCGATGACGAACTGGGTCAGCTAGCCGATTCTTTTAATCGAATGACTACGGAATTGCTCGGGCAGAAAGAACGGCTCATACAGGCGGAGCGGGTCGCGGCCTGGCGGGAACTGGCACGCCGGCTGGCACATGAGTTGAAGAACCCGCTGTTTCCACTGCAGCTTACGGTGGAGAATCTGGTGCGGGCGCGGCAACAGACGCCGGAGCAGTTTGAGGAGGTGTTCCGCGAGAGCTCGCGCACATTGCTGGCGGAGATTGCGAACCTGAAGGGGATCATTGGACGATTCAGCGAGTTTTCGAAGATGCCTCAGCCGAAATTGCAACGGGTGCAGGTAAATGAAGTAATTCGCGGTGCATTGCAACTTTTTCAGGCGCAGCTGGAAGCGCCGGGACGTGCGAAGATCAGTTGCGAGGTGCAACTCGATCCGCACCTGGGAGCGATCTCGGCAGATGCGGAGTTGTTGCACCGGGCAATTTCAAACCTGGTGCTGAACGCAATGGATGCGATGCCGCGGGGCGGGACACTGACGCTGCGGACACGCGACGATGGCCGCGAAGTGGTGATGGAGGTTGCGGATACGGGAGCGGGGTTGACGCCGGAAGAGTGTGAGCGAATCTTTACTCCTTATTATACGAGCAAGGAGCATGGAACCGGACTGGGGCTGGCCATCGTACAGTCGGTGGTAAGCGATCATGGAGGGAGAATCCACGTGCGGAGCTCGCCGGGTCGGGGGACGACGTTTGTGATTGAGTTGCCGCGGAATGCGGAGTCCGCACAGAGCGCAAGATGAGGTAATTGAGAAATCGGAGGACGGTTGCCGAAAAAAGCAAATTTACTGATTGTGGACGATGAAGCGAACACCCTGGCTTCCCTGTCGCGGGCATTCCGGCTGGCTGGGCACGAGGCCACGGTGTGCGACAACGCGGCCAAGGCGCTGGAGCTGGCCAAGGCGCAGAACTTCGACGTGATCCTATCGGATGTGGTGATGCCCTGGAAAGGGGGACTGGCGCTGCTCGAGGATTTGAAGGCGCAGGGAGTGACGGCGCCGGTAGTGATGATGTCTGGGCAGGGGGACATTGAAACGGCGGTGCGGGCTACCCGGTTGGGGGCGCTGGATTTTCTGGAGAAACCGATCTCGACCGAAAAACTTTTGCTGACGGTGGAGAATGCTCTGAAGCTGCAGCGGCTGGAGAGTGAAAATCGGCAACTCAAACAGCGACTGGGCAAGCACGAGATCGTGTGGCAGGGCGCGGCCATGCAGCGCGTGATGGCGCAGTTGGAGCGCGTGGCGGCAAGTGAGACGCGGGTTTGCATCCTGGGAGAAACGGGGACGGGGAAAGAGCTGGTTGCTCGGACAATTCATGAGCGCAGTGCGCGGGCTGGTGGAGCGTTTGTGACTTTGAATTGTGCGGCGGTTCCGGCGGAGTTGATTGAGTCGGAACTTTTCGGGCATGAGAAAGGATCGTTTACGGGAGCGGCGGGCCGGCACATTGGAAAGTTTGAGCAGGCGGATCATGGCACCATCTTTCTGGATGAAATTGGTGATATGCCTTTGGCTATGCAAGCCAAGCTACTGCGCGTGCTGGAAGAAGGGGAAGTGGAGCGGATTGGCGGCGAGAAGCCGGTGAGCGTGGATGTGCGGGTGGTGGTGGCGACACATCGCGATCTGGAAGCGCGGGTGCGCGAGGAGAAATTCCGGCAGGATTTGTTTCACCGCATTTACGTTTTCCCGCTGGTGCTGCCGCCGTTGCGCGAGCGGCGCGAAGACATTCCGTTGCTGGTGAAGCATTTTGCTGCACAGGTTAGTGCGCAGAACGGATGGAAGCCGGTTCCGTTTACCGCAGAGGCGATGGCGGCGTTGCAGTCGTATACCTGGCCCGGCAACGTGCGGGAGCTGCGCAACATGGTGGAGCGATTGATGCTGCTGGCTACGGACGGGCAGGTTGATCTGGCGACTGTCGAGATCGCGATGCCTAAAGGTGGCGGCTCGGGTGTTCCTGTCTCTGCTGCGTTTTCGTCGGGAGGGTTGGCGGAGCGCGTGGACGCTTTCGAGCGGGAAGTGATCCTGGCGGAGTTGAAGCGTAGTCATTCGAACGTCAGTCTGGCGGCTAAGTCGCTGGGGCTGGAACGCAGCCATCTTTACAAGAAGGCCGAGCAGTTGGGGATTGATATGCGGGCAATACGGCGGGAACAGGAGTCGCAGGAATAGTTTTCTTTCCACACACACTTCCAGGAGATACCGTTGACCGGAACGGATCGACGTCGGATGGTCTGGGCTTTCTTCTTCAGTTCACTTATTTCTATTTTCTTTTCGTCTGCGGCTGTTGCGATTCAACCCCCTTCTCCGCCTACATATGGGGTACGCATGGAGCAGGCTTGGATTCCTATGAAAGATGGAGTGCGTCTGGCGGCGACGCTCTACATGCCAGACGGGGCGAAAGCGCAAGAGAAGTTCCCTGCCCTGCTGGAATATTTGCCTTATCGAAAAGATGATGGCACGGCGGCGGGAGATTATCCCAAGCATGCTTATTTTGCGCGGCGCGGATATGTGAGCGTGCGGGTGGATATTCGCGGATTTGGTGCGAGCGAGGGCGCGCCGCCGGAGCGTGAGTATTCGGAACAGGAACAGGTCGATGGCGAGCAGGTGATTGCATGGCTCGCTCATCAGAGTTGGTCGAATGGGAACGTGGGAATGTTCGGCATTTCGTGGGGCTGGTTTAATTCTCTCCAGATGGCGATGCGGCACGCGCCAGGGTTGAAGGCGATTCTGGCGACGGATGCGACGGCGGAATTGTTTCATGACGATGTGCACTACGTGGATGGCATGGCGCACATCGATGAATTTGAGTTGAACATGGATATGGCGGAGGGATGGACTGGGGCTCCAGATTATCCGACTGACGAAAAAGTTCTGGGTCCAAGATTTGAAACGCCTCCGTGGTCGCTGCTTTATTTGAAACATCAGCATGACGGGCCGTTCTGGCGGGAGCGGGTGCGTCCGTTGAAAGAGATCACGATTCCGAGTTTTCTGATCGGCGGATTGCTGGATGGCTATCGCGACAACGTGACCGACATGCTGATGCAGGCGAGCGGGCCGGTGAAGGCGATCGTGGGGCCGTGGAACCATACGTTTCCGAATGAGGCTGAGCCTGGTCCTCAGATTGAGTGGCGGAATGAGGCGGTGCGCTGGTTTGATCATTGGCTAAAGGGACGCGACACCGGCGTGGAGCACGATCCGAGGCTGGTGATTTATGTGCAGCACTGGCATGCACCTGATCCGAGTCTGGAGAACGTGCCCGGGGAGTGGAGGCGGGAGGATGTTTGGCCGCCGAAAGACGCGCGGGCGTCGACTTTATTTTTTCAGCCGAATCACTTGCTGGCGGAGGGTGCGTCGCAAACCGACACACATCAGCTTAAGTATGTGCCATCGATTGGCGTGGAGGCTGGATTCTGGTGGGGCGAGCTGCTGAGTGATGTGCGGCCGGTGGACGCGTTCAGTCTGGTTTACGATTCAGCGCCGCTGCCGGGAGTTGTGGCTATTCTGGGGCGTCCGCATGCGTTGTTGCGGGCCTCGGCTACGGCGCCGCTGGCGGACTGGTTTGCGCGACTTTCGGATGTTGCGCCAGATGGAACGGTCACGCAAATTACCGGGGCCGGAATCAACGGTGCACAGCGGGATTCGATGAGCGAGCCTCGCGATCTGGAGCCCGGCAAAGTTTATCCACTCGACATTGAAATGCATTTGACTTCGTGGGTGTTTCCCAAGGGTCATCGGATTCGCGTGGCAATTTCGAATGCGCTATGGCCGATGATGCTGCCTACGCCTTATTCAATGACGACTTCCCTGGAACTCGGCGGGAGCGATGGTTCGCGCGTAGTGTTGCCCGTCGTGCCGGAGCACGGGGCTGCTGCGCCTGCGTTTTCTGCGCCTGAGCCATCGGAAGAACGGACCGATCTTAAGAGCGAAGGATTTCCCTGGCCGGGGGAGTGGACTGTCGAGCGCGACGAAGCTCGCCACAAGACTACGGTGCACTGGAAGGGGCAGGAGAGCGGGGAGTATCCCTGGGGGAAAGAAATCGACTACGAAAATCTGACTTATGATGCCGAGGATGCGCATCCGGAGACTTGTTCGGTGCGCGGAGAAGCGGAGACTGTGTTCACTTTGAAAGGGCGCACGCTGACTTGGCGTGGACATTTGCTGGTTACGACCGATCAGAAGAATTTTTATTACAAGTACACCCGTGAGTTGTTGAAGGATGGAACCCTGATTAAGTCAAAGACCTGGCAGGAGACGATTGCCAGGGATCATCAGTGATGGAGAGCACACCTCAGCGGCTAAAGCCGCATTCATTTTCAGGCCCTGACGGCACGACTGAAGTCGTGCCCTTCCCGACCTCATTGTTTGTAGATCTTGCCGTCTTTCATTACGAACTGAACTGTTTCGAGTGTGCGAATGTCGGTTAGCGGGTCGCCGGTTACGGCGATGATGTCGGCGTATTTTCCAGGCTTGATTGAGCCGAATTCGTTGGAGTGACCGAGCAGGTCGGCGGCGTTGCTGGTGGCGGCTTGAATGGCCTGCATGGGAGTCATTCCGTACTTCACCATGAAAGCGAACTGTTTGCCACTGGTGCCGTAGGGACAGACTCCGGCGTCGGTCCCGAACGACATTTTTGCGCCGGCCGCGACGGCTTTGCGGAAATTATCGCGCTGGATCTGTCCCAGGGCGGCATCATGCTCGAGGAAGTCCTTGGGCATGCTTCCGTTTTTTCCTTCCTCCTGAATGCACTCTTCGTCGTAAATATCCATGTCGAGGTAGGTGCCGTGCTGCTTGGCGAGAGCAATGCCTTCGTCGTCGATCATGGTGGCATGTTCCACCGAGGCCACGCCTGCGCGGATCGCGTTCTTGATGCCTTCCGGAGAGTGGGCATGTGATTCGACGCGAAGGCCGAAATGGCTGGCTTCATCGACTGCAGCCTGCAGCTCTTCCAAAGTAAATTCCTGCGACTTGGGATTGCTTCCGTGCGTGAGCACGGCGCCGCTGGAGAGAACCTTGATGTGATCGACTCCGTCATGCGCGAGCTTGCGAATGACTTGCCGCACTTCCCACGGGCTGTTGGCTTCGCCGTAATGCATGTCCCAGGGCAGCGTGATGTCGGGAGCGAGGCCGGTATCAGCGCCAGCACCGCCGGTGATTGTGACGTAAGCGCCGGCGACGTACATGCGGGGACCGATGATGTCGCCGCGGTTGATCGCATCGCGCAGGGCAATATCTCCTAGAGCACGGTACGTACCTACATCGCGCACAGTTGTGAATCCGGATTCGAGCGTGACCTGCGCGTTGGGCACGGACTCGAGCGCCAGTTCGGCCGCAGTTTTTCTGAACACGCCAATCGGTTCGGAATCGCGCGTGCCATCGGCGAGATGAGTGTGGCAGTCGATCAGTCCAGGCAGGACAGTCATCTTGGTGAGGTCGATGATCTTTGCGTTGGACGGGATGGTTAGTTTGTTGCCTACAGCCTCGACCTTGTTGTCGCGGATCAGGATGGTCTGGCCGGTTAGAACCGCGCCGGAGTCTGGGTCGATTAGTTTGCCGGCGCGGATGGCGGTGGTTTGGGCGGTGACGGAAGCTAACAGGGCCAAGCAGACAAAAGAAGTTAGCAGGAATTCGCGGACGCTCGCGGCGATCCGTTCGTTTCTCTTTTCTTGCGTCTTGGTCATTCTTCCTCGATGGAGCTTACGCTCGCGGCCGGTCGTGCGGACGTTAGAATCGGTGCCGTCCCTTCGGGACTCCTCTCGCTCTGTTGCCTTCCCCGGACTTACGTCCGGGGCTAATGAATACCGTCGCTGGCGCGACTGGAGTTGGGAATCTCTAATCGGCGGCGGCAGACCTAGGTTCTAGGCCGCGTTTGAGGCCGGCCGCGAGGAGACGGTGAAATAATCGCTCTCCGGCTTCGCGACGGACCGAAAGACGTCCGGCGCGATAGGCTCGCGACTTCAGGCCGCGCTGCACATCTTCGCAGATGCCGAGATCTTCCTCCTGCACGCGGTTGCCTACGTTTACCGACTGCTCATTGTATTCGCGGCGGGTGTCGCCGATGTCTCCGAAATAAAAATCAAAGATAACGTGACAATGATCGACGTCGACGGGAATTACCAGGTTTGTGTCCATGTATCCCTCGTAGCAGTTGATCATCAGGTTGGGATGCTGCCAGAAATACCAAGCGCGGTCGCCTTTGCGCGCGGCTCCGGTGGCGGCGTCCGCGTCGGAAGAGACCATGGGGCTGGACTGCAAGCAGTAACGGTCTTCGTTCTCGATGGTGTACTGCTTGTAATCAAGAACTGAATTCAAACCTTTATGCAAATGCGGGACATGATAGCCGCCATCGAGGTAGTTATCGACGAAAACTTTCCAGTTGCAATTGATGTCGTAGGTGCGGCGGTCGAAGTAATGCAGTTTGCTGATGCCTAGAGGCGCCATGCGGCCGACGAGGCCGCCGAGGAATTCGGTGAGCGGGGCGGCGCGGTTGTCGAGGTTGATGAAGACGAAACACTCCCAGGTTTCGACTCGAATAGGAACAAGTCCGTTTTGCGCGCGATCGAAATTCTCGACACCTTCGAATTCGGGCATGCCTTTGAGCGACCCATCCAGGCCGTAGTTCCAGCCGTGATACGGACAATGCAAGAGAGCAGCCTGGCCGCAGGGTTCGGTCACGACGGCGGCAGCGTGATGGCGGCAGACATTGTAGAAGGCGCGCAGAGCACCGTCGTTGCCGCGGACGACGACGACCGGCTCGCCCGCGACCATGGTGCTCAGGAACTGGCCCGGCGTTTTCACTTGTTCAGTGCGGCCGACGAGCTGCCAGGTTTTGCTGAATACGCTGAGGCGTTCTAGTTCGGCGATGCGGGGATCGACGTACCAGGCTGCTGGAATGGTCGAGGCTTGCGACAGCGGCGCGCGGTCGTCGTAGCTAGCGAGAATTTGCTCGATGGAAGTCTGCATCATCTGAATTGTTCTCAGTCTGGATTTCTACACTAATTTGAGCGGGCTGGTTGGGTTTTGCTAGAGCGCCTTCGGTCTGGCCACCAGCTCGACCGGAGCGATTTTGCGTATCTCACGCTGACCACGAATTGCAGGCGCGGGAGCAGCGCCCACCGCTCCTTGCAAGAGCGCGAGGAATTGCCGAATGCGCGCTTCCTTTTTCTCCGGCATCTCGCCCTGCCTGCGGAAAAGTCCGGGATCGAGTTCGGCGGTGAGCAAGGCATCCTGGAAGCGCTCGAAGGTCCAATCGAGTACGGAGACAATCATTTCGATGTCCATATCCTTGCGCAACTCGCCACGCTCGATGCCAAAACGAACGAAGGCGACGGTGCCGTAGGGATCTTCGGTGGTGAGGAAGCGATTGATCTCACGCTTCAAGACCAGATCGGTGCCGTAGTTGCCGAGCAGCGAGATGCGGTAGGGGATCCAGTCTTCGCGCAGCAGGTGTTCGGTGCGGACCAGCCAGTAATAGAGAACCTCGAAGAAGCCCGCGGCACGCACGTCGGCGGGCGCATCCAGATACTTCGAAAACGAGCGCACGGCGCGTTTGTAGACTTCGAAGAACAGACCGTCCTTGCTGCCGAAGTGCTGGAAGATGGAACCTTTTGCAATGCCAAGCGCGGCTGCGATGTCACCAACGCGTGCGGCGTGGTAACCATTCTCGGCGAAGTGTTGCATGGCTGCGTCGACGATGCGGGAGCGCTTGGCCTCGGACCGCGGACGTGCCGCGTGCTGCCGCATGTAGCGCGGGGGTGCGACGGGATTGCTGGCGATTCCGCTCATGAATGACTCCAAGTCACGAAAGCATATAAGAGGAGGGTCCAATTTTCAACTTCATTTTTAGCGAGTAGTACAGTAATGTATGGCTCCGTGGCAGCACGGCGTGACTCTGAGTCAGACCTGGATAGATACGCGAATCCGTCTTGGCGAAAACGGCTTCCAACTTTATTTATGACGCGATCGTGGTTGGCGGCGGTCACAACGGCCTGACTGCGGCTGCGTATCTGGCGCGTGGCGGACTTTCCACGCTGGTGCTGGAGCGCCGTGAAATCGTCGGCGGATGTTGCGTAACCGAGGAGATCGCTCCGGGCTGCCGGGTCTCGACTACCTCTTATATCGCCAGCATGCTGCGGCCGGAAGTGATCGCGGAACTGGGCCTCGCCGATCACGGTCTGCGCATGATTCCTTGTGACCCGGCGATTCAAGTTCCCTTCCCTGACGGGCAGGTGGTGCCGTGGTGGGTGGATCGGGACCGGGCGAAGGCGGAGTTTGGAAAAATATCGACGAAAGATGCGGCACGGTTCGTCGAGATCGACGATCAACTGAAGAAGCTGGCGCGCTACCTGCAGCCGTTTTTCATGGAGCCGCCTCCCGAGATTGACACGACCACGGTTGGCGGCTGGGGCGATTTATTTCGCGTGGGCAAACGGTTTCGCGGGATTTCGAGATCAGAGATTGCGCAACTGATTTCGTTTCTTACCGGAAGTCTGGGAGAGTTTCTCGATCACAATTACGAATCCGAAAAGATGAAGACGATGTTTCTGGCGAACAACGTGTACGGCAAGCATGGCGGGCCGTACCAGCCGGGAACCGCAATCGGGCTGCTGTTTCACTTACTAAGCGGCGGGGAGCACGAGTTGCAGGGCTTTTACGGACACGTGATGGGTGGGATGGGATCGATTGCGCAAGCTCTGGCTGCGGCCGGGAAGAAGCTGGGGGTTGAGATTCGAACGTCCGCATCGGTGGCTCAAATTGAGGTTCGCAATGGGCGCGCCTGCAGCGTTGTGCTGGAAGACGGAAGCGAAGTTCGAGGGCGGATGGTTCTGTCGAATGCCGATCCCAAGCGGACTTTTTTGAAGATGGTTGCGGCTCGCGAACTTCCAGAAGATTTCTTGTTTGCGGTGCGCGGCATCAAGATGGATGGGCCCTGCGCGAAAGTGAACTTCGTATTGGCCGAGGAGCCGCGGTTTACTGGTACCTCGCCTCAAGCAACGCCCTTGGAGCGGACGTTTTACACGCTGGTGCCATCACTGGAATTCGCGGAACGCTGTTATGACATCGCGAAATTTGGCGAGATTCCGGAAGAGCTGTGGGTGGATTGCGTAGTTTCCTCGAATGCGGATTCGTCGCTGGCGCCCCCGGGCAAGCACATTCTGACTTGCTTCGTGCAGTACGTGCCCTACAGATTGCGTGAGGGAAACTGGGATGAGAAACGGGATTTGCTCGGTGATCGCGTGGTGAAGAGGATCGCCGAGTATGCGCCCAACGTCCCGGGCGCAATTGTGGCGCGGCAGGTGCTCACTCCCTTGGATTTGGAACGAACTTATGGATTGACCGAGGGAAATATTTTTCACGGCGATTTGCGACTGGAGCAACTTTTCTTTATGCGTCCCGTGCCGGGCTGGGCACAGTACCGCACGCCGATTCGCGGGCTTTATTTGTGCGGAGCCGGAGCGCATCCCGGCGGCGGGGTGACTGGCGCGCCGGGACGGAACGCGGCGCGGCAAGCTCTGCGAGATTGGAAGAAGGGGCGATTCAAGTCAGCCGCGTAACGCGGTTAACCGAAATGATCGCTAAGGGTTCGCCAAGGTCGCAAAGAGAGCTTTCGATTAAGGAGGAAGCATGAAAAAGAAAGGGATTCTGGAACGGTTGAAAGAAGGGCCCGTACTGGGCGATGGCGGATATCTGCTGGAACTGGAGAAGCGTGGGTGGGTGCGCGCGGGTCCGTTTACTCCGGAGGTCGTGTTGACGCATCCCGAGGCGTTACGCGAATTGCATGTGGAGTTCCGCGAAGCGGGATCTGAAGTTCTGCAGGCGCTGACGTTTTATGCCAGCCGGGACAAGCTGGCGACGGTAGGACTTGAGGATCGACTGCAGGATTTGAATCGGACCGCCGTGCGAATTGCTCGCGAGGTTGCGGGAGATCAGTGCCTAGTTGCGGGAAACCTGAGTCTGACGTGGATGTATGAACCGGGCAGCGCATCAGCCGCCGACCGAGTGCGGAAGACGTTTGACGAGCAACTGGCAGTGCAGGTTGAGGAAGGCGTGGATTTCATCATTGGTGAAACCTTCTCTTTTCTTGGAGAGGCGCTGATCGCAGTGGAGCGCGGTAAGAAGACCGGCTTGCCCACGATGGTCACGATTTGTTTCGAGAACAAAGATGAGACCACCGACGGCAAGAGCGCGGCCGAAGCCGCGACAGCGCTGTTCGACGCCGGCGCAGACATCGTTGGCATGAACTGCCTGCGGCCTCCTGAGCACATTCTGGGGCCGATGGAGGAGATGCGCGAAGCAGTATCGGGCTACCTGGCGTGCCAGCCGGTGGCCTACCGAACTCCAAAGGCGAAGCCAGACTTCACCAGCTTGCCTGAGTTTCCCTACGCGTTAGATCCGATGCAACTGACGCGGCAGGAAATGGGAAAGTATGCGGCGCAGGCGCGCGATATCGGAATCAACTTCATCGGCGCGTGCTGTGGCACGGTCGCGATGCACATCCGGGAAATGGCGCGCGTGCTGGGCAAGTTGCCCGAGGACTCGCGCACCTGGAAAAAGGGCGGCGAAAAACCGATGTCAGCCTACGAGTATTACAACCACGACACTCTGAAGGCAGGCAGCCGGACTTAGCCGGTCCAGACAAGAATCCAGGGAACAAATAAAGAGCAGGCTCCACGGTCAGAGCCTGCTCGATTTATTTGTGACAGGTTAGCTGGCGCTGCGTAAGCGGGGCTGCTCGGCGTGCACTAACGGCGCGTCGACCAGGTGCTCGCTCAGGAACCAGGCCTGGAGTTCATTGGTGCGCAGTACATCGCTGACGGCGAGATCGTTCGTGCCATCGTCTCCTATTTCGTCGGCACGGCGAGCCAGGGTACGACAATGGCCGATGATGATCTGGTGGGCGTCGAGCAAGCGGGAAATCTGCACAGGAACTTCTTCCCTGCCCCGTGGCGGACGCTCGATGCGCGTAGTTTCGGCCACATCGGCAGCCATGGCGATCGAAACGCCACCAAGAAGTTGAATTCGCTCGGCGATGGTATCGACAATTTCTGACTGCTCTCCGTAATGCTTGTCGAACAAGAGATGAAGCTGATAAAAGGTTGGTCCCGCAACCTGCCAATGCGATTTCTTGTAGAGATCGCGCAGGGTCATGGTATCTGCCAGCAACAAGTTGAGCTGCTCGGTCATTTCCAGACGAACTGGCTCCGCAAGGTCAAGAGGTAACATGTGCGAAACGGTGCCGTACGCCTGAATTTCGTCGGCACGCTGGTGAAGACGAGGCTGAGCGCTGATTGCCGCTCGCCCGGTGGAGGGTGCTTTCGGGTTGAGATCTTTCTTGGCCATATGTTCTCCTGGCTGCGCAAAATATCGATTCGTAGTTTACTAGAATTCCCGGTCACAGAACCGCAGCGCGTTATTTCGATGCAAAGAACAGAGGGTTGGATGCGGTGGGGTGCGGAATACAAATAAAAAACCATTGTTCCATGAGACGACCAGATCGTGTGCGAAACGGCCGACTTCGGCCGCGTTCCTGGAGCAAGAGGTTTGACGATGCCGAGAGCATTGTTTATGATCGAAGTGCGGGGTGGAGCAGTCTGGTAGCTCGTTGGGCTCATAACCCAAAGGTCGGTGGTTCAAATCCACCCCCCGCAACCAAAAATCCTTCCTTTCAGTTACTTGCGTGAACCCCGCTACCATCCGAATTGATAATCGAGTGAAGCACCGCTCAGATTCAACTAAACGAGCCGCGAAAACGGTGAGAATTTATCACCGGGTAGTTTCCGTATAGCCCGTCACTCGGCAGCAGGCGCGATCACCACCTGATGAATGCCTGCTTTTCCACCAGACATTCCTTGGCGCTGATCATCAAAATTTGCGAGGTGGCTGTGTCGGAGTAGTATTTGCTTTGTCAGCGTATAATCCGACAAAAAATTAGCCCATGAAACGAATTGGAAGTTGGAGAGAATTACACCGAGCGCGGCCATGCCGACTTTCACCACCCAATGGAGCGCCTAGACGTCCTGCGTTTGTCGAAACTGATCCCTGTACGTTCTCGGACTGATTTTCACTTGTTCACGGAAATGGTGCCTTAGCAGGGCTCCTGATTCAAAACCGCACTGTTCTGCGATCTCCTCCATCGATAGAGCGGTGGTTTCCAGCAGATCCTTTCCTCTGCGCACGCGCAGAGATGTGATCCATCGATGTGGACTTAGCCCTGTTGCCTCCACAAAACGGCGAGAAAGAGTCCTCCTGCTGACATTCGCCTCGAGCGCGAGCCGCTCGATTGTAATGTCGGTATGTAGGTTGGCCTGTAACCATTCCACTAGATGGGCAAGCCATGGGTCTGCTTGCTGTCCCACCGGTTTGTCGATGAACTGCGCTTGACCACCCTCGCGGTGGGGAAAGACCACCAGGTGCCGTGCGACGTCATTGGCTACTACCGTTCCAAAATCCTTACGAATGATGTGCAGGCAAAGGTCGATTCCGGCTGCAGCGCCGGCAGAAGTGAGGACGTCTTCGTCGTCTACGTACAAGACATCGGGCACGACCTTGATCTGTGGATAGAGCTTGCTCAGCTTGTCGCTGAGCTTCCAATGAGTTGTAGCCTGTCTGCCATTCAAAAGGCCAGTGGCTGCCAGCACAAATGCTCCGCCACAGATGGATACCAGGCGGACTCCTCGTTGGTGAGCCAACCTCAACCTGCGGATAAGTGGCGGTGGCGGTAGAACGTCGGGATTGCACCAGCCGGGGATGACGATGGTATCGGCCTGCTGCAAACCCGCCAAACCTCTTCCGGGCATTACGCCGCCGCCTCCGGTTGCTTGAAACGGGCGCTTGCCCAACCCACAAACTGAGACGGAATACCAGCTGTCTACTCCGGGGCGAGGCAGTCCGAACAGTCCAACGGCGATTCCAAAATCAAACGCGTTCAGCCCCTCGTATACCAGCACAGCGACTTTGTGCGGCGCTGGCGCATTTTGGAAGCGTCTCCTGGTTGGCATGTTTTTGACGATAATCGTCTTTTGGGCCACTGGTCAAGAAGGCTCTTTCGGGCGAAGAATTGCTGAGGACTGAGTGCGCTGGGTAAGGGGGCTTTGCGTTATGAATGTGAAAGCGTTGTCGCTTGCGCTGCTCACGCTGTCGGCCTGCTTGCTTCCGTGCACGCCGGTCAGTACACGAGAACGCGATCCCGCCAATGACATCACGGGTTCCCGCGTGGGCGAGACTCTTGGTTATCTCCCGGCCTTCGCTCGAGCGCGGGCGCCCGCTCCGGGATCGCAGTTCCGCGATTGTCCCAACGGTTGCCCCGAAATGGTGATGCTGCCGCGGGGCCGTTTCGTTATGGGCGCTCCTCCTGGGGAAGAAGAGCGTGAGAATGCACCGGATTATTTTCGCGGACACTCGGTACCGCGGCACTCGGTCACGATCGAGCACAGCTTCGCAATTGCCAAATTTGACGTGACGCGAGATGAATACGCTCAGTTCGTGGCCGAGACAAAGCGGCCGGACCCCGATACGTGTTATACCCCGGATGCGTCTGGTGGGGAGAGTGATAAGAAAGACGCCAAATGGCATTCTCCAGGGTTTCCGCAGACGGGAAGAGACCCCGTCGTCTGCGTCGACTGGGACGATGCGCAAGCCTATGTGGCTTGGCTGAGCACCAAGACGGGGCATGTCTACCGTTTACCAACGGAGGCTGAGTGGGAATACGCGGCGCGCGCGGGAACGACAACGGCCCGTTACGGTAGCGATCGTCCTGCGGAACTCTGCCACTATATCAATCATGCTGATCTGGATTTCAGTGAGCAGCATCCTCACGAGAGCGACGTGAATCGAACGTGCCGCGATGGGTTTGCATTCACATCGCCGGTTGGAAGTTTCCCGCCAAACCGATTCGGCCTCTACGACATGCTGGGTAATGTCTGGCAATGGACTGAAGATTGCTGGAACGACGACTATAGGGGTGCGCCGTCTGACGGCAGTTCCTGGCAAAACGGGAATTGCGGTCGGCGAGTTATGCGCGGTGGTGCCTATAGCCTTATTCCGGCGCTCGTTCGTTCGTCCGTCCGCCTCGGCGCCAAATCGCCGCACCGGGATCACAGCGGCGGTTTCCGCGTGGCCAGAACAATTGAATGAGGGAATCGTTAGTTCATTCTTTTTTCCAAAATTCGTCCGGTGAGCTTTGCAAATGGTAAATCATGGTTGTAGCTGACGACAAAGTTGTGCTTGACGTGCTTCCGATCGTTTGTCTTCTAGCCTTCATGAGGGATTTCGGTACAGCTCGGTACAAATGAGGGGGGACAGAGTGGCTTCCGGCTCATAAGCGACGCCGACTGAAGCACTTGGAATTGACCAGTTCTTGGTTCGTAAGCCAGGGGCTCGGTGCGGGAGCTTGATGACCGTCCGTATCGTCGGCAAACCGGAAGTAATCGGGTTTCTCCTGCGCGACCGCTTGTCCAACGACGTTGTTCGAGGTATCTGTAGGTCGAGATCTCAAAAATAGACTTAGGCGGCGCAGTGAATCAGTTCACTGCGGAATGCAATGCACAATGTGTCTAAATTCGGTACGTATCGGGCCCCCGCAACCAACGCAATCATAAGGTTACGGGCCATTGGGCACTTGTAGCGACTGTCCAAAACTGTCCACTAAGGGGAGCTGACTCACAGTTCCCCTTATTTATTGAATGGAGAGACCTCTTGATAGGCAGGTCTTTGCAAGAGGCGTTGCACGATTGGGCGATTGGCTTTGCGCTTGGCTAAGGCCGAGGCATTGCCGTGCTGGTCTGTGGTGGTCGACTCGACTCTGATCTAGAGATCGAGCATGATCCAGGTTGGGGCGTGGTCGCTCGCGTTTTTCTGCCCACGCGCCCATCGGTCAACACCGCCGTCCACGAGTCGGTCCGACAAATTCGGTGAGAGCAGAAAGTGATCGAGTCGCATGCCTTTGTCTTTTTGCCACCGTTCAAATTTGTAATCCCAAAATGTCCAGAGCGGCCCTTCCGGATGTAGCTTCCGCAGGGCGTCGGTCCAGCCTTGAGCCAGCAAACGCGCGAAGGCCTGTCGGCTCTCGGGTTGGATTAACGCGTTGTTATCCAACGATCGAGTCGGATAGATGTCCTGCGGCGTCGGCACGACATTGTAGTCGCCGGCCAGCACCACGGGTGCGCCGCTCGCCATGAGTTCGGCGGCGTGGGCTATGAGGCGCTCAAACCAGGCCAACTTGTAATTGAATTTTGGTCCGGGCTGCGGATTCCCATTGGGGAGGTAGATGGAAGTGATCAGGACTCCCTGAACAGCGGCTTCGATGTAGCGAGCTTGATCATCCGCAGGATAACGACCTTCGAGATTACGATTTTCAGAAAAATGCCCTTCAGGATTTCCCGGCAAACTTGTGCGAGTCAGCACGGGAACCTGGTTTCGCGCGAGAATGGCCACGCCGTTCCAGGAGCGCTCCCCTTGCCAGACCGCTTCGTACCCGAGAGTCTGAAGGGCATTCACGGGAAAGGCTCCCTGCTCTGCCTTGAGCTCTTGGAGACTCACCACGTCCGGTTCAGTTTTCGCTAACCAAGCCAGGAGGTTGTCGAGCCGCTTATTAATGTTGTTAATGTTGAAGGTGGCGACCTTCACTAAGTCCCTTTCTGCCTCTGCAGCTGCTGGTTTGGCCCCGACGAATCCTTCACATCACCTGGCGAGTCATTGCACAAAGCCCTGCAAGAGCTACAAGGCCTACGAATAGATCCCAGGCGCCTCATGTCCAAGCTTCTGAACATATTCAACATAGGAGCCGGGATAAACAGTGGGATGGCGGTCCGTGCCGCTCTCACCACCCAGTTCCAGCACACGTGAGCCGAGGCCGCAAAGGAACATGCGGTCATGCGATACGAAGATCATGGTGCCTTCAAAATCTTTCAGTGCGTCCACCAACATTTCCTTGGTCGCAAGATCCAGGTGATTCGTCGGTTCGTCGAGCACCAGGAAGTTCGGCGGGTTGTAGAGCATGCGTGCTATTGCCAGCCGCGATTTTTCTCCGCCGGAGAGTGCGCGGATCTTCTTATCTACGTCTTCGCCGGAGAACTGGAATGCTCCTGCCAGATTTCGCAACGATCCGAGACCGTCCTGGGGAAAATCCTGTTGCAACTGTTCGATGACGGTGAAATCGGAATCGAGCACATCGAGGGATTGTTGCGCGAAGTAGCCCATATACAGACTGGCGCCGAGCCGCACGCTTCCGGCGTCTGGAGTGCTGGCTCCGGCAATCATTTTAAGAAGCGTAGTCTTACCAGCGCCGTTTCTTCCCATGACGGCCCAGCGTTCTCCTCGGCGGATGGTGAGATTGAATCCTTCATAAATCACACGCGGGCCGTAACTTTTGTGCAGATTCTCAAGGACGGCCACCTGTTCGCCGGATCGCGGGGGAATGTGAAAGTCGAATTTAACGACTTGCCGTTTTTTGGGCAGTTCGATCTTCTCGATCTTGTCTAAGGCCTTGATTCGGCTCTGCACCTGGGCTGCTTTGGCCGCGTGGGTCCTGAAACGATCAATGAAGCGCTGCTCCTTGGCAAGCATGGACTGCTGCCGGGCGAACGCTGCCTGCTGATTGCTCTCTCGCACCGCCCGCTCGCGCTCGTAGAAGTCATAATCCCCCGAGTAGGTGATGATCTCGCCGCCATCGATCTCTGCAATCTTTGAGACCAGACGATTCATGAACTCGCGGTCGTGCGAGGTCATCAGCAACGCGCCGGGAAATGACTTGAGGAACTGCTCCAGCCAGATGATGGATTCGATGTCGAGGTGGTTCGTCGGTTCGTCCATGAGCAATACGTCCGGCATTCCGAGCAGCACCCTTGCCAGCGCAACCCGCATTTTCCATCCGCCCGAGAGAGCGCCAACATCGCCGTCAATCTGATCGTCTTTGAATCCCAGACCGTGGAGCACTTCGCGGGCTTGCGATTCGAGCGCGTAACCGCCTAAATGCTCGTACTCCTCCTGAACGTGACCGAAGCGATCAAGGATACGGTCCATGTCATCCGCCTTGTCAGGGTCGGACATTTCCCGCTGCAAGGCTTCGAGCTCGTGGTGCAGATCGCCGACGCGTCCGCTGCCTGCGATCGCTTCATCCAGAACCGAACGACCCTGCATTTCCTCGACGTCCTGGCGAAAGTAGCCGATCGTCAACTTCCTGGGGACAGAGACCGCGCCCTCGTCGGGAGTTTCCTCGCCGACCACCATCCGGAAGAGCGTTGTCTTGCCCGACCCATTGGGACCGACCAGCCCAACTTTTTCGCCGGGATTCAACTGAAACGAAGCATCCACGAAGAGCAACTGCTTGCCATACTGCTTATTGATGTTTGAGAAAGAGATCATTTTGAAGGAACAACTCGCGACACGCTGCCTCTTCCAGTGTAGCGTGGACAGAGAATTGCGGGACAATGCTGGCACGCTGGATTATGGGAGGTTTGCCGGTTATCCACCAGCTACCGAGAGCGACCTATACTGCGGGACATTAGTACCACTTATCTGATCCGGTCGCTGAAACCACCGCAGTTCTCCAGATCTGCGGCGCTGATATACTTCGTGCCAAAGCGGAGCGCTGAGTGGGCGTTCAATCCTGGGAGTGAACGGAGACGCGATGATCAAATCTTTTTTGTGCGTCGTGCTGACCGCAGTACTCCTAGCCACAAGGGCGCAGGCGCAGCAGTCTGCACCGTCGGGGGAAGCGCCGTCGGTGACAGATGCTGCGCGCGCGGAGCGGGAGCGACAAAAATCCGTAAAGCCGAAGCACGTGATTACTGACGACGATATCGGACCGCAAATTGGATCGGCGGACGCGGCGAATTTGGGCGCCAGCGAGCAGGATGTCCGGGCCGAAATGGAGAAGAACTATTCCTCACCCCTTACGAAGGCGGACATGACGATGCAGATCACCCAGATGCAGGGCGTCGTAGCGCGTGGCGACGCGGGTATGCTGACGTCGTTCAAAGAGTCGGCGCTGGCCGGGTATGAAAGGGTGGAGTTCCCCGGGAAAAAGGCGTGGGAACAGAGCCTGTCCGTTGTGGCAAGCCGGATGGTTGAGGAAGCAGATAAGGGAGTCCCGCGCCTGCAAGCGATTGTTGACGCCAATCAGAATGCGATTGTGGGGCGCGACTCTACAGCCTTGGCGCGAATGCGGGAAACGTGGATCAACGTGCTTTTGCCCTATGCGACGTGGCAACAGCGCGCGCGGAACCTGGAAGAGGACGGAAAAGCGCGCGTCAAGGCCTACGCGACGGGAAATCCAACTGGGCTCGCTCAACACCACCAAGATGCGGTAAGAAGGAATGAAATTGCAGTGGCAGTGGTGCTGAGTGAGCTGCACATCCCGGAAGACCAAATAAAGAGAGTGTGGGGGCATTACGCGTGCGACGCGACGCAATGGCCGCGCGACCCCCAGTTCCCGGACCTTCCGAATCAGGTTT
>Ga0206810_1054_pt1 | contig 19780 bp, 20 predicted proteins | sample Alteio_BWOrgCont_56_FD_152889 | JGI IMG/M metagenome (GOLD analysis project Ga0206810, IMG submission 152889) | Enriched cells from forest soil in Barre Woods Harvard Forest LTER site, Petersham, Massachusetts, United States -... | ecosystem: Environmental > Terrestrial > Soil > Temperate forest >...
AATAGGCTATTTAGGCAAAACTGTTTTTTTGCCCCTTGGGCTTCTTTATTCGGTACTGGCCTTTTGTGCACCAAGAAATTCGGGTAAGAGGTTGGCGATTGGAATATCCACTCTGTCAATTTTTCTCATTATTTCCTTACCACCAATTATTTCCCAGTCTATTAAAATGCATCGTTTCTCTGTTGGAGAAGTCGGTATGCACTGCCGGAGCGTACCCGTGCATTCATGCTCAAGGCAAGGAATTAAAGCATCCGGAAAGGCTGACTAACTCTGATCCGGCAGTGTTCGAATTCGCCGAGCCGATTGAAGGTACTTATCCAATTTGGTATGACCGATCGTACTGGCTCGAGGGTGCCATATTCAAATTTAACCGGGACAAACAACTGCAAGTTTTTGTCATAAATAGTTTGATGTATATAGCTAATTTTGGCGGGATTCTCATCTTCGCTTCTATTTTGTTGTTTCTAATCAGTAGACAAATACCGTTCTCTCCGAACAGGCTAATTCTGAACTATCTTTTACTGGTCCCGGCTTTAGCCGGATTTCTTTGTTATTTTCTGGGCACTAATCTTGGCGATCCCAATGAAAGGCGATATTATTTCCCGTTCGTGTTGCTGCTATTTGCCGGTTTGATTTGTTCCATATGTCTTAAAAACGGCTTTAAAGAGCGCTTGGCCGTTGCCAGTTGGATGGGCGTTATTACAACATTTTTTTTGTGGTATCTATGGATCGAAAGCTCGTGGGATATCAAACAAATTAGTCTTAGTCCGCCTCCATACAATTGGCAGATAAGTAAATATTTGCATACTGTGGGTATTCAGTCCGGTGATCGAGTAGCTCAGCTGGGGTTTATTGATCAAGTTAAGCCGAAAATAGTTGGGCATTTTAAGATCACCATTCCTGGTTATATGATTTATTATTGGGCCCATCTAGCCAAGGTGAAAATCGTAGCCGATATTCCGGACCAAAAACGATTTTGGTCTGTTAAGCGGGCAAAACGGGAATCGGTAATGAGAATGTTAGCTTCGATTGGCGTGAAAGCGATTGTTATCAGTCCGGGATCCGGATTTACTGTACCGTCCTTTGCTAGCGAAGAAGGATGGCAAAGGATCGCTGATGGTGATTCTTTTATTTATCGGTTGCCAATAAAACCAGTTAATGATCGGCATTCTAGTTAAAGTCGAAACATTTTAAGGACCGAAGGCAAGAAGCGTTTCCAGCCCGAAGAGCTGTCTGACAAGTAAATGAACGAAGTCATTATGGACAACGGATGTGCTAACATGATGCAATCAATATCTTAAAATAGTTAGAAAATCTTTGATTACGGAAGCAGAAGTATGTCTCTTAGCGACGAAGACAAATGGGATATTCTCACCAGACCTGAAAAACTGGGTGAAATTCTCTTGAAACAAGGTAAGCTAACCTTAGCTCAGCTAGAAGATTTAATCAGCCAACAGGAAAAATCGGGGATGCCGCTTGGCGAATTGATCCTTTCCAAAGGCATAATGTCACGAGCCGACCTGCTGACAGCTCTTGATTGGCAGCACCGCACGGATCAGGTAATCATTGATTCTCTAACAGAAATGATTAATCAACAAAAAAAGACCAGTTAGTGATAGCTGAAAACAATTATTGCCAATCCGGCTGATATCTGATATCCAATAATATGGTGCCCAACCAAGAAATGCTTTCGTCAAATAGGCTTGGGGCGTTGTTGTTGATTGGTGTCTTATGAGTATAGAAAATGCGATTATACTGGCTGGAGGCAGAGGCGAAAGGCTACGTCCTTTGACTAGTGATCGCCCCAAGACAATGATTGAAGTAGCAGGTTATCCGTTGCTTTATCATAATATCCAGTGGCTAAAAAAATTCGGTATCAAAACCGTGACCATATCGTGTGGCTACCATCATGAGGTGATCCGCGAATATTTTCGAGATGGACAAGAGCTTGGAGTACAAGTTATTTATTCGGTTGAAGATCGTCCTCTTGGCCGCGGTGGCGGCATTAAATTAGCAGGGCAGGTATTAGCTGATAGCAAAGAACCTGTTTTAGTGATTAACGGCGATACCCTTACTGACTTGTCATTGACGGATTTATTTAGTTATCATTTTAGTTCTGGAGTGATTGCTACGATGGTAATAGTTAAATTGCGCAGTCCATACGGAATTGTTCAATGTGATTATGGCAACTATGTTACTCACTTTACCGAAAAACCGGAGCTGCCCTATTGGATTAATGCCGGTATTTATTTAATCAACCATAAGTTGTTGCCAGAATTTCCGGATATAGGTGATCACGAAGAAACCCTTTTCCCAAGGTTGGCCCAAGAGCATAAGCTTAAGGCCTATAAATATACGGGATTTTGGAAAACTGTTGATACAGCCAAAGATCTAGCGGATCTCACCAGCGAAATGAATCCAAGCCAGACAGAAGGTACGTAAGCTCTAAAGTGATGGCGGCGACTTTAACAAAGCAGAAAGTTTTTCTTTATTGGACAAAAGTTGTTGATTATCGCGCGGGCAGAGTTTTTCGCAATTGTAACCGCCATACAGAGTCCACGGTTCATAGCTTTTTTTGCGGACGATAGTGCCAGCGGCGGCGGCAAATCCCTCGGGTAAAAAGGTATCTGGCAAAACTACTGTGTGAGCGCCGAGCAATACAAAATCTTCGATTTCCGTTGCGCCAGCCTCTCCTCCGAACCGAAGAGCCTGAGGTATGGACGGTAGATCCAGTCCGACTTTAATAAAATCGGAAGAAGCCAAATGTATTGAGCAACCAGAAGCGATACCGACATAATTACCTATTTTCAAATGTCCTTTACCGCCGCTAATCACAGTGTTTGGGGCAATATGACAATAAGAGCCGATCTCTATTGTTCCGGATATGTAGGTAAAATCGTCTATAATTGTACCGGCGCCAATTGATACTTGGTGAGGTTGGCGTATACGGACAGTTTTGCCTATAATGGCTCCTTCTCCCAAATGCTTAAGCGACTTAATGTCGAAGAAAATATTTTCCACTGGAATTTTACTTGCTGACTACTGACTGCTACAGTATAAGCTATTGGTATCAATGGGATGTTGCCTAAGATAGAAAATCTATGGAAATAGCTTTCCTTAGCTCCTATACATGCGATTTTGTTGTTGACGAAATGAAGCGAATGCTCAGAGAGCGGGGTTCTGAGATTGATTGCTATATAGCTCCATTTGGACAATTTCAGCAGGAAGTACTTGATGAAAATTCGCAGACACGCCACAGGCTTTTCAAGATAGTGATAGTTTCACTGGATGGAGAAACTTTGCTCAAAATGGGCGCCGAAGAAGTAAGCAATTTTCTCAATCATGTATCGGCGGCATTTAGTCATTCTGACATCCTTGTGCATAACGGTATATTATTGCGGCACGCACCTTTGCAATGCCTAGAATGGAACACGGAACAATCCAGTCGCGAAGAAATGGCAAAGCTTAATTGTGCTCTGGCCAAGACAAGCAGAGCGCTGGCCAACGTTCATATAGTTGATCTACAAGCTGCAGTTGAACAATATGGACTAAGTCAACTTATTGATCATCGAATGGCAATTATTGCTAAGGCACCGTTTAGTGCTATAGGAAATAAAATCATTGCTAGGCAATTGGTGGCAGCAATTAATGCTGGTCTTGGAAGTAAAGCAAAATGCTTGGTTGTCGATTTGGACAACTTGCTGTGGGGTGGCACCATTGGTGAAGATGGGGTAGAAAAACTTGTTATTGCCAATGATGGCCTGGGTAGAGCTTTTTATGATTTACAGCAAGCGATACTGGCACTGTCTAATGCAGGAGTAGTTCTGGCAATAGTGAGCAAAAACAATGAAGAAGATGCAATGGAAGTATTAGATAAGCATCCTGGTATGCTTTTACGAAGTAAGCATTTCGCGGCTCATCGTATAAATTGGCAAGATAAAGCGACTAATTTAAAAGAAATTGCTGAGGAATTAAATATCGGGCTCAATACAATTGTATTTCTCGACGATTCAGAGCATGAACGTGAATATGTGAAGTCAGTTTTACCGAGTGTAATTGTTCCGGATATGCCCAAAGACCCGTGTGATTATCAGGAATTTGTAGCAAGTTTGCCTTTCTTCGAGACTTTCGTTCTTACTAATGAAGATCGAAAACGATCAGAAATGTATGTGACCGAGCGTGAGCGCAAGACATTACAGCATGAGGCAAGTTCAGTTTCCGACTTTTTGCATAGTTTGGAGATTAAGTTGAAGCTTGAAAAACCAGATGCCTACAATTTGTCGAGAATCGCGCAGTTAACGCACAGAACCAATCAATTCAATCTAACAACGCGCCGCTATTCGGAAAGTGAAATTCAAGGTTTGGCCAATGATCGTTGGGAAATCCTGGCATTGTCATGTTCTGATCGATTTGGTGAGCTTGGCATAATTGGGGTGGCCATGTTGACGCCTCCGGCAAATGGTTCAAGCCGGCTAGATAATTTGATGCTCAGTTGTCGAGTTTTGGGCAGAGGGATCGAGAAAGCATTTCTGGCGCTAATTCTTGATCATGCTAAGAAGGCGAAGGCAAGTGAAATGTGGGCAGAATTTATTCCGACAAAAAAGAATGTTGTTGCGGCAGAATTTTTGCCGGAAGAACTAGGCCGGTGCGAAAATGGTTGGTATGTGAGAAAAACTAACAATCCAATCGAGATACCAAAATGGATCAAAGTAGAATAAAGCAGGATTGATAATGACTGATCGTTTGCGTCGAGTAATGGCGAATATTTTGAATATTCCTGAAAGTGCTCTGCCTGAAAATCCGAGCATAAGTACCGTTGCTAATTGGGACTCACTGGCACAGTTACGTCTGGTTATGGCTATTGAAGAGGAATTCAAAATCCGCTTTCCCAGTGATTCTATAATGGAGATGACATCACTGTCAGCATTTAAAACAGCGCTAGAAAAGCTTTCTCAATGAGGAAGTAAAACGACGAGGCGTCACTTGTGGTATGCGAACCATCACTTCTGATTTGGCCGAACCGTTCTTGGATAGTTGTCTGATTCCCCAGAACAGCCATTTTGAATACTCGACAAACCATGGCCAAGGCTGAAAAGTTGAATTACCTCCGTATAGTCGATCAATTGAAAGGATAGGTACTTCTCCAAGTTTGAACCCAACTAATTGGGCTTTAATGCCAATTTCAAATGCCACCACCCAACCTACCGGTTTGGACTCCAGCTTCAGATCCGTAAAACGGTTACGCTTAAACATCTTGAATCCGGTAGTGGTGTCAGTCAGCTTTGAGCCACATAAGCTAAAGATCAAATTAGCACTGGTAGACAAGAAAGTGCCAAGCTTTGATCCCGCCAATCTGCGCCCTCCATGACTGTAACGTGTGCCACTGACAAAATCGCAGCCCTGCCTGAGCAAACACACCATGTCGTCAATAGCTAAAAGAGCACCGATGTCATCAACACAAGTGATAAGAACAAACTCTCCTTTGGCCACTTGTATTCCCTTGATAAGAGCATTGAGAACGCCTCTGCCAAGGTCGTTATAAACTAATTGCAGGTTTGGATATTTTGATTGAATTGATTTTGCTGCTACGACGCTGTTGTCTTCCTGGTAGTCATAGATTATGAGCACCTCGTGAGGTGTTTCAACAGCGGCGGCGAGCATTTTCAACATTATAGGAATGTTGATAGCCTCGTCTCGCACAGGCATAAGAATTGATAGTTCCGGGCTGGCGATGGGCACTTCTTGATTGCCTTAGCTAAAAATAGAGATTGGTAACACTATCACAATTATCCCAAATAATTGTTTGGTTTGCTGACACTCGTTATAGTGTGTTCTTGCTCTTGCGTGTGGGCGTATAGTCGAACATAGTGATGTGTATGACATCTTGACCTATAGGGCAACCAGTCCCACCTTTTGATAAAATAGAAACACGGGGTTGTCGGCGGAATTGCTAACCATGGTTATATTTACGCACGGGGTTATTAATGCGAATTTTAATTAGCGGTAGCGAGGGTTCACTAGCCCAGATGATTATCCCCGAGTTTTTAAAAGCAGGATATAAAGTTTGCGGAGTAGATAATTTTTCTAGACACGGGCTGATAGAAAGAAAAAGGGAATATGAATTTCTGCATGGCGATCTGACGGACACAGCCTTTGTCAAAAGTTTATTTGCTGATTCTTCCTTCGATTTTATGGTTCATGCTGCAGCACTCGTATATGGCGTAGTTGGCTTTCATCAAAAACCGGCGGACATTATCGTTGATAATAATCTAACGACAATGAATTTATTAAAGTATGGGGCCAATAAGATAGAGAAGTTTGTTTACCTCTCATCTTCTATGGTCTATGAACGTTGCCATAATGTCCCGCACGAAGAGGAAGATGCCGATCTTTCTGCGGTTATGTCAACTTCATATGGACTGTCTAAATATATAGGTGAACGGGTGGTCAAATCTTTTCACGAGCAATACGGGACAAAGTATACAATTTGGCGGCCATTTAATATTATTACTCCTTTTGAAAAACCAGAAGAAACCGGATACAGTCATGTTTTTGCCGATATGATTCGAAAAATAATATTCGAGCAGCAAAATCCTTTGGAGATAATTGGTGATGGCATGCAGGTAAGGTGTTTTACCAATATTCGAGATGTTGCTGAAGCATTGGCCAAATACTCTTTTGATCAGCGATCTGACAATCAAATATTTAACGTGGCCAATAAGGAACCGCTAACGGTCAAAGAATTGACACAATTAATAGTTGAAATTGGCAAAGAAAAAGGCTGCTTGCCGGCAAGTTACAAGCTTGTTTATAAAAATTTGCCGAGCTTTGCAGATGATGTGTTAACTAGAATACCTGATGTAAAAAAAATGGAACAGATCTTTGATTGGCGAGCACAAATTTCTGTACGTCAATCACTTTCAGAGTGCATCGAGCATTGCTTGCTGAAACAAGGTCACTAAATTTGCTTGATTGGCATGAACAGGTGCTTTGTGGGAGCATTATGAAGCATAGTTAGTCCCCAAATAAACCATTTAATGTATTCGAGAAATTCGCTGCCCAATTCACAGGTTGAACTGCCACCATATAATCTGTCCACAGAAATTGTTGCTACTTCACCAAGTTTAAGTCCTGCAGTCTGTGCTTTGAGTGCCATCTCAAAAGCGGTTACCCATCCTGAAGACTTTGCCTGTAGAGACAATTGCCCAAAAACATTTTTGCGGAATAATTTTAATCCAGTGGTACAGTCAGTAAAGACAGAACCAGCGAAATGATGCAAAATATAATTGGCGCTGCGAGAAAGCATTACTTCGAAAAAAGCACCGCCCAGGCGCTGTCCACCGCCAGCATAGCGGGTTGTGCTGACAAAATCGCAGTCTGCTTTTATCAGATTCATCATGTTAGCTATTGGCAAATCTGGGCCAGCAGTATCCGCACAAAGCACTAAAATATATTGGCCGTCTGCTGCTTGAACACCTCGTTTTAATGTTTCCAGTGTGCACTCGTTTCGGGTTTTTTCTAACCATTTGACCATAGGATATTTGCGATCCACGCGTTCTTTCAGAGCGTGATCTAATTCGCCAATATCGCAAGCAAATACGATTTCATATGGCATTTCTATATCGATTGTTAGCAGTTTGAGCATGCCTTCTAAGCAAACACCTTCTCCCAAGGAAGGCAATATTATTGAAAGCTCAATTGTTTTTCCGTAGTTCATCTAGATGTGGCTGGGCTGCGATTTGTGACGAATGTTTTAATTTCCGTGGACACCCGCTTTATATCATCATCGCTGAGTGAGAATGCGGAAGGCAGCCATAACGCTTTAGCCGAAAGATTGCTGCTATGAGGAAAATCTTGGTCGGGACGAAGATATGATTTTTGCCTGTGCAATGGGTGCCAAAATCGGCGGCAATGAATGTTGTTTTCGTTCAGTTTGGCATCAAGTTGATCACGTTCTTCGACCAAAACATCCACCCATTGTGGAACTTCTCCAGACTGAATGTCGAAGTTGAGCACGGTAACTTGCTCAACTTGGGCGAGCATTGTTTTGTATGTGCTATAGATGTGTTGCTGGTGTTGTAATCTTTGTTCCAGCATTTCTAACTGTCCCAAGCCTACCGCTGCTTGCAAATTAGTCAGCTTGAAATTGAAGCCTATTACTGGATGCAAGTCATCACCGCCAGTTCCTCGGGTTGCACGTCCTTGATCCTTAAGCTGGCGCAGCCGAGTGTGCATTTTGTCGTCGTTTGTAACTATTAACCCACCTTGGCCAGTGGTAATTGTTTTGTTAGCAGAAAAAGAAAAGCATCCGAAGAGACCAAAAGTCCCGAGGCATTTGCCGTTATGCCTAGACATAAAAGCTTCGGCAGCATCTTCCACCACGGTTATTCCGTGCTGAGAAGCAATTTCTACAATTGCTTGGATATTGGCTGCTCGGCCACTAACATGCACGGGAATGACGGCCTTGGTCTTGGGCGATATGGCGCGCCGGAAAGCATCCGGATCCATATTTAATGTCTTGGGATCAATATCAACTAACACAGGCTTGGCACCACTCATGGTGACAGCGTTTGCCGTAGCAATAAAGGTCAGATCCGGTACGATTACTTCGTCTCCTGCTCCTATGTCTAAGGCATAAAGAGAGAGATAAAGGGCGGCCGTGCCACTTGTTACAGCAATAGCGTGTTTGACCTCCAACTTTTTGGCTAACTCATGTTCAAATTTGTCAGTTACAGAACCTTCATTTAGATAATTACTGTCGAGCACGTCTTTTATTAACTGATATTCGGACATTCCTACTACGGGCTGCCACCAGGGTATATTTTTTTTCACTAACGCTCCTGCCCCTCGTATTAAAGAGTTCGTTAATCAGCAGCGAATGCCGCTTGCTTCGCTGATTGTTTTTCAAAACGTATTGGATTCTTTGGCCAGAAACCAAAAACATCAATAACGGTTTTGTCAGCCGGAAAGTGTATATCGGCATAGATTGAATGTGGTGCGCCTAGAATGATAATGTCCGCTTTTAAGGCTGTTTCCAGAGGCACCAGAATGTCATCATTTACATAAGGATCTGTGCATAAAACCTGCTTGGCATAGACTTGGAGAAGATTTCTTAACTTGTAGGCCAAACTATCGCGCTTATCGTCACAGTTTCCTTTAAAAGCCATCCCCAAAATACTAACTATGCGAGTTGATAAATTTGCTGGCTGTAATCGTTCAATAATAAAATTAGGGAGAGATTCATTGATCACTGTAGCTTGGGATCCCAGGGAAAATAAGTTATTGCTGAAAGCACACATTTGCAACGTGTCCTTCAATAAGCACGGTCCGGCTGTTAATCCAGCCATTGGTAATTTGCTCATTCTTGGATACTCATATCGAAAGGCATCAAAGATATGATAAAAATCCAGGCCATACCTCTGGCAGAGAATATAAAACTGATTAGCGATGGCAAAGTCGAGATAACGCCAGCTGTTTACCATCAACTTTCCGAATTCTGCTTCCAAGGGGTGGACATAAATTACCGTCTTAGTAAAGTTCTTAAAGAACTCACCAGCCCTTGTTTCGGACTCTTTTTCAAAGGCGCCCACTATTTGAGGTAATTCAGGTATTTCATCCAAGGCCTTACCTTGTAGGATGCGTTCGGGGCATACAGCCAGATGAATTTTGCGATGGCGGGACTTGATGTGATCGTAGATTAGTTTAGTCACTCCCGGATAGAGAGTGCTTCTCATGATCAGCAAAGAATCATCCTTCATCAGTTCAATCGTTTGATCGGCATGTCGATGAATTTCGTTTAAAAGCGGATTGAGGTGTCTATCCACCGGAGTGCCAATTACTGATATGACAACATCGGCATTTCGTAAACAGTTCATATCGCTGGTGGCGTGAAGATTCTGTTTAACCACCTTTTTTAAAATAGGAGACATGCCTTCTTCCCAAAAGGGCATTTCTCCTGAATTAATCTGATCGATTTTCTGTTCGTCTATATCTAGAAGATGGACTTGGAAATTAGGTAAGGTTGCGATTATAATGCCCAGAGGCAGTCCGACATGTCCGCATCCACCTATAATAGTCACCTCAGTTTTACTGTTCATAGATTCATGCAGCTCATAGCCGAATAACTAAAACAAATTCAGTCAGAGACAATTAAAATCAAGCATTAGATATGGAGCCAGTTAGTAATTTCAGTACTAAAAAGATTATAGCAGAAGTATCACTTGTTGCTATTTTCGTACTGGTCTTTCTGTTCGGCAGATGCTATGTGTCCGGGCGAGAAACTCTATGGACTGATGAGCTTTGGTCTTTGTGTATGGCTACTGGCCATTCAATGTGCCAAACGCCAGACCAGACTAGGCCGGAACTTGGTGATTATGTGGAAGCCCTGAAACCAATGCCTGTTTCATATTATGGGCAATACACCAATTTTAATCCAAAGACAAAATTAGCAGAAACAATTATTCGTGCTTGTTCACTGGGTGACTATAATTCGCCTTTCTATTATTTGTTGTTGGGCTATTGGTTAAAATTAGCCGGTACTTCGGACTTTAGTCTCAGATTGCCATCCATAGTCTTTTCTTTTCTGTCAATGCCATTTATATGGCTCATTGCTGAGAGATTGGGAAGTAGGAAAGCAGCATTCATAAGTTGTTTTCTTTATGTGTTTGCCCCCATGGCGATATTCTATTCAACTGAAGCAAGGGTTTATTCACTGGTTATTTTTTTTTCCAGCATTCTTGTCTGGCTAACGTTGCTTTTGCCCACTAGCAAAGGAGGCAAAATTCTTGGCTTGGCAATTGGCTGGACTATTCTTGCTGGAATGGCGCAACTAATTAGTCCTACCTGTATATCCACAGTTTTAGCATGCGCTATTTGGTTAGCTTTACAGCGAAAAGTATTTCCTATAAAAATTTTTTTGAGCATGTTGCTTGGCGTCGCACTGATCAGCTCAGTATGGTACTTGCATTTGCCCGCGTTATTATCAGTTAAAAATAGCGGAACAGAATATTATGCCGGCAGTCGCCCGTTTCTGTTTGCTGCCGTCTTGGCGGCTACGCATTTGCTGGCTTTATTTAGTAGCTTTGGCAATAATACATACTCCAGCATCGAGTTATTTAGCATGTTTTTATTTCTAACACTATTGCCGACTGTACCGAGAATACTATCTCTCGTTAGGAATCAAAGAATAAGTAATTTGTTTGCAAATTTGTTTTTGGTAGCAATCTTTTCAGCTGGTTTGCTTGATGTATGTTTGGCGTTCTGGATTGTGCCAGGCTTGCCAGAAACTTCTAAGAACAATATTTTTGGTGCTCTTAGTCTAGGCGCTTTAGTCTTGGTACTAGCTACAGCAATATCGCTCTATGTGAAAAAAAGGTGTAAAAGTATTATTGTGCCTTTTGATCCTGGCGTACAATTGCTTTATTTGAATCTTTTGTTCGCGATTGTCTTGCCTGTAGTTTTTGATATTGTGAGAAATTTGCACATGTCTGGCAACCATAGATATGTCTTGGGCGCTTTGCCGGCAGCTTTTGTATTATTTGCCCTAGCTCTTAGCAGCTTTCGGACAAAAGAAATAATCTTAGTTTTGTTGGCTGCTCTTTGCACATGGATGCCAATGTATGCTGTTTTTGCCAAAAGTGAAAGCCGGACATACGAAGATTATCGAGCGCTTGTACATTGCCTTGCTGAGGCGCGGGATACTGACGCTATTGTAGTTAACTACTTCTATCCATCTGATGTGGTAGGGGTGGCTCGTTATATGCCGGTTGAGAAGTGGATCATCGGTTGGTATAGTCCCAGACATTTGGCAGATTTGAGAAATGATTTGCTACCATTGATAAGAGGTAAAACCGGAGTTTATTTGGTGTGGCTAGGCCCAGGTCCTTTACCGATTATGGAACCGATTGAGAAATGGTTGGAAGAAAATGCTCGTCAAGAAAAAGTTTGGCTATTTTCAAAAAGATTTATCGATTATTGTAAGTACTTTGTACCTAAGCAGGGAGCCGTTTTTTGATAACTTTGCAAGCAGATAAGGCTTACTAGTATGCACAAGTTAATTGGGAGTTTACTAAGAGGAATGATAAGGTTATTTGGGCTAGAAATTGAAGCAAAAGGATATTTTATATGAGCTTCGGGACGTCGTCTAATCAATTGTCCTCTGTATCAATTGTCACTATTACGTTGAATGAAGAAGCAGCAATCACAAAAGTTGTTTCAGATCTACGCAAAGTGCTTGGTAATCCAGAAATTATCGTAGTTGATAGCAGTACGGATCGCACAGCCGAAATTGCTGAAAATCTAGGTTGCAAGGTTATTAAACAATTTCCGCCTAGAGGTTATGGCAATGCTTACCATGAAGGATTTCGTGTCGCCACCGGTGACATAATTATTACTCTTGATTGTGATGACACATATCCTGTGGAAAGCATCTCTACGTTCGTAAAAAAAATCCAAGAAGGATATGATGTGGTGAGTGGATCACGTTTACAAAAACGCCCGAATGAGATGCCTTTGGCTAATTATTTGGCTAATTGTGTTTTTGCGTGGTCGGCCTTAGTGATCTGTGGTGTGAAAACTACTGATGTACATACGGGTATGAGAGCATATCGAAGAAAAGTTTTGCAGTCCTTTCCGTACGAGCCTGCCAGTATGGCTCTGGCGGTGGAGTTATATTTGGGTCCAGCAAGGTCGGGTTATAAATGTACTGAAATCTTTATTGATTATCGAGAAAGAATAGGATCAAGTAAGTTGCAACCGATTGCGGGTACTATTGGAACATTTAAGCGCATTTGGAAATGGCGCCGGTCGAATGGCAGTATGACGAAAGATTCTTAGGATAGACTGATTTATGTCGGACATGCAAACAGGAATTTTGGATCCAAACTGCAAGTTACTTGTACCTTCGAATGATGTTTTTGAACCCCAATTATCAATTGTTATCCCTGCGCTTAACGAAGAAGCGACAATTGGTCTTTTCATAGACTGGTGTTTAGAGGGCATTAAGAAGATAGATTTACCCACTGAAATTCTCATTGTTGATAGTTCGACCGACCGCACCGCCGAAATCGCCTTATCAAAAGGGGCTCGCGTATTAAAAGCTCCACTGAGAGGATTGGGGCGTGCTTATATTGATGCTTTGCCGCATATTAGAGGAAAATATGTTTTGATGGGCGATTGCGATTGCACTTATGATTTTCGCAAGTTAGAACCGTTTGTCGAGAAATTCAAGCAAGGATTTGAATATATAATGGGCTCGCGCTTTACTGGCTATATCGAGCCAGGCTCTATGCCTGCTCTTCATCAATATTTTGGTACCCCGGTGACAACATATCTTTTGAATGTGATTTACGGACAACAATTTTCGGACATCCATTGCGGTATGCGCGGCATTACTTTGGATGGACTCTTGCGCATGAAATTGAGATCGCAGTCCTGGGAATACGCTTCGGAAATGGTTCTCAAATCTGTATATCTCGGATTAAAAACTACTGAAGTACCGATCCATTTTTATAAAGATATAAATGGCCGAGTCAGTCAGCACAAAAGACGTGGATTTCTATCACCATGGTTAAGTGGCTGGATTAATCTGAAGGCGATGTTTGTTTATAAGGCTGATTTTTTCCTATTCTGGCCAGGCATTATTTGTCTGATCACAGGTATGTTTCTTGTTTTATTTCTTGCTGGTGGTCCCAGAATTGTGAATGGGCTTGGATTTTCTCTGTACTGGCAAATGCTGGGAGCTTTTCTTTCAGTGCTTGGCGCGCATTTGTTTTACTCGGCTATACTGGCGCAACTACTATATGATTTTAGAGGCGAGGTTACAAAAAAATGGATTACTATTTTTGCTTACAACAGATCAGTAATTCTTAGTGGTGTATTTTTTTTGCTCGGATTGGCTGCCACACTACCATTCTTAAAAGAATATATTGCCAACCATTTTCTGTTCTCGCAAGGCATTCCTAATTCTGGCTATCTTGCCACTGCTGGTATAGTGTTTATAGTTCTTAGTTTCATCAATTTCACTTCAACTTTATTGACGCATGCAATATATGAGTGTCGTGACAATTTCTAATATGATATGCAGTTGAAAATTGTTCTTGGGAGTTGAAGTCTGGTGCCGAAAATTGCTGAACTTTTGGCTGGTCTATATGTGAAGCCATTGCATGCTTCATTAGTAGTAAACAGACGCGTAGAAATATTGAAGAACCATCTTCTCAGTTTTATTCCCAAAGATATGCCGTTAACCGGTTTAGACGTAGGTTGTGGTCCAGGCACTATAGCGAGTGAAATGCAGAAAGAGAGAAAGAATCTTCAATTTATTGGTGTTGATATATTGAGCAGACCGACATCTGCGATTAAAACTGTTATATATGATGGTAAAACAATACCTTTTCCTGATAAAAGCTTTGAGTTTATTATGCTTATTGACGTATTGCATCATACAGAGGATGCGGAAGCAATCCTTTTGGAGTGTCTGAGAGTAAGTAGTGATTTTATTTTGATCAAAGATCATATTTGTAATTCAGCTGTTGATAAATACTTGCTGCGTTTTATGGATTGGATAGGCAATCGGGCTCATGGTGTTAATTTGCCATACAACTATTTATCCATTCAACAATGGCAGGCACTTTATCAACGGCTTAACCTAAAACCGGTAGAGTATCTTGAACAACTAAATCTTTATCCTGTACCGTTTTCTTGGATATTTGATCAGCATCTTCATTTTATTTCGAAGCTAGTGCCTACAGATCGGTAAACTAAATTATCTACTTTGATGTGTCAAAATTATCTTTAGCTTCAGCGGGAGATCGATTGCCTTGCAATAATTGTAACCATGAGACTAAGGCCAAGATAGTCAATATTGCCACGTTCCAATGGATACTCTGAATGCCAAAAATCAGCAATAATAATGCTTCTCCGAGCCAAAAGACAAGAAACCCTATGGACCACCAGCGATCTTTTGCACTATCAATCAAATTCAATTTAGAAAAGCCTATTCTGCTAACAACCAGGCACCACGGGATGGCTAAAATAAGCAAATCATTGTAGTTGGAGTGCAGATTTAAGACTAATGCCAATGCCATCGTGGATAGCAATGCCAGTCCATAAGAATGTTTTCCTATCTGCAAAGCTTTGCGCCAAATATAATAGGACAAAATGACACTGGTGATGGTCAATAAATAGCCGATTATGCGGGTTTGGCTGGAAGGCAGGAAATAACTCAACAAAGCATAAATGTTTATGCAAACAGGTCTTAGTGAAAAGAATTGATCTGAATAAATCGCAGTGTTAAAACGATCCAAAAAAGTCGGATAGTCAATGATAGTTTGCCAACCTAAAATAAAAGCGGAACAACAGTAGAGCAATGTAGACGTTAGAACAAAAACGCCCAAAATATTCCATCGCCGATTGCACAATGCCATTACTATCGGAATTAGGCAATGCTGAGGTTTGAAGATTGCTGCAAGGGCTAGCGGTACGCCGCCCAGTAGGCTGCGATTCTGATATAAGCCGGAAAAAAATAGGGACAGAAAACCAATCATAAATAAAGATGTTTGACCGACCATTGCATTAGCAGAAAATACTGTGCTGCCGAGAATTATTATTGCAAAATAAACCCAGTCGGTAATTTGCCAATTTCGTTTTACTTTTTTTCCAAAAAAATAAATGATCGTGCTAGCAAAAGCAATTTGTAGGATCATCCAAACGCCATAACTTTTTTCTATCGGCAAAGCTGTGAATGGGATCATGGCTACACACAGTGGAGGAGTGTATTCGGAAGCACAAAAGTTTTTGGGATCTGCAGACTGGTTGTCTGCCAAACCAAGTAACCATTTCCCCTGGGTTTGTGTGTCATATAGTCGACTTGGATTATGAGCGGCAAGGTAACCCTGACAGTAATATTTGGCGAAATCGGTACCACGCCTATAATTTTGGGTTCTAGTGGCTAGGAGATATTTCTCAGTAGAGGAACAGGTAGTGGATACTATTTGCCAAAGAGTAATAACTAAGAAAAAGGTTGGTAGACAAAGCAGTAAAATGTCAGCTACTGTTAAAAGTTGAAAATGAGAATTTTTCACAAGGCGAATTTATCCATTCTGTAATTTCTTATGCCATTCTTCTAAGATTCGCATATTGCTAATTGACTCTGAGACGGTGCAGACATGTTGAATTGGGTCCGTCTGCGTTTCAAAGAGAATGGATTGTAATTCGTCAGCGAATACGTGATCACCGGATGATGTAAGTACTAGTTCCTCAGAGTCAGACTGTGATTTTCCGGACTGCCATCCCCAACGTTGGCCCCGGTAATATTGCTGAGCACCATAGCTTCTTCCTCGTCCCACAACGATGCCGTAACCGTTCTCTCCAAAAAACTCAAGACGAAATGTACTACGCCAGCGGATTACAGATATGGTTAAATCAAGCATTGGAATGTTCTTACTGCGTAAGAGCAAGCGACACTCTTCTTCAATACCGGTTTTCCAGAAACCATTCCAGCTCAGTCCACCGATAAATTCTAAGTTCTCGGCTACTAAATTGCATAAATCAATTAAATGTATGCCTGGGTCGATCAGTGCTCCGCCGCCAGCTCTTTCTTTATTTAGCTTCCAGCTATTCTGATCCTCAGGACGGCCACCGTGTCCAAATAAGAGACTAAATCCTATTGGTTGTCCAAAGTGGTTGGCTTGTATATCATGAAGAAGGGCGGCAATTCCGGCAAAAAAGCGATAGTTATGGGCAATGGATAATTGGGAAGGTCGCGAACATGATTCGGCAAGTTGATAAGCTTCCTGCAATGACCTGCCCATCGGTTTTTCCAATAATACATTTAGTCCGGCGCTCAGAAATTTTGTTGTAACCTCAACTGCAGTATCGTGAGGAACGGCCACAATAATCAGATCTGGATGTTGGGCAATCATGTCGTCGATGCTCAAGCAGATAGTCGCTTTACATTTACTGGACAGGCTCTCAATATCTTTTTGCCATGGATCGTAAATAGCGCTGATCTTAATCGGTAGATTTCGCTGTTGCAGTATTTCAACTGCTTTTAGACGTTCTTTACCGATTAATCCTAATCCGACAATACCGATTCGCTTCATGCTATACCGATTATTTCATTGAACACGCCGCAATTTCCAATGGTCTTTGGACAAAGTTGGAGCTTGTCCTTCCAGTTGTGCAGCCCAATTATCTCGCACATGAACAAAACATCCTGAAAGAATTTTTGCTCGTTGCCCTAAGAGTGCTTTTACACATACAATTACGTCTGACATCTGGCCTGGGCTTCTTACTTCGCCACCATGCTGACGGACAACCGTCAGCATGTCTGTTTCTATAGCCCCAGGGGCAATGCAGGTGATAGCGATATCATCCTTGCCCTGCAAGTCTTCGGCAATATTTTCGACCGCTCTCACCACGGCAGCTTTACTGCAGGCATAGGCAGGAAAAGTTGGATTAGCGTAAGCAGCGCCACCGCCGGCAAACATAACAAGACGACCATATTGTGCTTGTTCCATAGTCGGCAGAGTGGCTTTAACTATTGCTAGATTGCCTAGTAGATTGACTTTTAAAGCTTTCTCCCAGTCAAGGAGAGAAGTTTGGGTCAGAGACCCGGCAGGTCCTAATATTCCAGCTGCTGCTACAACGCCAATTCGAGAGCACTTTTTCTCGCTGATCCAACTCAATACTTTAGACTGAGCTAAATCATATTCACTAATATCAAGAACCAGTGCGGACGCTTGACCACCATTAGCTATAATTTCATCTGCAGTTGTTTGGCAGGACACAGTTTTGGACAAACAAAGAATTTTGCATTTTTCTGCTGCTAAAGACAAGGCAACAGCTTTGCCAATGCCTCGTCCGGCACCGGTTACAATGACATATTCTGGTAAGGAGTGATTAACCATATTGTCATATTAGGATAACGTATTTAATTATCAAAATCTCTCAAATAATTGGTAAATGCGGACTACTATTGTAGTCGAGCATTAATTGCTAAAAGTATGGGTATATTTATTGATAAAATGGACTCTTTAATAAGCGTTTCTCATGACAATAGAAACAATCTTTTTTGACCGGGATGGGGTGATTAATGAAATCGTTTTGCGTGGCAGTCTAGTGTCTGCCCCAAGAGAATTTGAAGAGTTTCATATTAGAGAAGACTTTTCTTCTTTTTACCAGAATTTGCCACCAGCGCTTAACTTATTTGTCGTTTCCAATCAACCGGATGTAGCAAGAGGTTTGCTGCCGATAAAGGTTCTTGAGCAAATGCATAATCGTTTGCAATCCGAATTTGCATTTAAAGAGATTATTTATTGCATGCATGATAATGAGGCCAATTGTGAATGCCGGAAACCGAAGCCCGGTATGATTAGCGATTTAATGAATAAATACAAGTTGACAACAAAAACCGCGATTATTATTGGGGATAGCGAAAAGGATATTTTGGCTGGAAAAGCAGCGGGCATAAAGACTGTTTATTTGAAACAAGACTATAACCCGACACCGCGCTGCAATCCGGATTTTGTGATTAGCAAGCTTAGTGATATGCTGAAGATAGTTGGCAATGACGGGGATCTACAGCGATGAGAGAACCAGGGCAATTAGTGCAGCCTAGCTACGCGTATAGGGGATAGAGAATATGACTAACGCCGAAGCTAATGGAGCGCTTAAATCTAAATACGCTGCTGATTTTCTTGAACATTGTGCTTTGGCAATTAATAAGCTTGATGTTGAGGTGTTAGAAAAGGCTGTTGATCTATTGCTTAAGATCCGCAATCAAGGCGGACGAGTATTTGTCGTTGGTTCCGGTGGTGGTGCAGGACATGCCTCTCACGCCACATGTGATTTGAGAAAAATGTGTGCGGTAGAAGCCTATGCTCCGTATGATAATGTGTCTGAATTGACCGCTCGGGTTAACGATGAAGGGTGGGAAACGACTTTGGTTAACTGGCTGCGTGTTAGTCGAATAAACCAAAAAGATGGTTTATTGGTATTTTCTGTTGGGGGCGGCAGTGCAGAAAAGAACGTAAGTATGAATTTGGTCAATGCAGCAGACTTTGCTAAAGAAAATAATGCAGCAGTAATCGGAGTGATTGGTAAAGATGGTGGCTATGTAAGTAAGATAGCCGACGTAGCGATTATTATTCCTAATCTGTTCCCTGATTTGGTGACGCCGATTACAGAAGGACTGCAAGCGGTGATCTGGCATTTATTAGTGTCTCATCCGAGGCTGCAAATCAACCAGGCTAAATGGGAAGGGATGGGCTCGCACTAATGATTATTGCTCGTAGCCCGATGCGAATATCTTTAGGTGGCGGTGGCACGGATCTGCCCTCATACTATGAGAGTTTCGGTGGCTTTGTGCTCGCGGCCGCCATAGACAAATATATGTATATGACCATCAACCAGTCTTGGAGTGATGAATATATTTTGAAATATTCAAGCATCGAGCGAACGCGGACAGTGGATGAGATTCAACACCCAATTTTTAAAGCAACCTTATCTTCGATGAAAGTTGGTCCGAATATTGAACTGGTTAGTGTTGCCGATATTCCAGCGGGCACCGGGCTGGGCTCCTCGGGAAGTTTTACTACTGCCTTGCTAAAAGTTCTGCATGTCCACAAGAAAAACAAAAACGTGATTGTTACGCCACATGAGTTGGCAGAACAAGCCTGCCATATCGAAATGAATATTCTCAATGAACCGGTGGGCAAGCAAGATCAATACATTGCTGCTTACGGTGGAGTTACTTGTTTTGATATTGATAAAGCAGGATATG
>Ga0206810_1055_pt1 | contig 19436 bp, 19 predicted proteins | sample Alteio_BWOrgCont_56_FD_152889 | JGI IMG/M metagenome (GOLD analysis project Ga0206810, IMG submission 152889) | Enriched cells from forest soil in Barre Woods Harvard Forest LTER site, Petersham, Massachusetts, United States -... | ecosystem: Environmental > Terrestrial > Soil > Temperate forest >...
CTTCGCCAAATGATCGACACAATTCCCGCGCTGATCCATACGATGACGAAAGAAGGCGAGTTGGAGTACGTCAGCAGGCAGTCCAAAGAATACATGGGCATGTCCACAAATAACTTGCGGGATTGGGCGCGTCTTACCCATCCGGATGATCGTGCCGCAATATTGCCTGCCTGGTCAAGAGCCCTGAAGACTGGAGAGCCTGTCGAATGGGAACATCGCGTCCTATGCGCTGACAATCGTTACCACTGGCTCCACAGCCGTGGAGTTGCCCTAAGAGACATCGATACCCGGATTCTCCGCTGGTATTTCGTCGCCACAGATATAGACGAACGCAAGAAGGCAGAAGAGAAACTAAAGCGAAGCGAAGCTTACCTGCTCGAGGCGCAAAGGCTTAGCCACACGGGCAGCTTCGGTTGCAGGTTTAAGACAGGCGAAATGATCTGGTCCGCTGAAACATTTCGCATTTTCGGATATGACCGGGACACAGTGCCCAGGCTGGACATTCTGCTTCGACGCGTCCACCCGGAAGATTTGGCTCTCGTAAAGGGTTATGCCGATCGGGCATTGCAACAAGGCACCGGTTGCGACTTCGAATTTCGCATTCTCCTTCCAGATCAATCGATCAGACATCTTCGGCTGGTAGCCCATGCGGTGGAGGGTGAAGGCGGATCTCAAGAGTTTCTTGGCGCCGTCACCGATATTACAGGTCGAAAGCAAGCACATGAGGCGCTCGGTCGGAGTCAGAATTATCTTCAGGAAGCTCAAAGGCTCTCGCACACGGGAAGCTTTGGGTGGAATGTATCGACCAGAGTAGCGACTTACTTCTCCCAAGAGGCCTATCGCATCTTTGGATTTGATTCCACGGATGGTGTTCCCACGTTCGACGACCGCCTGCGACGTGTCCATCCGGAGGATCAGCTCCGGTGGGAAAAAGAAATGGAGCGGGCCATCAGGGAGAAGTCGGGCTACGAGTCAGAATATCGTTTGCTCATGCCAGATGGAACAACCAAACGTGTCTATGTAGCCGCCAATCCCATGCTAAACGGTTCCGACGAACGGGTAGAGTTTGTCGGAACCGTGATGGACATCACGGAGCGCTGGAAGGCCCAAGAGGTCCTTCGTGAAAGTGAACATCGTCTTCTTCAACTGATCGAAGCAATCCCCGCGTCAATTTGGTGCGTAGATCCCGTGCATGGCAACCCAGTTTATGGGAATCAGCGTTTTTGCAACTACGTCGGCATCGGCGCGGAGGAAATCTCTAGTTGGGACTGGTTGAGTTACGTCCATCCTGATGATCAGGAACAGACGAGGGCTACGTGGCAGCTCAATTTCGAACACGGCGAGTTCCATGAGGTTACCCATCGACTTCGTCGAGCTGACGGGACCTACCGATGGTTTCAGACGTTGGCCGAACCACTGCGCGACAGAGATGACCGGATCATCCAGTGGTATGGATTAAATATCGACATCGAGGAGAGCAGAGAGCTTGCTGAAGCTCTTCGTGCTGCACAGACACGGCTCGCGCGTGCCACACAGATTGCCACCGTGGCCGAACTCTCGGCCTCCATTGCGCACGAGATCAATCAGCCTCTGGGAGCCGTTGTCGCAAGCGGAGACGCGTGCGACATGTGGCTGTCGAGCGCTCCTCCGAACATCGAACGGGCGAAGGCCGCTGTCCAGCGGATCATCAGAGACGGAAACGCGGCTGCCGAAGTCATTCAGCGAATTCGCGCCCTCTTCAAACAGACGACGCCCAATAAGCTTCTGCTGAATATAAACGACGTAATTGCCGAAGTACTTCGTTTGGCAAAGAGCGAAATTGAAAGAAAACGGTTCAGAATTGAAGCGGATCTCTGCAGCGATCTGCCGCAAACGATTGCCGACCGGGTTCAGATGCAGCAACTGATGGTCAATCTTGTGCAGAATGCGATCGAGTCCATGGATAACGTATTCGACCGCCCAAAGGTCCTGGTACTCCGATCAAGACCTAAGGACGATTCGATTCTGATCGAGGTATGCGATCAAGGAGTCGGAGTTAAGGATCCGGACCGAGTATTCGAGCCATTTTTCACGACAAAAGACAGAGGAATGGGCGTGGGACTATCAATCTGCCGATCTATCATTAACGCTCATGGAGGTGACATCTGGGTCAAACCAAATGAAGGCTACGGGAGCACGTTCGGTTTTACGGTTCCGGCGATCCGAACCGCGTCTAAGTGACCGCATCTCTGAGGATTGGCGAGCGCGGGTGGGGCACGTGTTCGGCCTTCCTTGCACGTGAAGGCGTCGTAAAGTCGTTATGGAGACGCGAGACTGTCGCCTCTAGTATTGAAGTGCAGCGGACCACGATATTCAGATGGAAGAAGCCAGTAGATATACGATAGCGGTCGTAGACGATGACTTTCGGATGCTGGAGTCTCTTGAAAAGTTACTGGAGGCTGCAGGCCACCGTGTCCACGTCTTTGTTTCAGCGGAGGCCTTCCTGGAGGCGAAAATCGTTGAAGCCGTCGACTGTCTTATCTCTGATGTAGGCATGCCTGGGATGGGTGGTTTCGAGCTGTCACGATTAATCCACTTGTGCCACCCGCGACTTCCCATTTTCCTAATCACAGGCCGCAAGGAATTGATCGGGTGGCAAACTGGCGGGCATGTGTCATCCAGTCGCTTTTTCGTCAAACCATTCGACGGAAAGCAACTCCTTAGGGCGGTCGCGGTCGCTCTCACAGAAGCTTCGAAGTGAGCCTTGGCTGATCAATCCTGTCGCCAAACCGGCAGCGGTTTACCTTCTTACTTCTTGCCACGTCTTGGTTCATAGAAACATATGATATTCATCTGTTCATGATGGCGTTACAGTCGAGAAGAAGGTGCGGCGGGAGATCGACAGTTAGATATGAGAAGAGGCACGTTGCACCTTTCCCGGAGACTCTCATGGCTCGAATTCCTTATCCAGATAAAAGAGACACTGCCCTCCGAACTGCGCGAACTACTCAACCGGGCAAACCTGAACATCTCAATGTGGGCACATTCGATCAATACCGTGAGCATCATTGCGCAGTTGGGGGCAGCGCAGTTCGCGAACCTTGAATTGTCAGGTGCCGTACGCGAATTAGTGACATTATTCGGCGCGCGCGAATTCTGCCGATTACGAATGGGTCCAGCACGTGGCCCCGTCCAGAGCCACCAGTGTGACTGACGCCCAACCTGAGTATCCATGCCCCAGTCGATGTACCGATAACGGCGCAAGTTCTCGAACCGCCGTGTACGGACCCGTACGCACGGTGGTGTGGCAGCCCAGCCAGCACGAATCGATTGATGGAGGAAGTAACGCGGGCAAGAAACAGCGCGCCGGATGAAGGAGTCTGTCACCGCCAGGGGAACGGCCACACGGGACGAACCCGGAACGGGGAGGAATGGAGCGGGCCAGCCGTTGACAGGCCCCGCCGGTGCGCCATGATCCGCGATGGGTTACAGGAGGCAGGAAAGGACGCAGGGCGCTGACGGATCGCCGGCGAACGGATGTTTGCCGCCGCCAGGATTCTGCCGTGGTTTATCCGGGAACGCTGGCGCGGCGGATCAGGCCGCTTCGCCCATACCGGCGTGCATTCCCGCCAACCGTTGCCGCGCCGTGCGGTGGTGAGCCGGGTCGAGGTCTATCCCGATATAACGGCGGTCCAGCTCGTGCGCCGCAGCCAGAGTGGAACCGGAGCCGCAGAACGGATCGAGGACCACGTCGCCCGGCCGGGTGAAAGCGCCGATGAGGGTTTTCAGGGGTTCGACCGGCTTTTGTGTCGGGTGCAGGCGGTTGAAGGAAAAGGGGAAGTCAAGCACATCGGGCACGGGCGTCGCGGGGAGTGCAGGCCTGCCCTTCGCCAGCAGATAGGCGCATTCATGGCGGTACGCGAGGTTCCGGCTGCCGGATGCGTATTGCTTGCGGAAAACGATGTGGCCGACGGTGGCGAATCCGGCTGCGCGCCACGCCGGCATGAAAGCTTCCTCATAACCATAGCCGTAGAAGCTGACGCACAGGCTGTCGGGTTTCAGGACGCGGTGGATCCTCACGGGCAGCTTCCACCTGTCAACGGCTTCTGGTCGCTCACTCTATATAACGAGCATCACTTCTTCCACCCAAATCCGCTGAAGCGGTATTCGCTGGGGACCAAGAACCGGAACTTGCAAACCAGTCCGGACGGTTCCTTAACGCTGTATGCTGGAGCAAATTCACCGGGCAAGGAGAAGGAGACCAATTGGCTTCCCGCCCCCACTAGAGTGAACCCCCTGGTTGAGACACGAGGGAACGTACACGATTGCCGTTCGGTGTAAATTCATTGTGATTCTACCGAGCAGCCGACGCTCTTTTGCCGGGCCTGCGGCCAGCCTCCTGCGATCGCCGGCTTTTGCGCACCTTGCTACCAGCGGCGCCGCCGGTCGGTCCGCTTCTTCGCCGGCCTGCGGGATGAGGTCCTCCGTCGGGATCGCTCCCGGTGCCAGGGCTGCGGCGCGGAAAATCAGCGCGCCGTCCATCATCGCCGCCCCGGCGTCCACGACTTTGCGTGGCTCATCACCCTCTGCCCCGCCTGCCACGCCGTCGTGCACAAACTCCGGGCCCACCGCCGCTGGCTGCCCATTTTTCTTCTCGAGCTCTGGCGCGAACAGCGTCCTTTGGTCCCGCTCCAACTTCAGATCGAGATCGGCGGCCTCGGGCAGCAGGGCAGGGAAGACCGGCCCGCAGAAATGCCGGTCCCGGCGGAACGCAAAGACCCGGAACAGAAATCGGGAAGCCGGGACGACGGAAGAGCCACCGGTCAGCAGGAAAAGAAACCCGCGCTCTGGGTGCTTCCTTATATAGAAGGACGGGGCAGCGAGCGGCCGACGCTGTGACGCCGGTCGCTCTCGTCCCCGCAGGGGAACCGGCGGGCGAACCGCCCTGGGGGGAATTGCGGCGATTGGTGGTCGATTCGGTCCGATCACCGCACTCGCGGCGGGCTTACGGCTTTGCGCTGGATGAGTTTTTCCGCTGGTACCGGATGGAGGCCCGGGGGCCGTTGCGCAAAGCGCTTGTCCAGGAATACCGGGCTTATCTCGAAAAAGAGGGATTTTCCGCTTCGACTACCAATGTACGGCTCGCCGCCATCCGGAAGCTGGCGGGCGAGGCGGCCGACAACGCCATGCTGGCCCCGGATCTGGCCGCCGGAATCGGAAAGGTAAAAGGCGCGCCGCGGCGTCCGCACCGGCAACTGGCTCGAACAAGCGGATGCCCGCGACCTGCTGCGCGCACCAGCCAGCAAGGGTCCGAAAGCCGTGCGCGACCGGGCGATTCTCGGTTTGCTGCTCGGCTGCGCCCTGCGCCGTGCCGAACTCGTGCGGCTCGAGGTCGCAGACATCCAGCAGCGCGCCGGCCGCTGGGTGATTCCGGATTTGGTGGGGAAGGGCTACCGCCTCCGAACCGTGCCCTTGCCGGCTTGGGTCAAGCTACTCGTCGACGCCTGGCTCGAAGTGAGTAGCCTCGCGAGTGGGCCGCTGTTGCGCGCTGTCAGCAAAGGGGGCAGGGTCGCCGACAAAGCCCTGACTGCCAACGCGGTGTGGGGGATCGTGCGCGAATACGCCGGGGAACTCGAATTGGGCAATCTCGCCCCCCATGATCTGCGTCGCACTTGCGCCCGGCTCTGTCGCGAATCCGGCGGCGCGCTCGAACAGATCCAGCTCCTGCTCGGCCACGAATCCATTCAGACCACCATGAATTACCTCGGCATCAAACAAAACCTCGCCGAAGCCGTCAACGACCGCCTCGGACTCGGAGATTAAACTGCCCGGCGCACCACAAAGGCGCAGAAATATATCGAGGGCGGCGGCTAATTCGCACTCCATCGGGATCGAGGCGGCCGGATTTCTCGCTCGCCTATTCATTTGAGGTCCGCCCTGCATTCGCCGAAGTCGCCAGACTGGCTCCGTGCCAGATCCGGGAAGAACGGGAATTTCCGTTCCTGTCGGGATTGCAGGAAGCAGGATCGAACGGTTGAGAACGGGCTCCAACTTACACTGGAACCAATGACAAAACAACAGCTGATCGGGCACGTCGCCGATAAAACGAAAAAAAGCAGGAGCGACATTGAGGAAGTGCTCGAGTCGGTTCTGGAGACTATCACCGATGCGCTTCAGTCGGGGGATCGGATTGACCTGCGGGGCTTCGGCAGCTTTTCGGTGAAGGACAAGAAGGCTCGCGAAGGTCGCAACCCGAGGACCGGCGAAACCATCGCGATTGCGGCGAAACGGGATGCCGGTTTCAAGGCTGCCCGGGAGCTGCTGGCGAAGCTCGCTGAAGTTCCCCCCACGTCATAATAACGCTGGAAACGCATTAACAAGACCGGCGCAAAGTATCAGCGTTTCTCGTTGCTCGGTCGTTGGTAGATATCGCTCATTTTCGCAGCGATATTCGGGGCGGGCCCGCTCCGGCCTGTAAGTCGTTCAGCCCTCAATATTTGTCGCCGGAGCGCCACCGATAGAATCCTGGAGGTTATGGCAGTACCAATATCGACAATCTGAGAAAAACTTCGCCTTTCGTGGTAGCGTTGGCTGAGCCATGCGACAATCCGCACCCCGCCTTATAATGGTTGTGATCGGTCTTTGGGCCAGTGCCGCCAAGGCCGACCTCCTCACGCTGACATTCGATGTGAATGTCCACAATCAGTTCAATTACGCCACACAAAACTATAACGCGGGTTTTCAAGGGCTCAGCACTACTATGGGTATTGTCGCAATTCGGTTCGGCGACAGTCTGGTAACGTGAGCGGGTGCGAACCAGGCGGCCGGCGGTCTTTCAGAGACGGCATTTTCCGGAAGAGATCATCGTGCTCTGCGTGCGTTGGTATCTGCGATATTGCCTGAGCTATCGCGACCTCGAGGAGATGATGGCGGAGCGAGGAATCGAGGTGGATCGTTCGACCATCGCGCGCTGGGTTGTCCACTATGCGCCTCTGCTCAACCAGTTGATTCGGCGGGAAATGCGCCGCCCGAATCGCTCGTGGCGCGTGGATGAAACGTATGTCCGTGTCGCCGGGCGCTGGACATATCTATACCGAGCGATCGACTCCGCCGGAAACACGATTGAGTTTTTGCTGTCGCCCAATCGGGATCTGGTTGCGGCCAAAGGCTTTCTGCAACTGGCGTTGAGTGCAGTGGGGGTGCGCCCGCGAGTCATCAATGTGGACGGGCACCCGGCCTATGCTTCAGCAATCAGCGAGCTGAAGGAATCCGGGGAACTGAGCCGTCGGTGCCGTTGTCGACCTTCGCAATACATGAACAATATCATCGAGCAGGATCATCGCTTCGTGAAGAAGCGAGTGGTAGCCAGTCAGGGCTTCCGCTCTGCGGAAGGAGCACTGACCACGATCGCCGGATACGAAGCCATGAACATCATTCGCAAAGGTCAAATTCGCTGGCTGAACAAGGACGACGTCCGCGGCCAGAAGCGATTTATCGAACGGCTGTTCGGCCTCGCCGCTTAGCAAAGTAAACCTTCTCCAGCGCGAGAGTGCGATCATTCGTTCCACTGCAGATTTGCGACACAACCCTCTGGAAGGCCTGTTTAACGGCGGTCACTTTAGTTGCCGAGTTTCTGGTAACTGGAGTTGGTCGTGGTCGCGACGATCTTCTTGGCTGTTGCGTTCAGAATGGTCTGCTGTGTGTAGTTCGTGCCATCGGGCAGGCTGGCCATTTGAACCTGCAACGTTACCACATCCTTCGTCTCGCCCATATAAGTGTTGACGTCCAAGGCAACAACCTTTTTCGCGGCGGAGTCGAAAGTAATGGTCATCCGATCCCCGGGTTGGGCGTAATCCGGAAAGACAATATTCACCATGCCGCCGGCGGGGTTCAACGACACTTTGCCGGACTGGATGGCTTGCTTCATTTTTTGAGGGTCGGGCGGCACATAGAGAGCGATAACACCCTTCACATCTCCCATGTAGTCCTTGATCTCCGCTTTTTTCTTCTCAATGACTCGTTGCTTCAGCCTGCCGCCACTCGGCGGGACCGGCGCGGGACCGACCGGCATCTTTTGAACCTGTCCGTCAGGGCCGTAGCGGCACATGTTTTGAGTCGGGGGCTTCGCCTCTCCGTTCAGAGTGAGCTGCGTCGTTTCGATCCATTGATAATGCTGCAGTTTCTGTTTGTTTTCCGCAACAGCCTGTTGCACAGCTTGCTGCACCTCGCCGCCCTGTGCCATCGCGTGGATAGCAGCTGTGAGCAATACGGCGCCAATCGTTATCCAGCTGCTGCCAGTGACCATTAAGGGACGTGTGGCGGCTTGTTTTCCATATCTGACAGTAAAAATCTTATCCATGAGCGTTCTCCCTGGCCTGAGCCAGCGTTTCTGAAGGAGCATTGTTTGAGGGGAGCGTTGACGGCACATTGCCGTCAACGCGGATGCGGGCCTCTCTGCTGGCGACCTCAGCAGGCTGGCGTGCCCGATTAATGCTGCCAACGGGCGTGCTATCGGGTGTCGAGTTTCCTGTGACATCGAAATATGCTGCGGCGCTGGCTTCCGACGAGACGCGTGATTTAGGCAGCAGCGTAAGCCGTGCGATCGTGTCGGGATCGCCAATACGCAATACCCGATCATGGATGCGATCGCCAACAAAATCATTCAAAAGTATCAGACTTCCACTTGCGAGATAAAGGAGTCCCAGTGCCAGCCCGGACAAACAAACATGTCTGCTCATATTTGTGCTCAGTACAGGTAAATCTGACGCTCGTCCAGGACAATCGATTTTTTTCTTAAGTCGGAAATTTCCCCCGTCGCATTATCCTTCACTACCACCAAAGTTCGCGTGGGATGGATGACCTCGGTTCCGTACGGTTGAATCCGGCCATTGCGGGCTGCCCTCAGCTCAGTTGCGGGAAACACGCAATTGCTGTTCCCCGGGCATGCGCGCAAAGCAAAGCCCCGCGACCGCAGCCCCGCGCGACTTACGGAGAAACGCACACCCTCACGAATCTTCGGTCGCTGAGGTTTGCCCCGCCGAGTTTCACCCCGGTTAGGTTGGCCGTCCAGCGCAGGTCCGCCCAACAGAGGTCCGCACCGCTGAGGTTCGCCTTGCGGAGATCCGCCTTGCGCAGGTGTCGCGCTGCACTCAAATCGGTTCTTCCTCAATCTCGGTGCTGGGGTTTTCAGGCGACGGCCGGAGAGCCCCACGGCAGAACGCGAGACTTCAGCAGCTCGAATCCGGCTCGTCCATACATCTGCCGCTTGATAGTTTTGAGACGGTTGATGTGACCTTCCATTGGCCCGTTGTTCCAGCGGCTCGTGATTGCCAGCGCGGCGGCCCGCTGGTCCCTCTTCAGGTTCCGCGCGAAGTCCCCCAGGAAGCGGTAACCGGAGGACATCGCGGCTTCAATCCAGGACAACAGTTTCCCCGCGTTGCGCCACCGCATCATGGCGCGGAACTGCATCGCGAAGCGGCGCAACCCATGTGCTTTCGGGCAGAATTGCAGAAACGGCTGCAAATAATATTTCTGTGACTCCGACAGCGTTTTTGGCGGCTTGCTCAGCAACGCTGCAACCCGCGGCGAAGAATAGTGAGTGCGGAGCCGGGTCGGATGCGCTCCTCTGGCCTGCTTCTGCAGAAACAGGGCCTGATCCCGGCGACGGTCACTGCGGATCTGCCGCTCCGGAAATTCCGACGCATTCAGCCATCTGGCTACAGTTTCGGCATCCATGCCCATTCGTTCGGCGATCTGCTCCTGCGTATTGCCCGGCTGCCGCAGTTCTTTGACCGCCTTGTACCGGTCCAGACGAGCATCGCGGCATCGTTGCCGGCGCGCCTCTACCAGCGAGAGCCGCTTTTCCTTTGGCTCGCGTGTTCCCCTTTTTACCGCCCGGTTCAGTTGTCTTCTGGCCGCCGCCTGCAGTACCTGAATATCGCGCTCGATCGCTTCGCCCAGGTTGATAACCAGATGGTAACGGTCCAGGACCTGTATGGCTGCGGGTGCTCCCATTCGGCCGCCGTTTGCATACAGGCTGGAACGGTCTCGCGAGATCACCTCCACGCCCGGGTGCGCAACCAGCCAACTGGCGAAGCTTTCGGCGGAGCGGACCGGCAGCAGATCGAGCACGCGACCCTTCTCCAGATCCATCAACATCGTTCCGTAGCGTAACCCTTTGCTCCAGGCCCAGTCGTCCACGCCCAGCACCCGCACTGTCCGCTCCTCTTTGGCGGCTTTCGCTTTGATTCGCCGCAGGACAAGATCATCACTGCCGGGGATTCCCAGACGATTGAGTAATCGGGCGCCCGGTAAACCACCCATGGCGTAACCCACCAAACCAACGATGTCGCAAAGACGAGTTGTCTCCAGGGCCAGCCGTGTGGCAACTTCCGGTACCCGTTCGGCGAAGACCTTGCGGGCGCAGGCGGAGTTGCGGCAGCGGAAGCGCCTGGTCTGGAAAAGCAGCTGGACACACCGGCCCTGCCACGGCAAATCGCGCAGGCGGCGCTGGTAACGGCTGTGGAGCGAGATTTGGTTCTCTCCGCAAGCGGGGCATACCGGCAGGTGGCGGCCCCGAACGCGTACGACCATACCCTGGTCGGTTTGCTCTACTCCGTCGAGGATCAACCAGTCAGATCCGGGCAGTGCATTGCGGACAGCGTCGAGATATTGGCTCACAATTTAACCATACCGACCCTGTCAAGTCCCGGAGTTCGCGCCGCCAGCACCGAGATTGAGGAAGAACCGAAAAAAGTGCTGGCGATTGCCATAGCGGCCCGGCAGAAGGGCGCCGCCGCCGAAGAGAAGCGCCGTCACTTATATAAGGGGCTGCTGAGCGTCACCCGGAAGATCGTTAATCCGGCAAAACGACTGATGGGCGAGGTGGATCAGTTCGGACGCCGGAAGAAGAAGCAGTTCTCCGGATTACGCAGCCAGCTGTCCACGATGGTCGAGAGAGTCCAGCAGGTGGCAAGGCAAACGCGGGCACGCGTGTTCGACGGGAACACGAAGTTCGATGAGAAGGTCGTAACCGTGTTCGAACCGCAGACCGAAATCATCCGAAAAGGCAAAGCGAGCAAGCCCACTGAGTTCGGCAAGCTGGTCAAGGTGCAGGAATCTTCGACGATCCGTTTTGCGCCCGCCGGATTGTCGTTATACCGCATTGCAAATTGTCGATAGCCGCGCGACCGCCGCGGGCGCCGTGAACCGTTTCAGGATGCAAACCAGTTCTCATTTCTGACCAGATCTCTACACGCAGGCAGTCTCGACGAACGGTCGACCCGGACGCAAAGGAAATGGGGTCCATGAGGATAACTACCTCATAACACTGGTTCGGGCGACCTCGAAAAATACACACAGACCCGTACTGGCCGAATGGCGGATGTTCGGGCCCGACAAGTGCAACTCCCACTGTGCGAACTCGCAGCAGACATTGCCTGCTGCAAACCCACGCAATCAAAACATTTAAGGAGATTTCTGGTGAGGGAAATTGCCCCGCAGGACAGCCCTGTGATCGAAGTTCCAACGTACATCGCGTCATCGACAACGTCGGCCGTTAGTTGTTACTTCGTTTACTTACAGTCGATTTGTGAATCTGGATGGTCCAATGTGGCTAACCGATTCGTTCCGCAGCCACGCGGTTGGGTGGCGGGGCTGTTGCTCCCTGCCATCATGCTATTGCTCTACGGGTCGGCCGGCACCGCGTTCGCCGCCCCGGCGTCGTATCCCCAGATAGGTAGTATCTGGTGGGGGGAGCAGATCTATACGGCGAGCCCTTCGCAGGCTTCGCAGATCCAGTTGTATCTTTCGCCCGGCTTCACCGCCTCCTCCGCCGCCGCGGTGAAGGCCTCCAATCCGAATACAAAGCTCCTCATTTCGGTGAATGCGATGGAGACCGTCGGCGGAGCGCCAGCGGTACCGGACAGTTATTACCTGCTTGACGTTAACGGAAACAAGATTGCGAACTGGCCAGGGAATCCGGCGAATTACCTTCTGAACCTGACTAATCCGGCCGTGGTTCAGTTCATGGCTCAATATGCCGCGCAGCAGCTGACCCAGGGCGGGTTCACTTACGACGGCATGTTCTTCGATAACGTTGAGATGTCGATTTCGACCATGACGCAGGATTGCTATGGCAATCCGATTCAGATCAACGATAATTACCCTGGGCCACCCGACGCTCCGGGCGCTCTCGACGCGAAATGGAGCGCGGGACTGTATAGCCTGTTGTCGCAATTCCGGCAACTGGCTCCGAACGCTCTTCTTTCCCTGCATGCCAACCAGTTACCGCCGGATCCTCGCTCCCTTGCGGTCGCGAACGGAGACGCGTTTGTGTTCGACGCGGTGAACGTCCGCGAGGGATCGATGGCTTTCGGAACTCTTTACGACTCCTACCAACAGTGGTTCGCGCAGGGTCAGGCGCCGGTAATCACCGCGGTGCAGTCTTCACCGCCGAATCAGATCGCTTATGGTTACGGCTATTCGCCGGCTACGACGGCGCTTCCTTCCACCGTTGCCTTCGGCCAGAACTGGTTTCCGAATATGCGCTTCGGACTGGGCTTGACGCTGATGAACAACGGATATTCCATCTACGATTTCGGGGACGTGAGCTCGCCGGTAACCTGGTGGTACGACGAATACAATTTCAATCTGGGAACACCGGTAACCCCCGCCACACAGTTCGGACCCGGCGCGGGGCCGAACGAAACGGTGAACAGCGGATTTGACAACAATCTGACGCCCTGGTCGCTTAATTTGACCAGCGACGGCTCCGCTCGGGCGACAGCGGCTCTGGATCAGACCAATGGTTTGAACGGGGCGCCGGCGGCGCACGTCAGCGTCACATCGGCCGCGACAGAGGCATGGCACGTCGAATTTCAGCAAAGCGGGCTCTCAGTGACGGCGGGGCAGGAGTACGAGGTACAGTTCTGGGCGCGATCCAGTGTTCCGCTCAATTTTCAGATCGCGGTGCAAAGCGCGACGTCGCCTTACCCTTACTACGGCAACGGGATGGCGGTAAGCGTAGGCACGACTTGGGCGCAATACTCCGTGTACTTTGTGTCACCGTCGACGGCGAAAGACGGCATACTCGAGTTCCAGTTGGGCAACCAGGTGGGCGATCTCTGGCTCGACAACGTGCAGCTCTTCGCGGCACCGACCCGCCTCTATCGGCGCGACTTCACGAACGGCGTAGTGCTGTTGAACGGAACCCCGAACACGCAGACTATTTCACTCGACTCCGGGATGCAACGGTTCAACGGAACGCAGGCTCCGAAATATCAGTACATTGTGGACGACGCCAGCTCCAGCTTTACCACCAGCGGGTCCTGGATTGTGGACACGTTCGACACCGGCCGCCGGGTCGCGACGGGACCGTACTATCACGCATGGCAAAGCACCCTTCACGAACTCGACAGCGCGACGGGGAGCGCAAAGTGGAATCTGAACGTGCCTGCGGACGGGTATTACAACCTCCAGATCTGGCTGCCGGCCGCGCCCGCCGCCAGCGGCTGGACCGATAAGGCGATCTACAATGTGGCCTCCGGCGGACAAGTGGTTGCGACCACGACACTGGACCAGAGCCAGGCCCGAGCGGGTGACCAGTGGTTTACGATCGCTACGGACGTGAATCTGACGGTCGCAGGCGCCCCTTATGTCTCGATCCAAAACGGCGGCTCGGCTCCGCTGATCGCGGATGCTGTGTATGTAACCGCGTCGAAGGCGCTTTATAACGACGGATCGGCGGCTCCACAGGTGACGCTGGCGCCATTCGACAGCATTCTGCTGCAGCGCCAGACGCCCACGCAGAGTATTACTTTCCACGCGCCCGCCAATGAGTCGCTCGGGGCTCCCCCGTTTACAGTAACGGCGACCGCGAGTTCGGGGCTGCCGGTCGCGTTGGCATCCAACACGCCATCCATATGCACGATGTCGGGAAGCACGGTCACGATGCTCGCCCTGGGCGCCTGTTCCATAACGGCGACGCAGCCGGGCAATTCCAGCTATACGGCGGCGATTCCGGTCACGCAGACCTTCAACGTGATACAAGGTTCCTCGCAACTTATCAGCTTCGGAGCCATATCCACGCAGGGAGCGGGAACCACGCCGCTGGCCATCAGCGCCATAGCGAGTTCGGGGCTGGCTGTGATCTTTACTTCAAAGACCGCATCGGTTTGCGCGGTCTCCCGCAACGCCGTGACGATGCTGGCAGTGGGTACTTGTTCGATCATCGCCTCTCAGCCCGGAAACGCCACCTGGTCCGCGGCGCCGCCAGTGACGCAAACGTTCACCGTCGTCCCGAATCTGATTACCAATGGCGGATTTGAGACGGGCTCTCTTTTGCCCTGGGCGCTGAGCGTCAGTGCCGGCAAGGCAACGGCGGCGCTGGACAGCACGACTGAGGCGGACGGCGCTACTTCGGCGCATGTCAACGTATCCTCGGCGGCCCCGTCAAACTGGCAGATCGACTTCGGCAGCGCCCGATTCTCGCTGGTTTCAGGGAAACAATACACTATCAGTTTCTGGGCAAAGTCGGACGTTGCCCAGACAATCCAGGTGGCGACGCAGGGAGGAGCGCCGAATTGGTCTTACTACGGCGTGAACACCATGTTTTCGGTGGGAACGACGTGGGCCCGAGACTCGCTGACCTTCAAAGCCACGACTACGGCTAGCGATACGGCGCTGGAGTTCTTTCTTGGGGGCAAAGCAAGCAATATCTGGCTGGACGATGTGCAGGTGTTCGCCACCGGAAACTGATCGCAACTAACACAGTAACGAAAGCCATCGCTCCCCGTGGTCTTACCGGACCGCGGGGAGCGATTGTGTTTTGTGAACGCTTTCGAAACCCTCGGCGTCAGCACTGCTTCTGTTGGTCTTCCGACGCCAAATGGATGCACAGTTGCCCATGGCTACGCCGTGGGAATTTCCTTGACTGTCCAGATTTGAGGCAGGTTCTCAGAGTTAGACATTTCTTTGTACGCAAGCTTCACGTAAGTCATTGAACACAAACGGCATCGGAGAGGCCACTGGATCGCTGGATATCAGCGCAGGAGGGAACTGGCGTTCCTCAAACGACGGATCCCGATAACAAATAAAAGCGCTATCCAGAAAGACGATGAAAATGACCATAAAGGAATTGGAAAGCTTCAAATCGCTACTGCAGACGAAAAATGCCGAGCTGGCAGCCCATCTCGGAAGCCGGGATGAAATTGTTATCGAGAAGACTCCGGATGCCCTGGATGAACTGCAGATGGCTAACGACCGCGAGCTGGCGATTAGCAATCTCGCGCGAAATTCAAGCATCGCCGCATTGATTCGGAATGCTCTCGCGCGCTTTGAGGATCGCTCTTACGGCGTCTGTCAGCGCTGCGAGGAAGCGATCTCGCCGAAACGCATGCGCGCTCTACCGTGGGCCGCTTTCTGCATCAAATGCCAGGAGTGGATTGACCACTATGGAAGCTCCGCCATTGAAAAAGTTGAATCCTTCGCGCCCTTCCGGGACTAGAAACCCGTCGTTCCCGTAGCGGCGATCGGATAGAAGCCACCCGTGAGTAGCGCGGGGATGGGCAAAGCTCTCGGTCCAGACCCCTCGACAGACCCGTTCGACGTTCACATTTGGTCGACGTTCACATTTAAGGATCTTCTTCTATGACACTAACGTTCTTGTATCGAACCGCGCTGGTCGTCTCGCTGGCCGCGCCAGTGTGCCTGAATGCGCAATCCAACCCCATCGCGGTTCAGATCTTTCCCGCGAAAGCCTCCATAACAATCGGATCCACGGTGGCGTTTACTCCTCTCGTTTCGTATACGACAAACAAAGCCGTCACCTGGCTCGTGAATGGCGTCGTCGGTGGAAATCAAACTGTCGGGACCATAGCCGGCGGCTTTTACCAGGCGCCCGCGGCTCTTCCAAACCCTGTCACGGTATCGGTACAGGCGCAAAGCCAGCAAAATCCGACCATAATATCCAGCGCGTCGCCGGTTACGCTTTCCAACACAACGCCCATGATTTCGTCGTTTTCGCCCAACCCGATTTCTTACGGACCTTTTGCTCTCACGGTGAGTGGCAGCGGCTTCGTTCCGGGCGCGCAGGTCATGTACGGGGCGACGAGTCTGACCACCACTTTCGTATCGTCCACGAAGCTCACCGCAGTTGGCACCGCGAGCCCGGTTGTCGGCGCCATCATGCCGCTGACGGTCGTAAATCCCGGCGCCGCGCCGTTGACGTCGGCGGTGGTCGGGGCGCCTCTCCAGGAGGGAAACGCTCTGGTCAGCTATGCCTCGGCGTTCCACTTTTTGGAGCAGGCAACCTTCGGACCCACCCCGGACGCGGTCGATCATCTTCAGCAGATCGGGTTCCCGCAGTGGTTCGCGGAACAAGTGGGTGAGCCCGTATCCCAATACACGGCGAACGCTCCAGGCATTGGGACGCTGCAGAGCGATTTCTTCTTCAATGCGCTCTCCGGACTGGACCAGTTAAGGCAGCGCGTGGGACTTGCGCTGGCAAATATCTTCGTCATTTCGGCCTATAAAAACTACCAGCCCGCTCAATTCGAACCTTATCTTCAGACGATTCAAGCCGACGCGCTCGGCAATTTCTATAATCTGATGACCGATATTACGCTGAGTCCTTCGATGGGTCTGTACCTCGATCTGGCGAACGACGTAAAGGGCATGAACGGTTCTCTGCCAAACGAAAACTATGCGCGAGAAGTCATGCAGCTCTTCGCCACCGGCCCGATCCTTCTCAATCCGGACGGAACTCCTCAGCTGGACGATTCGGGAAACACGATCCCGGTCTATGGGGAAACGACGATTCAGAATTTCGCCCGGGCATTCACAGGCTGGACCTATCCCATACAGCCGGGATCGCCAGCGCAGGGAATTGATTCTCCTTACTTTGTGGGTCCGATGGTTGCGTGGGAAGCGTACCACGATACGGGAGCGAAGACGCTTCTCAACGGCGCGCAGTTACCGGCGGGCCAGACGGCTGAAGCGGATACGCAAGCCGCTCTCCAGAACGTTTTTAACCACCCCAACGTTGGCCCGTTTGTTTCTTCCCAGCTGATCCAGCATCTGGTAACCTCCAACCCCAGCCCCGGGTATGTTCAACGGGTCACGCAGGTATTCAACGACGATGGCACGGGAACTCGCGGCAATCTGCTTGCAGTAGTCGAGGCTATTCTCCTCGATCCCGAAGCGAGGCAGAGCGATAACCCGGCAACATGGATACCAACAGGCGGCAGGCTGAGAGAACCGGTCTTGTTTCTTTCGTCTGTTCTCAGAAACCTGAATGCGGTCGCCAGCAACCCCAACTTCCTCGTAGGCCCGTCGGCGCTGATGGGGCAATCGCTCTTTTATCCGCAAAGCGTTGCCGGCTACTATCCCCCGACTTATCCTCTGCCCTGCTTCGGTTCGCTGCTTGGCCCCGAATTCAACACGCTGAATTCTTCCAGTGCTCTGTCCCGGGTGAACTGGGCCGACGCGGTTTCGTGGGGGCAGGCAAGCACATCCGGCATAACGGTGGACTTGTCGCTTTTTACCGCGCTCGCCGCCGACCCCACCGGTAACGCACTCCTTCAGGCCGTGAGCAACGCTTTCATGGCGGGCCAGATGCCGCAGGCAATGCAAAGCGCAATCGCCGGCGCCATTGCGGCTTCGCTCCATACCCCGGCGATAAGAGTGTCGAGCGCGGTATATCTGACCGCGAGTTCCGGACTTTACCAGGTCCAGCGTTAAGCTTCACGAGATTTCGAAAAAAGAGGTACACAGATGGCACAAACGAGACGCAATTTCATGAAGATCGGCTGCCGCTCCGTGGCAGCCCTGGGAGCCGCCGGAGCGTTAGGCCGGTTCGGCGCAATGAATTTGATGGCCCAGAGCCCGGATTTTCGAGCGTTGGTCTGCATCTTTCTATTCGGCGGCAACGACGGGAACAATACCCTCATACCCACCGATTCAACGCGATATCAGCAATACAGTGCGATCCGAGGCCCCCTTGCCATCCCTCAGGCGCAACTGCTCCCGATAGCCGCGGCGACCGGGAGCGCTCCGTATGGATTGCATCCGGCGCTGCCCGAACTACAACAACTCTTTCAGCAGAATAAGCTGGCATTCGTGACCAATGTCGGAATGCTCTCGCAGCCGCTCACGCAGTCGCAGTATCAGCAAAACCTCGCCGCAATTCCTACCAGTCTGTTCGACCACACGGTTCAGCAGAATCAATGGCAGACGACCGCCAGCAATTCGCCCCTGGCTGGTACCGGGTGGGGCGGCCGAGTCGCGGACCAGATGATCTCGCTCTATCCCTCACAGACCGGATTCCCGATTGCGTGCTCTGTGTCCGGAAACGCGGTCCTCCTTAACGGTAATAATCAGGCGGCGAATCTCTCGTCTCTGACTAACCTCACTCTGAGCGAACTGACCAGCACACCTTCGGCCGCGACCAGCGCCGCCTACCAACAGATTCTGACGTTTAATTCGGGCCTGTCTCTGGTACAAGCGGCCAACGCGCAGACCAGCAATGCGATTCAAATCGATAACCTCGTGAACAACGCTTTACTGGCAGCGTCGCCCCTCACCACCCCGTTCCCCGCCACGCCGCTCGGACAGCAATTGCAGCAGGTCGCACAATTGCTGAGTATTCGGGCGCCGTTAGGGTCGCAGCGGCAGATCTTCTTCTGTTCGGCTAGTGGATTCGACACGCATTCGGGCCAGATCTTAAACCAGCAATCGGCGCTGCAGATGCTCAGTCAGGCGATGCTGGCTTTCTATACCGCGACTCAGGAACTGGCCATCTCTTCTCAGGTCACGACGTTCACCGAATCCGAGTTCGGGCGCACCCTCCAGCCAAGCTCGGGCGGTGGCAGCGACCACGCGTGGGGCAGCCATCACATGGTTATGGGCGGTGCCGCAAAGGGGGGCGATCTCTATGGAACCTTTCCGGAACTGGCGCTCGGCGGCCCCGACGATGCCAATACGCGCGGCATCTGGATTCCCACGACGTCGGTCGATCAATACGGCGCCACGCTCGCGAGCTGGTTCGGTTTGCCGCCCGGCCAGTTGAACACGGTATTTCCGAATTTGCCCAATTTCGCCGCCAGCAATCTCGGGTTCGTATAGAGGATTTGGCCGAGAGCGGCCACTCGACGTCCTCCCGACCTTGTGTGAGCTCCGGGCGCGCGCTGCCGTGCGCTCCGGAGACTCGGTATTTATTGACCAGGCCTCGTGTCTCAAAGCCGTTGAAAGGAGTCACGGACTTTCTCAAACCCGATGAGGCAACTTCCGAAGTGAATGGTAATCCGACCGGAAACAGTAAGCTACATGCGAGGGGTCGCAGACAAAACCAATTGTCTTTTTGTGAGACCTTCGCTAGCGTTATCTCCGGACTTACAGGCATCAGTCAACCATCGATGGTCGACGTCAAGTGAACCGTGCTCGGCCGAGGCGTGATTGCC
>Ga0206810_1056_pt1 | contig 19287 bp, 22 predicted proteins | sample Alteio_BWOrgCont_56_FD_152889 | JGI IMG/M metagenome (GOLD analysis project Ga0206810, IMG submission 152889) | Enriched cells from forest soil in Barre Woods Harvard Forest LTER site, Petersham, Massachusetts, United States -... | ecosystem: Environmental > Terrestrial > Soil > Temperate forest >...
CCCGTCTGAAAAAATTTCTTATATGTTTCCATTTTTAAAACCAGTATTAAACCCTGAACCTGATACTTACACGGGGGTAGCAACAATTGTCGATTCTATTATTTTCGTTTATTGTGTGGGAATGTTATCCATATCCTTTCTTCTTTTATTTACGGGGTTAATTATAAAATACATTGATAAAAATGCCCGAAAAGCTATTTTGTTTATTGATATTATGGCACTGTTATTTCTTTTATATTCGCATCCTACTATAAAAGACATACTTGTTAAGTATGAAAAACTTTGGGGTTTTAAATGTGCTATAATATTGGTATCAGTTTTAACTATTTACGACTTTTACATTGTTAGAAAAATTAAAAAAGAATTTAAAGCAGATATATAATGCAGGAACGACATTTAAATAAAGATGTTTATTTTAAGGAGCAGGAATACACCACTCAAAAGTATGTTATCCCTTTTGTAAATGAGTATTTGAAAGTAACCAAGAATATTCATGTGCTTGAAATAGGATGTGGCGAAGCAGGTAATTTAAAACCATTTGTTGATTTTGGTTGTAAGTGTATGGGTGTTGATTTGAATAAAGAAAAGGTAGAATATGCAAAAGATTTTTATGCCAATCATGCCAATGCAAGTTTGATAACATTGGTTGTTGAAGATATTTATAACATGGTGGATGAGTTTAAGGAGGGGTTTGATCTGATCATATTGCGTGATGTGATTGAACACATTCATAACCAGGAAAAGTTTATGAATTGCTTGAAGAGTTTTGTGAAACCGGGCGGCAAAATATTTTTCGGGTTCCCACCCTGGCAAAACCCTTTTGGCGGGCACCAGCAAATTTGCAGAAGCAAAATATTATCGATGCTACCGTATTTTCATTTGCTTCCTTTACCTTTATACAAAGGTGTTTTAAAGTTATTCGGCGAAACAAAAGGTTCTATTGACGATTTGGTGGAGATAAAAGAAACGGGAATAAGTATTGAACGTTTTGAACATATTTTGAAAAAGGAGAACTGGATAATTGATAAAAAAAAATTCTTCTTTATCAACCCCAATTACGAAGTAAAGTTTGGACTAAAACCAAGAGAAGGCTTCGGGGTTATTTCGGCAACACCTGTATTAAGGAATTTTTTTACTACGGCGTGTTATTACCTTATTTCTAAAAAGTAACTGTTTCTAGTAAGGCTTGCGTTTAAACTTATTGTTGTTATTGTCCTTACGGTAATTACCATTGCCCGGCTTGCCTCCGTTTTGTTTTTTCTTATCGCGGTCATTCCGGTCGCGGTTTTGAGTATTGCGGTTTACCAAATTTTGTGTGCTGCGTAACGAAGACGGGTCGGCTAATTTTAATTCTCCGTTCGATAATTCGTTCAACTGGTCTAAAATCACTTCATCGTTCACCGAATCGCGGTTCCACGAAAGGTAAGAGCGTTTCATTAAATTGGCAATTTGTTCCACCAACACGTTCTTTTCTTCTCCTTCGGGATATTCCTTTGCTTTTTTAATGATGGCCTCTACTGTTTTTCCGTAATGTTTATAGCGAATGGCATTGCTCGGGTAAGCAACCCTGTCCGGTTTTGTTTGAAACGTTTCGCGGGTTGGTTTTGGATAAGGTGAATCAACATCCAGTTTAAAATCGGAAATGATGAATATATGGTCCCACAATTTGTGTTTAAAATCGGTTACATCGCGCAAATGCGGATTTAATTGCCCCATTACATTGATAATGGCTTGTGCAACACGGTTACGTTCTTCGCTGTCTTTAACAGTAATTGCAAAGTCGATCATCTTTTGAATGTTCCTTCCATATTCGGGAATAATTAAATGGGGCAGGCTTGTATTGTATTCCATTGTATTGATCTTATCTTCCATCGGATTTTTATATGAGGTGAGGATATTGATACTGCAAAAGTAACAGTTTTATTGTTATTAACCAAAATGGCTAAAATACAAGCTCCAATATATTTTTTATAATTCATATTTATTTTTAAATTTGCCCCCTCATTTTTATATGCACGCATTATAATTGCAGAGAAATTTAATCAACCAGTTATTCATATCATAAAAAAACAAAATTATTAATTACGATGAAAGCACTTGTATGTATCAGTAATGTGCCCGACACAACTACTAAAATCAGTTTTACAAACAACGACACGGTTTTTAACGAAAGCGGTGTGCAGTTTATTGTTAACCCTTACGACGAATGGTACGCATTGGTTCGCGCGCTTGAGTTAAAAGAAACATTGGGAGGAACCGTTACGTTGATTCACGTGGGTGGTGCCAGCAGCGAACCTACCATACGTAAAGCAATTGCAATTGGTGCTGACGATGCCGTTCGCATTGATGTTGACGCTGTTGATGCTTTTGGTGTGGCGGAACAAATAGCTGCGTATGCAAAAGACAAAGGATTTGATTTGATTTTTACAGGTAAAGAAACTATTAATTACAATGGTGCAATAGTAGGCGGTATACTTGCCGAATTGTTGAATTTGCCCTATGTTTCAATGGCCACTAAATTGGATCTGGCCGGTAATGTAGCCACCCTTGAATACGATATTGACGGTGGTACCGAAGTGGTTGAATGCGCTTTACCATTGGTGTTATCGGCAGATAAGGGGATGGCAGAGGCCCGCATACCTAATATGCGCGGAATTATGGCTGCCAGAACAAAACCGTTAACAGTTGTTGCTCCTGTTGCTACACAAAACCTTACTACCATTGTTTCTTACAAATTGGCTGCCGGCCGTACCGACTGCAAATATGTGGATGCAAGTACGCCTGAAAAATTGGTGGAATTGTTGCACAACGAAGCAAAAGCTATTTAATGGATAGCACTAAAAAAATAAATTAATAATCTTAAACTATAGAAGACATGTCAGTTTTAGTATATACCGAAGTATCGAAAGGTAAAATAAAAAAATCCTCATTAGAGGCAGTTTCATATGCAAGCAAAATTGCAGCTGAATTAAATACCACTGCAACCGCAGTTATTGTAAGTGATGGTGATGTTGCCGACCTTGGTAAGGCAGGTGCCAAAAAGGTGTTGAAATTAAAGAATGCGAAATTAGCTGTGTTGGACTCTATGTACGTTGCGGCAGCAGTTGAACAAGCAGCAACGGCCGAAGGTGCTGATGTGGTGGTGTTTGCTCACGATTTTTCGGGAAAAGCCATTGCTCCCCGTTTTGCAGCTAAACTAAAAGCGGGCATTGTTGCAGGAGCTACTGAAATCCCTACCATTTCAGGGGGGACGTTTTCTGTTAGAAAAAATGTTTTTTCGGGAAAGGCGTCGGCTGTGTACACTATCAATTCAGCTAAAAAAGTAGTTTCGTTATTACCGGGTTGTTTTCCTGCCGACTTATCGGGCGGTGCTGCTGAAGTTGCTGATTTTGCAGTAAATTTGGATGCGGTGAACTCGCCGATAAAAGTGAAGGAAGTTAAACAAACTTCTGGCGAAATAAGCATGTTGGATGCTGACATTGTTGTTTCGGGAGGTCGTGGATTAAAAGGCCCTGAAAATTGGGGAATGATTGAGCAATTGGCAAAAGAACTGGGTGCTGCAACAGCATGTTCCCGTCCGGTAGCCGATATGCACTGGCGCCCGCACCACGAACACGTTGGACAAACAGGTTTTGCAATACGCCCTAAATTGTATATAGCAATTGGTATTTCGGGTGCTATTCAGCATTTGGCAGGGGTTAACGGAAGCAAAACCATTGTAGTGATCAACTCCGATAAAGAAGCCCCTTTCTTTAAATCGGCCGATTATGGTATAGTTGGTGATGCATTTGAAGTGGTTCCTAAATTGATTGAAGCAGTAAAAAAATTCAAAGCCAACTAACGTTTAGTGGCAGTTATAAAAACACCTTTCCACCTATCTTAAGGAGAAATTAGGATGTGAAAGGTGTTTTATTTTTTGTTATATTTGTGTTTGTTGTGAACGGCTTGTCTTCTCGTTTTAAAATATAGTTGAAAGGTGAAAAAAGTTTTGTTAGAAATTGTGGGTTTGTCGTATAGCCATACTCAAACCGGTGCTTACGCACTGGTACTTGGTGAAGCGAAAGGAAAAAGAAGATTACCTATCATTATCGGCGGTTTTGAAGCACAGGCAATAGCCATTGAACTGGAAAAAATGACTCCCAGCCGCCCGCTTACCCATGATTTATTTAAAAGTTTTGCCGAAGGATTTGGAGTTTCCGTTAATGAGGTTATTATATACAATTTAGTGGAGGGCATTTTTTATTCAAAAATAATGTGTACTGCTCTTGATGGAAAATCGGTGGAGATTGATGCACGTACTTCGGACGCTATTGCTGTGGCCGTTAGAGTGAATTGCCCTGTAAATACCTATGAATTTATATTATCGCAAGCCGGAATTATTTTGGATGAGAGTACGCTTTCGGCAGTGAATGAAAAAAATATTGAATTGGAAAAAACGGAAGAGGAGAAGGATGATTATTTGACAAAATCGACGGAAGAATTAAAACAATTGCTCGAATCGGCAATTAAAAACGAGGCATACGAGAGAGCTTCTAAAATACGGGATGAATTGAACAACCGTAAAAAATCATAATAAAGTTTTATTATGAAACAGTACCACGATTTAATGCGCCATGTTTTAGAAAATGGTGCAACAAAAACGGACAGGACCGGTACAGGTACCATAAGTGTATTTGGTTATCAAATGCGTTTTGACCTGCAAAAAGGCTTCCCTTTGCTCACTACCAAAAAACTTCATTTAAAATCAATTATTCACGAACTGTTGTGGTTTTTAAAGGGCGATACCAATATCAAGTACTTATCGGATAATGGTGTGCATATTTGGGACGAATGGGCCGATAAGGATGGTAATTTGGGCCCCGTTTACGGCTATCAATGGCGCAGTTGGCCAACTGCTGACGGCAGACATATCGATCAGATATCGCAAGTGATAAATCAGATAAAAAACAACCCTGATAGCCGCAGAATGATAGTGAGTGCGTGGAACGTTGCTGAAATAGATAAAATGAAATTACCTCCTTGCCACGCTTTTTTTCAGTTTTATGTTGCTGATGGTAAATTAAGCTGCCAATTATATCAACGCAGTGCCGATATATTTTTGGGTGTGCCTTTTAATATAGCATCTTATGCTATTTTAACATTAATGGTGGCGCAGGTATGTAATTTAAAACCGGGGGAGTTTATTCATACGTTGGGCGACGCTCATTTATATTCCAATCACATTGAACAGGCAAAATTGCAATTGACCAGAGAGCTGAGAGAGCTGCCGGTAATGAAAATAAACCCTGAGGTAAAGAGTATTTTTGAGTTTAAATTTGATGATTTTGTGTTGGAAGGATACAACCCGCATCCGCACATTAAAGCGGATGTTGCCGTGTAAAAAATAGACGAATACAAAATAATTCAACCTTAAGTTAACCTTTTCGTGTTTTTCTCGTACAAATGTCACATAAAGTAAGTTTTAATACGGATTTCAAAAACTTTTTTAACAAAGTGTTAAAAATATCATAATTATAACTAAATTTGATTGCTTTTAAAGAGGTTAAATATCGTTTTATATATATGCGAAAAAATATATTAGTTTGTTGTTTGTTTGTGTTTTTTAGTGCTTACACATCATATTCTCAAACAGAGGAACGGCCTGCCAACGCGCCAAGAGGAGTAAAAAATGTTAGAGATGAATTGCGACGCAGACAAGGTACTTGGAGCACTTACAATAATGAAGGTGACCTGATAAGTAAAGTTGATTATGTTAACGATAAAAGAGAGGGTTTAACGATCATATACTATCCTGGTGGAGGCCCTGAGCCTGAAAAATCGAAAGAGGAGACCTATTATTTCGGAGGTAAAAAAGATAGTGTTTCTATTAAAAAATTTCTTTCCGGGCAAACCAATGTTGAAGGTTCTTTTGATATGGGTCTTAAAGATGGTAAGTGGGTTTCCTATTACGAAGATGGTCAGGTTAAATTAGAGGGAGCCTATGTTAAAGGGAAAAGAAACGGGGATTGGAAATGGTACAATAGAAAAGGTGTTGTAACAAAAGCTACTACATATAACAACGGAGTTGATTCAAGTGCTCCAAAACCAGCAGCAAAAACTGACAAGTCTAAAGCGGGCGCGGGCGGCAAAGGAGCTCCTGCAGCTCCCGCGGGTAAAGGAGCACCGGCCTCTCCTCCTGCGGCCAAAAAATAATCCTGCCTAATATTAATATATAAACCGGTACCAGCTTTTCTTCAAACTGTGGTTGGAGTTATAAGGGTTCTATACATTTTATAAAATTTTTCCAGTGGTTATAAGCAGTATCGTTGCGGTTTCTCAGAACAATGTGATTGGCAAAGACAATACGTTGATTTGGCATTTGCCGGCAGATATGAATTACTTCAAGAATAAAACTGCAGGACATTGCGTAATTACAGGAAGAAAAAACTATGAATCTATTCCTGAAAAGTATCGACCGTTGCCCAACCGCACCAACATTGTTATTACACGTCAAAAAAATTATGATGCACCCGGCGCAATTGTGGTAGAATCGTTAGAAGCCGCCTTAAAAAAGGCTGTAGATACAGGCGATGAAGAGATTTTTATAATTGGCGGAGGTGAAATTTTTAAGCAAAGTATGCACCTGGCGGATAAATTATACGTTACAAAAATTCATCATACGTTTGATGGCGATACTTATTTTCCTGAAATTGATTCGAAATTTTGGAAAGAAACAAAACGCGTAGATTGTTTGGCCGATGAGAAAAATAAATACGATTATTCGTTCTTGGAATATCAAAAGAAAGAATAATCGTACTATGATTTAGTTGGCGTTTTTCTTCGGAATCTTCGTCATTCCCCGTTCCGAAATTGCAGTTATTGAAAGTGAAGGATTCACGCCGGGGTTGGCTGATATCATGGCTCCATCGAATACAAACATGTTTTTATAACCGAACACCCTGTTCTCACTATCAATAACCCCTTCATTTGTATCTTTTCCCATACAGGCTCCCCCCAAAATATGTGCAGTTGAAGGGATACCTGTAATGGTTTCTGTAAATATTACCTGGGCCGTGCCTTTTATGGCTTTTGCGTATTTTTTTGCGAAGGCGTGTGCTTCGGGAATAAAAGCCGTAGGGGCCTTACCTGTTTCTATTTCCGATTTCATTAATCCGAAGCGTCCTTTTTTGAATCGTAAGGTACTATCCAAATGCTGCATGATTAGTAATATAATGGTGCTTTTGCCATAATCTCTTACAAAGAGCACCTTTAACCATAAAAGAGGCTTTCTTAGAGGCAAAAATATCAATTTGATCATTCGTAAAAAGAAATTAGGTTCACTTACCATTGGTAGCATGGTTAGTCGCCAAATGCCCGAACCTTTGCCGTACCTGGTAGGTTCAACGTGTGTGTTTTTATCAAGTTCCAGTATCGACCCAATTGCCACACCATCGGACAAGGTTAGGTTTTTGTCGGTAGTGGTTGTTAAAATAAGCGATTCATTGTTACTTCTCACCATGTCTCCCAGCCTGTTGCTGAGGTTGGGTAAACTTTTTTCTTTTAAGTGTAAAAGCAAATTTACCGTGCCCAATACGCCGCCCGAAAAAACAACTCCTTTGGTACGAACGGTTTTCTTTTTAGAAAAATACTCCGTTGATTTTTTGAAAACGATATCGTAACCGTTTTCTCCGTTTGCACCAAGGGGGAGCACATCCACTACTTCGTGTTCGGCAAGAATCTCTACGCCTAATTTTTGTGCAAAATAAAGATAGTTTTTATCTAACGTGTTTTTAGCATCGTGACGGCAACCGGTCATACATTCTCCGCAATGGGTACAGCCCGTTCTGTCGGGACCTTGCCCGCCAAAATAAGGGTCCTTGACCGTTTTTCCGGGCTCGCCAAAAAATACGGAAACTTTGGTGGGTTTAAAGGTGTTTTCAACACCCACTTGTTTTCCTACTTCTTTCAATTTTAAATCTCCGGGGCCTAATTTGGTGTTTTCGGCTGCACCCAGCATTTTCCAGGCTAAGTCGTAAAACGGACTCAATTCATTTTCCCAATCGGCCAGGCCAACCCACGACCCGTGATTAAAAAAAGCCGATTTGGGTTTTGGAAGTGTGTTTGCATACACCAATGAACCGCCGCCTACACCAACACCGCTCAAAATTTGGATGTGCCAAAAAGGGGTTAATTGTTGTATCCCAAAAAATTTAAGGCCGGGTAACCATAACCATTTTTTTAGGTTCCAGTTGGTTTTGCCAAAGTCTTTTGTTTCCCATTTTTTACCTTTTTCGATAACCAATACCGAGTACCCCTTCTCCGCTAATCGTAAGGCAGAAACAGAACCGCCAAAACCTGAGCCTATGATTACATAATCGTAATTATCTTTTAACATAATTGGGATGTGATTTTGCCGTTAAATTTAATTCTGTTGCTGTTATTTTAATAATCAAAGCAAATGTACTTAACTTTTTTTCAAGTGTAATTTTACATACGCCTGTAATGTAACTAACAAGTGTTAGATAATTCAAAGTAATTATTTATTTCACTCTTTTTGTGAGTAAAAGGGTGCGAATGGGGAAAATAGGGATATGGAAAGATGTAATGAAAAGTTGAAACAAATAGTTCTTCGGTTTTTCGGGATAAAACCGTATTATTTTTTTCGCATAAAAATGTTTATCGGAACGCCTGTAAAATCAAATTCTTCGCGCAACCTGTTTTCTAAAAAACGAATGTATGCCTCGGTAACGTATTGGGGCAGGTTACAATAAAACGCAAATGTTGGGGCGTGTGTGGGCAATTGGTTGATGAATTTTATTTTAACGTGTTTTCCTTTAATTGCAGCGGGTGCATTTTTTTCAATGATAGGTAACATTACATCGTTGAGCGTTTTTGTTTTAATGGTTTTGGTTCGGTTATGAAAAACAGTTTCTGCTGTTTCAACGGCTTTTAAAACGCGTTGTTTGGTAAGTGCGGAGGTGAATACGATGGGCACATCTCTGAAGGGGGCCAATTTTTCGCGTATTTTTTCTTCGTACTCTTTTGTGGTATTGGTGTTCTTCTCCATCAGATCCCATTTGTTTACCACCACCACTGCTCCTTTTCGGTTGTTTTCGATAAGGCGAAAAATATTAATATCCTGAGTTTCCAAGCCTAGTTTGGCATCTATTAACAGTAACGCCACATCGCAATCTTCAATTGCTCTGATAGAACGCATTACGGAGTAAAACTCCAAATCCTCTTCTACTTTGGATTTTTTTCGGATGCCTGCCGTGTCCACCAGCAAAAAATCGTGGCCAAAGCCGGTGTATCGTATATTAACGGCGTCGCGGGTGGTGCCTGCAACCGGGGTAACAATGTTTTGTTCCTTACCGAGTAATGCATTTACAAATGATGATTTACCTGCATTGGGCCGCCCCACAATTGCAAATTTTGGAATGGTTAATTCTTCCATTTTCACATCCGTATCTAATTCTTTTACTACATCGTCTAACAAATCGCCGGTACCGCTTCCGCTTATTGCCGATATGTTATAAGGTTCTCCCAGGCCCAATGCGTAAAATTCGCCCGACAGCCCCTGACGTTGGTAATTGTCTACCTTATTTGAAACTACAATTACCTTCTTTTTCGATCTTCTGAGATAGTCGGCAACTGTTTTATCGTCTTCGGTAATTCCATCCGATACATCAAGAACAAATAAAATTACTTTTGCTTCGTCAATGGCCAGTTTTACCTGCTTGCGGATTTCTTCTTCAAAAACATCTTCCGATCCTTTAACGTATCCTCCGGTATCAATTACCGAAAATTCCATTCCGTTCCATTCCGATTTTCCGTAATGCCTGTCGCGTGTTACGCCCGACTGCGCATCAACTATAGCACTCCGACTACTCGTTAAGCGGTTAAAAAGTGTCGATTTCCCTACGTTTGGTCGTCCTACTATTGCTACTATGTTTGCCATATAAATTTTACTTCATTCATTTCCTTTCCACACAGTGAGGATAGGGGATAGGGGTTTTTAATTAATGTACCCGAAACGTTTTAACTGATTTTCATTGTCGCGCCAGTCCTTATTTACTTTTACGAACAGTTCAAGAAAAACTTGCTTGTTTAAAAAAGCTTCAATGTCTTTGCGCGCTTCGGTACCCACTTTTTTTAGTGCCTTGCCTTCGTGTCCTATAATGATGCCTTTTTGCGAGTCGCGTATCACAAAAATTTCGGAACGTATTTTAATTATCTTTTCTTCTTCTTTAAACGATTCAACAACCACTTCCACCGAATACGGAATTTCTTTTTTATAATTCGTTAAAATTTTTTCGCGGATTATTTCGGCAACAAAAAATTTTTCGGGTTTATCGGTCAGTTCATCTTTAGGGAAATAGGGCGGATTTTCAGGCAAAAGAGCAATAATGCGTTTGAACAAATAATCAAGATTGAAATTTTTTAGTGCCGAAACAGGTATTACTTCTGCATTGGGCACCCTGTTTTTCCATAGCTCTACCTTTTCTTCCAGTTTTTCCTGAGTGGCTAAATCAACTTTATTCAGTAGCAATAAAACAGGGGTTGTGCTGTTTTTTATTTTGGTTAGTATTTTTTCTTCCGTAGGAGTATCTTCAAATATATCGGTAACAAACAGCAAAATGTCTGCATCCACCATGGCCGTGTGAACAAAGTTCATCATCGATTCCTGCATTTTGTAATGCGGCAACAACATACCCGGTGTGTCGGAATAAACAATTTGAAAATCATTCCCGTTAACAATGCCCATAATGCGATGCCTTGTGGTTTGGGCTTTTGATGTGATGATGGAAAGGCGTTCGCCCACCAACTCATTCATTAGTGTTGATTTTCCGACATTTGGATTACCAATGATATTAACAAAGCCGGCTTTATGTGCCATTAAAATTTATTGAATGATTTTATTTGCACCACAAAGAAACAAAATATATCTTTGCGCACTTAAATTTAAAAGGGTTAACTATTATTTTGGCCGCGTTTGATTTGGTAAGCGGTAGTTCAAAGCTAAAGGTTCTTAAACATATATTGCGGGGTGGAGCAGTTGGTAGCTCGTTGGGCTCATAACCCAAAGGTCATCGGTTCGAGTCCGGTCCCCGCTACCATAGCGGAAAGGGAGCAAATTTTGCTCCCTTTCGCTTTTTTATCCTCGCCACATTGCCCATTTCCGTAAGTCGTCAGCGAAATCAAATTATTTAATTTTTTCCTTCTGAAAACACGCCATTTTCCTTGAAAGTCGAACGGATAATATCTCGCTTTCCGCTAATCTCCGTATTATCAAAGAGATGTCCTAAATTCTGAATTGCGAGCAATCCTTTCTTTAAATAACTTCGGTATTCGATTTCCACTTGGTTGAAACCTAATTGTTGGCTCAATGTTGCGCTTTATTTCTTTGTATTCTGTCCGGTAAAGTATTCATCCCAACAAATAGTCAATGTGTGAATTATGTAACTTCTTTAAATAATTATGCAACTTTTCATATTTAGTACCAAGTACTTTTATCGAAATATAATTTAATAATCGGGAGCGATTTTGCAATTACTTTTTGAGGGTGTTTTAATTAATTTATATGAGCCCTAAAAAGCAACAAATTCCTCTTAACATACTGCTTGCGGATGATGATGTTGACGATCGCTCATTCTTTGAGAAAGCGCTAAAGGAAATACCTATTGCCAGCCATCTTACAACTGTTAGCAATGGTGAAGAACTTATGGCTTATCTTGTTGATAATTGCCAACGTCTCCCTGATGTTCTTTTTCTTGATCTCAGTATGCCGCGTAAAACGGGATTCGAATGTTTGGTTGAAATAAAAGAAGATGAAAAGCTGGAACATCTTCCGGTGATCATGTTTTCAACATCTTTCACCAAAGGTATTGATTTAGAAGATAAGTTGATGAACACGCTATTAAAGATAGGTGCACAGGAGTATATTCGTAAGCCAAGTGGTTTTGAACAACTCAAACAGGTCATTCATCAAACACTTATAAAAGTGATAGAAAAAAGCCACTTAACGGATAAATGACAAACTAAAACACACCTCTACTTATGAATTCAAAACCACTGAATATTTTGTTGTCAGATGATGACATTGATGATTGCAACTTTTTCAAAAAAGCGTTAGATGCATTGCCCATACATACCAATCTTATAATAGTGAATGATGGGGATCAACTGATGAATTACCTTTCAGAACAGTCGGAGAAGTTGCCTGATGTCCTCTTCCTTGACATCAATATGCCTCGAAAAAATGGGTTCGAATGTTTATCTGACATAAAACAAAATGAGAAGCTAAAAGATCTTCCTGTGGTTATGTTCTCAACATCCAGTTCGCAGGACAAGATAGATATCCTCTTTAAAAAAGGTGCGGATATGTATGTTCGAAAGCCTTCCGATTTTTCACAACTCGTACAGGTCATTCACCATGCGCTTCCTATGGCGACAGAAAATATATTTTCAAACGGTAAGTTAAAATATGTCCTTAACGCATGAGCGTAAAACAACTGAATATACTTCTGGCAGATGACGATACCGATGATTGTATCTTTTTTAAAAAAGCATTAACAGAATTAGTAATACCCACGAACCTTATAGCTGTGCATGACGGAGAACAACTGATGCATCTGCTCATAAATGAAACAACCCTGCTTCCTCATATTCTTTTCCTCGACCTAAATATGCCCCGCAAAAATGGCTTCGAATGTTTATCAGAAATAAAACTGAGCGAAAAGCTAAAACAGCTTCCTGTTATTGTGTTCTCTACCTCCTTTGAACAAGATGTTGTGAACCGGCTTTATAAAAACGGCGCACAATATTTTATTCGTAAACCTCCTGAATTTTCACAATTCAAAAAAATAATTCAGCAAGCACTTATGCTTATAGTACAGGGAAATATTTCACAACCAACAAGAGAAGATTTTGTACTCACGTTGCAAAACAGTTAGATTATTTAAAAAGTCGTTAAGAAATAATTTTATCAAATAAAAGATGGCTAAAATAAATCACGTAGAAGAGTTAATCTTTCAGAAAAAAGAAAACGAAAAACTTGTAGCAGAGTTAAGTATTGCCAATAAAGAACTTGCTTTTCAAAAAGAAGAGAAAGGGAAACGGGCAGCAGAGCTGGGTATTGCCAACATAGAGCTTGCTTTTCAGGATGATGAAAAAGGGAAACGGGCAGCAGAATTAGGAATTGCGAATAAGGAACTTGTGTTTCAGGATGATGAGAAAGGGAAACGTGCAGCAGAATTAAGTATTGCCAATAAGGAACTTATTTTTCAAAACGAAGAGAAAGAAAAACGGGCAGTAGAATTGGGTATTGCCAATAAGGAACTTATCTTTCAAAATGAAGAGAAAGGGAAACGGGCAGCAGAGCTAACCATTGCCAATAAAGAACTTGCTTTTCAAAATGATGAGAAAGAAAAACGTGCAGCAGAATTAGGTATTGCCAACAAAGAACTTGCATTTCAAAATGATGAAAAGGAAAAGCGGGCAGCAGAGTTAACCATTGCCAATACAGAACTTGCATTTCAAAACGATGAGAAAGAAAAACGGGCAGCAGAATTAGGCATTGCCAACAAGGAACTTGCATTTCAAAATAATGAAAAAGAAAAGCGGGCAGCAGAACTAGATATTGCTAACAAAGAGCTTGCTTTTCAAAACGATGAGAAAGAGAAACGTGCAGCTGAGTTAGGTATTGCCAACAAAGAACTTGCCTTTCAAAATGATGAAAAAGAAAAGCGGGCAGCGGAGTTAATTATTGCCAATAAAGAACTTGCTTTTCAAAACAACGAGAAAGAAAAACGCGCAGAGGAGTTGATTATTGCTAACAAAGAGCTATTGGCATTCACGTATATATCAGGTCACGATTTACAGGAGCCACTGAGAAAAATACAAACCTTTGTTACGATCATACTCGAAAATGAGAATAAAAATCTATCCGACGATGGCAAATACAATTTCCAGCGAATGCAATTGGCAGCAGGAAGAATGCAACAACTCATTGATGATTTACTTGCGTTTTCCCGCATCAGCACTACTGAACTAAAGTTTGAAAAAACCGAACTTAACACAATTATAGAAGAAGTAAAAACCGAACTAAAAGAGACTATTCAGGAAAAACACGCAACGATAGAAGCTACTGAACTCGGTTCTGTCAACATTATCGCTTTTCAGTTTCGTCAGCTTATGTACAACCTTATCAGCAATGCACTCAAATTTTCAAGTCCCGGTATACCATCACACATAATAATAAAAAGTAGAATAGTAAAGGGAAGCGAATTAAACAACGAAAAACTTTCGCCTGAAAAAAATTATTGCCATATCACCGTCAAAGATAATGGTATTGGCTTCGAACCTCATTTCAGCGAACGTATTTTTGAAGTGTTCCAAAAACTTCACGGCAAAGAAGTGTATGCCGGTACAGGTATTGGGCTTGCCATTGTAAAAAAAATAGTAGAGAATCATAATGGTATCATCATCGCAACAAGTGAATCAAAGAAAGGTGCAACCTTTGATATTTATATTCCCGCTGACTAATTATTTTTGATTTCCTAAATCAACAAAAAATAGTAACACTTGAAAAGTTAAAATAATTCGCTCAACAAAATCATTTGGACGTTTTATGATTGATTCTATTACGAGCAAGGGCGATAATATTATCAATACTACTACTGCGATTATTTTTTTTCTTTTTTTCATGTCTTAATTTTTAATACAGACGTTTCTCTTTTCTTCCATAAGCCATATATAAATCTCGGAAACCAAATTATCAATTTCTTTAGAATGTTCCAGTGTATTTATATCAACTACTTTCTGCGAGCGGTTAAAATAACCTTCGTTCAGCTTTTTTTATTAAGGTGGCGGTAACAGGTTCTACTATTATCGTATCCGAACTTATTTTCTTTGTAGATTCTGAAGAATTTAAAATTGCCGTTGTGTCGGTAACACTATCTTTAGCGACAATCGAATCAGAAACCATTTTGCTCCTTGCTGCTTCCGCTGTAGCTTTTTCTTCAGCACTTTCACATCCGGAATAATGAAAAAACGGCAATAAAAAACAACATAAACATACCCAATGAAGCCTTTTGGAATATTTATAAAGTTTTATCATATTACAATGGGTCCGATAATTCCATTTTTAAGTGTAATCACGCCTCAACAATCCTCCAAATATAACACTTATAAAAAACGAGTCGTTGTTTTTTCAGCAAACGATGTATAAAATTCAGTATTTTCGTTCAAAAAATTCAGTGTTTTGAAAGTAATAGGAATAATACCTGCACGTTTTGCATCTACACGTTTTCCGGGTAAACCTTTGGTGGACATCGGAGGAAAATCGATGATACAACGGGTGTACGAACAGGCAAAACAATCAACATCGTTATCGGATGTGTTGGTTGCGACGGATGATGAACGTATTGAAACGCATGTGAAAAATTTTGGCGGCAATGTGGTGATGACCAGTTCAGCTCACCAAAGCGGAACCGACAGGTGTTACGAAGCAGTTACTAACTATGCCCCCACAAGCGATATAGTAATTAATATACAGGGCGACGAACCTTTTATTGCTCCTCAACAAATTGATCTGGTGGTTTCTTGTTTCAGCAATAGTTCCACCAACATTGCTACGTTGGTAAAAAAAATCAAGACCCACGAAGAATTATTCAATAACAATATTCCAAAAGTAGTTTTAAATAAACAGAAAGAAGCCATTTATTTCAGCAGGCAAACCATACCCTTTATACGGGGAAAAGAGCAGGTGGAATGGATAACCGAACATACGTTTTATAAACACATTGGTATTTACGCGTACCGCGCTTCTATTTTAAAAGAGCTTACCAGTTTAGCAATTTCATCATTGGAAAAAGCAGAAGCCTTGGAACAACTCCGCTGGATAGAAAACGGATATACCATAAAAGTTGAGCTGACTGATTTTGAAAGTGTTGCGGTTGACACCCCCGAAGATGTTAAAAAATTGGACATTTTCTTGTAATTTTTTATACCTTCACACTACCATTTTACATAATGCAAAACACAGATAAATACATTACCGAATTGTTGTACGAGCACGATTGTGTTATTGTACCTGAATTTGGAGGATTTTTGGCAAATTATTTCTCTGCCAAAATTCATCCGGTTCAACATTTATTTTCACCGCCGTCAAAACACATTGTTTTTTAACAGCAATTTAAAAAATAACGACGGGCTACTTGCCAACCAAATAGCAACTGCACAAAACATTAACTATTCTGCCGCTCTTGAGCAAATAAATGGTTTTGTCCAGCAAATAAATGCAGCGCTTAAAAAAGGAGAAAAAGTGAAGATTGATATGGTGGGAACCTTGTATTTGGATGTGGAACGTAACATACAATTTAAACCAAGTACAACTAACTTTTTAATTGATTCTTTTGGCTTGACCGAATATCAATCGCCGGCAATAAAACGTGATACAGTTGCAAAACGTGTTGAAAAAGAGTTGAAAAAAGAAGGAAATAAAATAATTGGTATTGACGCTGCACCTAAACGTAAAATTAATATTAAACGTCTGGTAGCAGTTGCTGCATCGGTTACTTTGGTGGCAGGCATATTTTGGGTTTCTTTAAAAACAGATGTACTAAAGAATGTGAATTACGCCAATTTAAATCCCTTCAATTCAAAACCTGCAGTTAACGATACTATTGTGATTTGGACGCACAAGAAAGCAGATACTGAAACGCCTGTTACAAACAAAGTTGATTCTTCAAATTCGATAATAGTAGAACCTGTTACCGCCACCTTAATAAAAAAAGCTGAACCTGTTAAAGCCGATTCTACAGCGGTTATAAAAAATAACGCACCTGAAAAAACCAACTATCATTTGGTAACGGGTTGTTTTCAAATTAAAGAGAACGCACTAAAACTAGTGAACACACTTCGAAAGGAAAATATAAACGCCGCCATCATCGGCAAAAACAACAAAGGTTTATATGTAGTAAGTTGTGGTGATTTTAGTTCGGAAAAAGAAGCCCATAAAGGCCTAAAGAATCTGCGCGAAGCACAACCTAATGCCTGGTTGTATAAATCAAATTAAGAGGTTGTTTTTTCTTTATCAATAGTTTTATTTTCTTTTTTCTCTCTGCTCTTTTTGTAAAGCCGTATTGCTATCATAAGTACAACAGCAAAAATTATCAATCCCAACAGGCCTTTTATAAATTCGGTATTGTTCTGTAACACTATTAAAAACACAATGGAAACTAAAAACAGCGTGGCCACTTCGTTCCACATTCTTAGTTTAAACGACGAATACTTTACAACATCGTTTTGCAATTGCTTAAAAATTAAATGGCATTGCAAATGATACAGCACAAGGCCAAACACAAAACACAACTTAACAATAAAAAATGCCTGCGATAAATAACCGGGCATTTGCCATACCAGATAAGTGCCCGTTAAAAGCACCAAAACCATGGATGGCCAGGTAATACCGTACCACAAACGGCTCTGCATTATTTTATACTGCGCCTGTAACGTACTTTTTTTAGGCTCTTCAAAATCGTTGGCCTCGGTGTGGTAAATAAACAAGCGTACAATGTAAAACAGGCCCGCAAACCAAGTAACAATAAATATGATGTGTAATGCCTTTATATATTTAAAAAATTCCATGAGTATTTTTGTTGCACGAAGATACGATTTTTAATACCACATGGTTTTACGACGTTATCCGATCAGGGAATTATCTATCAAAATAAACTAGTTATATTTACAAAAAAAAAGAACGTGAGAGCAAAAACAGCAAAAGAATCATTAACCATACAAACACAGGTGGTGATGCCCAACGACACCAACCCAATGGGCAATTTATTTGGAGGACAACTGCTGTTGTGGATGGATATTGTGGCATCCGTTTCAGCAAAACGGCATTGCGAAAGTATTACGGTTACAGCATCTGTAAATAGTGTATCATTTAATGTTCCTATCGAAGGATCCAGTATTTTAACATTGGAGGCAAAAGTTTCAAGAGCTTTTAAAACATCAATGGAAATATTTATTGATGTGTGGGTAGAAAACAGATATGCCGGAAAAAAAGTAAAATGCAATGAGGCCATATACACGTTTGTAGCGTTGGATATGTATGGCAAAGCCATAGAAGTACCCGAACTCATTCCCGAAACACACGAAGAAAAAGCACGTTACAACGGTGCTTTAAGACGAAAACAATTGAGTTTGATATTAGCCGGCAAAATGAAGCCGCATGAGGCAACTGAACTAAAAGCGTTATTTACTTAAACTCACCTACATCAATATTCATCATACATTTAAAGTGACCCTTAGGACATTTATTATACCCTATTTTACTACAGGGCCTGCACGATAAATTTTTCACTTCTACAATTTTTGAATGCTCACCCGGCATATAAGGCGCAAAGCCAAATGCAGGAACAGTGTTGCCCCAAACCGAAAATATCTGTTTTTTAAATGCAGCTGCAATGTGCATTAACCCGGTATCGTGCGTAATTATTTTGCCAGCTTGTTTTACCAACGATGCCGACTGATTCAAATTATATTTTCCACAGGCATTGTAAATATTAGTGCCCACCGCCTTTTCAATCTCTTCGGCCTGTTTGCTATCTTCTTTTCCACCCAACAAAACAATAGGCAAACTTATCCTCTTGCAAATGGCAATTATCTTTTCTGCAGGCAGTTTTTTGGTAGTATGCTTCGCTCCTATTACAAAACCAACATATCCGTTTTGATGGCTTATTGGCAAGGCTGAAACAGCCACTTCATCTTGTTCGGGAATAAAATAATCCAGCCCTTTACCGTCGTTTTTTACGCCAAGCTTTTCCACCGTTTTCATATAACGGTCAACCACATGCACGGCAGGCATTTTATTCATTTTAAAATTCACCAAAATAAATTTTTTAAAATTTAATTTAGTGAACGAAGCCGATGGTCGTCTGAGAATATTTTTTGTTTGCAGCGAACGTAAATTGTTATGCAGGTCAACAACAAAATCAAATTTTTCGTTCTTCAGTTCTTTGGCTACTTCCTTTATGTTCTTTTCGAATGTATGAATTTTAATGATATAAGGATTATTCTCTAAAATCCCTTTGAAGGCTTTTTTGGTAAAATAATGAATTTCAACATTCGGGATCTGTTCCTTTAAACAGCGGATAACAGGGGTGGTTAAAACAATATCTCCAATAGAACTGAACCGTATGATGAGTATCTTTTTCAAACCAATTATTCATTATTCGGAATAAATAACTTCCAACAAGGTTTGCCCAACGGCTTTTAACGTATTATTATGCAAACTTTGGA
>Ga0206810_1058_pt1 | contig 19061 bp, 19 predicted proteins | sample Alteio_BWOrgCont_56_FD_152889 | JGI IMG/M metagenome (GOLD analysis project Ga0206810, IMG submission 152889) | Enriched cells from forest soil in Barre Woods Harvard Forest LTER site, Petersham, Massachusetts, United States -... | ecosystem: Environmental > Terrestrial > Soil > Temperate forest >...
TTGCAGCCGATGTACTAGCCCCGGCGGATCTTGCGCTTTGCAACCGAAACGCAGCACAGAGTATCTTTAAATTACAAGGAAGGCTGAGCGGCCAAGGGAGCATCCACACCAAATGTTTGAGCGTTATACCGAAAAGGCGCGGCGCGTTATTTTCTTCGCCCGTTACGAGGCGAGTCAGTTTGGCAGTCCTTATATCGAGACTGAACATCTTCTGCTCGGACTTTTGCGGGAAGACAAACAGCTCGCCAACCGGTTTCTGCGGTCGCATGCGGCCGTGGATTCCATCAGAAAGCAGATTGAAGGGCACACGACGGTTCGGGAGAAAGTTTCGACTTCGGTCGATCTTCCCCTCAGCCACGAATGCAAGCGCGTTCTCGCTTACGGCGCCGAAGAGGCTGAGCGGCTGAACCACAAGCACATCGGTACCGAGCATCTGCTGCTCGGACTGTTGCGAGAAGAGAAGTGTTTTGCGGCGGAAATCCTGCATGAACGGGGTCTGCGGCTTTCCACCATCCGGGAAGAGCTGCAGCGTTCGCAATCGGAAAAGGTGCAGACGAACCGCCCTAAGGAAAGCTCGCTGCTCGCCGAGTTCTCGCGGGACCTCACGCAGGCCGCGATGGACAACTCGCTCGACCCGCTCATCGGGCGCGACTACGAACTCGAGCGCGTTGTGCAGATTCTTTGCCGCCGCACCAAAAACAATCCGGTGCTGATCGGGGAGCCGGGTGTAGGCAAGACGGCGATCGTGGAAGGGCTTGCGCAGAAGATCGCCGAGGGCGACGTACCGTCTTTTCTGGCGGACAAGCGCATTCTGGCCCTCGATCTTTCACTGATCGTGGCCGGTACCAAGTACCGCGGTCAGTTCGAAGAGCGGCTCAAGACAATCATGAAGGAGTTGATGGAGAATCAGAACGCCATCATCTTCATCGACGAGTTGCACACGCTGGTGGGTGCGGGTTCGGCGGAGGGATCGCTCGATGCCGCGAATATTCTGAAGCCTGCCCTTTCACGTGGCGAGATTCAGTGCATCGGCGCTACGACCCCGGCCGAATTCCGAAAGTCCATCGAGAAGGACCGTTCGCTCGAACGGCGCTTCCAGGCTGTGAAAGTACCGCCGCCGAACGAATCTGACGCGGTAAAGATCATGTTCGGGATCAAAGACCGCTATGAGAAGTTCCACGCGGTCAGTTACACCGACGAATCGATCGAAGCCGCAGTGTTTACTTCCAACCGGTACATCCCGGATCGTTTCCTTCCGGATAAGGCGATCGATCTGATCGATGAGGCGGGCGCGCGCGTGAAGCTGCGCCAGACCACTCTCCCGAGTGATCTCGCCGACATTCAAAAACGTATCAAATTCATTGTCCATCGCATGGAGAACGCCATCGCGAACCACGAGTTCGAGAAGGCGCGCTTCTACTCGGATGAAGAGCGGAAAGAGCGCGAAAACATGCGCCAGCTCCGCGAAAAATACAATCTCGACGACTCTTCGACCGGTGTGGTCACGAAAGAAGATATCGAAGAAGTAGTGGCGCGCTGGACTGGCGTCCCGATGACTTCGATCAAAGAAGAGGAAATTGCGAAGCTGCTGCGCATCGAAGACGAGCTCCATGCGCGCATTATCAGCCAGGACAAAGCAATCTCCGCGCTGGCAAGGGCGATCCGCCGCTCTCGGGCAGGCCTGAAGGCTTCCAGCCGGCCGGCCGGTTCGTTCCTGTTCCTCGGACCCACGGGCGTCGGCAAAACCGAAGTCGCTCGGGCGCTCGCCAGCTTTCTGTTCGGCAGCGAAAAGAGCCTGATCCGCTTCGACATGTCGGAGTTCATGGAGAAGCACTCGGTTTCGAAGCTGATCGGTTCGCCTCCCGGGTATGTCGGTTATGAGGAGGGTGGCCAGCTCACGGAACGTGTGAAACGTTCTCCGTACTCCATCATCCTGCTCGATGAAATCGAAAAGGCGCATCCGGATATCTTCAACATCCTGCTTCAGGTATTCGAAGACGGGCAGTTAACGGACGGCTTAGGCAATCAGATCGATTTCAAGAACACGATCATCATCATGACCTCGAACCTGGGCGCTCGCTTCCTCGAGAAGCGCGGCCACCTGGGCTTCCAGGCCCCGCAGCTCGAAGGCCAGGCTTCGAAGGTGGAAGATCAGGTGCGCGGCGAGGTGAAACGGGCATTCAATCCGGAATTCCTGAACCGCCTCGACGACATCATCCTGTTCACTTCACTCACCGACGACGATCTGATCAAGATCATGGATCTTTTGGTCGAACACATCAACAAGAACCTCGAGACCAAGCAGATCAAAATCCGCCTCAACAACGACGCGGCCAAGTACATCCTCGAGAAGACCTGCGCGGATCGCAGTTACGGAGCTCGTCCGTTGCGCCGAGCGCTGCAGAAGTACATCGAAGACCCGCTCTCCGAGGCGCTGATCCAGGGACACCTGCCGAAACCGTCCGAGCTGGATATTTATCTCGGAGAAATGGGTATCTACTACCGGCTCGCCAATCAGCCGGAGCAGGTTCCGGTGGCGGCGGGCGATGCCGAGCCCGAAGCGCCGATGCCTGGACCGGGCGTGCCGCTGTATACGTTCTAAAGTCGGTCTGAGTTAGTTGTCAGAGGGCTTCTCGACGCGATCGATTGCGAGCGCTTCGACGAAGCCCTCTGTCGCTTCCAGCCTCAACCCGAGCCGTTGCTGAAGAGCGAGCGGTGAACAAATCCTGCTTCGACGAATCCGGGTTGGCCGCAATGTTTCCCTCCAAACTGGCTTTCATCGGGCCGCCATTCCAGATCGAAGTCATATTTACCGGTAAGGCCCGTTTGATCGATAACCGGCCGGTCGAAGACCGCTCTCTGCATCATCGAAGCGAATTGAGCCATGGGCGCGTTGCGGGCGGGAAGCACAACGCTCTAGCAGCCCGTCCTTCTCAGGCGTCACGACGCCGGGCGATGATCCGGAGTCTGGGCTAACGCGCAACCGCAGAACACAATCCAGGTAACCGCGAAACGGCCCATCATGACCATTCACTCTGCCAGACTGCGATAAGAGCTGTTGAAATAAACCAGCGGTTTTCCTTCCCGGAATCCCGCGCGTCGCACCTCGCCGATCAACACGGTGTGATCGCCCGCTTCAAACTTCTGGACTACCGAACACTCCAGATGCGCCAGAACGCCTTCCAGAAGCGGTGTGCCAGACGGACCGGGATACCAATCCACCCCGACAAAACGATTCTCGGAGGGGCTCGAAAACGTGCGTGAGAGGCACTCCTGATGTTCGGCGAGAATGTTAATGGCAAACCAGGAGCTGGAGATAAAATGCCCCATGATCGCATTCCGCAGATCGATGCTCACCAGTACGAGCGGCGGCTCGAGCGAAACGGAGGAGAACGAGTTTACCGTCATACCGTGTGGATGCCCGTTCTGGTCGAGTACAGTAACGACGGTGATGCCTGTGGTGAAGCGCGCGCAGGTGCGCCGATAGAGCGACGGATCGACAGGGAGGAGCCAGTCTTCCTCAGCCTGGCCTCGGGCCGTCTTACTTGACATTGAGATAACCCTAATTCTATCATCGGTTTGTAACCTGCGGAGGCCGTTTGATCAAGCTCGACATCATCAACGAAGTCGTGAACAAAACCGGGATAACCAAGACCAAGGCAGAGATGGCGGTTGAGACTGTCTTCGAAAAAATGAAACGCGCTCTCGAGCAGGGAGATCGAATCGAATTAAGAGGTTTTGGCGTGTTCACGGTTAAACCGCGAAAAACGGGCATCGGCCGCAACCCGCGCACGGGCGCCGAGGTTTCGATACCGCCCGGCAAAGCGGTTCGGTTCAAGCCGGGTAAGGAACTTCAGACGCTGCAGTGAAGACCGCGGCGCCGCGCGCCTGGAATCAAAAGCCGGGAGTTTCGTGTTACCTGAAGAACTGATCGATAACGGTGTAATTGAAGGCGGAGTGACCGCAAGCGCCGCCTCTCTCTCAAGCCAGCCCGCCCCAACCCATACCGCCTCGCGATTTGAACCGCCCCTATGGCACGCCCCGCCGCGCCGGAACAACCGTTTGTGGCTACACGGGCTGCTGCTGATCCTGACCCTGTTCACGACCACGCTCGTTGGCGCGCACATGCAGTACAACTTCGCGCACAACCTGCCGTTTTTCGATCTCGAACAGTACCTTGAAATATTCGCGATCGGGCTGCGGAGTCCGCTGCTTTTCCTTTCGGGGCTCCCATTTTCGCTCACGCTGCTGACCATCCTGATGGCCCACGAACTGGGTCACTACCTCGCCTGCGTATATTACGGGGTCGACGCGACGCTGCCATTCTTTCTTCCCGCCCCGACGCCCTTCACCGGAACGCTGGGGGCGTTTATTCGCATTCGTTCCGCTGTATGCACCAGGCAGGCGCTTTTCGATATCGGGGTCGCGGGACCACTCGCGGGTTTTGTCTTTCTGGTTCCGGCGTTGGGCGTAGGGCTGGCGTTTTCCAAGGTGATTCCCGGCATCAATCATCAGGGCACCGTTCAACTGGGCGCACCGGCGCTTCTACTGTTCCTGGAGAAGATCATTTTTCCGGGAGTTCCATCGGCCGATATTTATCTGCATCCGGTGGCGCGCGCAGCCTGGGTGGGAATGTTCGCGACTGCGCTGAATCTGCTTCCGGTCGGCCAGCTGGATGGCGGTCACATCACCTATGCGCTGCTGGGGCGATACCACAAGTGGATTACCTGGACTTTCCTCGCGGCGCTTCTGCCGATGGGTACACTCTGGTATGGCTGGTGGTTCTGGGCTGTGCTGCTTTTCTTTCTTGCCCGCAAACACCCGCCCGTATACGATCAGACGGAAATCGGCGATGTCCGAACCCGGCTTGGTATTCTCGCGCTCTTCGTCTTTCTCCTCTGTTTTTCGATCGCGCCGATTGTCGAATGACATTCAGACTCTGAATGAAAATCAGCGCCACGATCGTTACTCTCAATGAGGAACGGAACATCGCGCGGGCAATCGAAAGTCTCACATGCGTGGACGAAGTGCTGGTGGTCGACAGCGGTTCTACGGACAAAACGCGGGAAATTGCGGAGCGACTGGGTGCGCGAGTTGTGGAGGAACCGTGGCGAGGGTATACGGGTCAGAAGAACTACGCGGCCGGTTGCGCCGCGTACGACTGGATCTTCTCGATCGACGCCGACGAATCCGTGACTCCCGACCTCTCAGCCGAGATTCTGGCAGTGAAGAACGACGGTCCTCGATTTGAAGGATATTCATTCCCGCGCCTTGCGTTTTATCTGGGGCGCTGGATTCGGCACTCGGACTGGTACCCCGATCGCAAGTTGCGGCTCTACGATCGGCGCAAGGCCGAATTCGCTGGCGATTTCGTGCACGAGAGCGTGCGGGTGAACGGATCGACCGGAGAACTGCGCGGCGACCTGCTGCATTTCACGTGCAGTTCTCTCTCGGAGCATTTGCGAACTCTGGATCGCTACACTACGCTAGCGGCGAAGGAGGTCGCTGCGCGGAGCAAGCCGGTTCCTCTGCCGAAGCTCGCGTTCGACCCGGCGTGGACCTTCATCCGGACTTACATTCTGCAGCGCGGCTTTCTTGACGGGCCGCAAGGCCTCGCGATCGCATGGATGGCAACTCTCTATACATTTCTCAAGTACGCCAAAGCGAGACAGGATCTGGCAACGGGCGATGCGAATTCTTCATCTCGATAGCGGCAGGGAAATGCGAGGTGGCCAATGGCAGGCCCTGCGGTTGCATCGGGGACTGATAGATGCCGGTCATGAGTCGCTGCTGCTGGCTCGGGAAGGGTCCCCGCTTCTCAACGCCGCCCATGCGGCCGGATTGCCCGGTGAGTTTCTTCGTCCCCTGACGTTCGCTTCGCGGTCCTGCACCTTCGATCTGGTTCACGCTCATGACGCGCGCAGCCACACTCTGGCTGCTGTTCTTGCGCGTGCGCCGCTGGTCGTCTCCCGGCGCGTGGCGTTTCCCGTGCGCGACTCGGCGGCATCCCGCTGGAAGTACCGGCGGCCTGGACTTTTCCTGGTTGTCTCGCGTCATATTGGCGAGCAGTTGCGCAAAGCGGGCGTTGAGGAGTGCCGTATCGAAGTTGTGTACGATGGCGTTTCCGTGCCTTTGACTCCCGCGAACGGGGACGCAATCCTGATCCCCCGGACACACGATCCCCAGAAAGGAATGGCTCTGGCGAAGGAAGCGGCGGCACTGGCAGGCATCGAGGCGGAGACCACTGACGACCTCGATCGAGACCTCCCCCGGGCCCGCGCTCTTCTGTATCTCACACGCTCGGAAGGCCTCGGTTCGGGTATTCTGCTTGCCATGGCGCATGGCGTGACGGTGATCGCAAGCAATGTGGGGGGCATCCCGGAACTAATCCGTGATGGCGAGGACGGCATTCTGGTTCCGAACGAAGTTTCGGCGATCGCCGCCGCGTTCCACCGTATCGATCCGGCAATCGGCCGCGCGGCGCGTACGACCGTGATCGAGCATTTCACCGAACAGCGAATGATCGAGGCGACGATCGCCGCTTACCGAAAGCTCATCAAGCGATGACCGAGGCAGTAATCGGAGCCCTGTTCGGTTTGCTGATCGGAAGCTTTCTCAACGTATGCATTTATCGCTGGCCTCGCGATCAGTCGGTAGTCCGGCCGCGATCTGCCTGTCCTGAATGCGCCGCGCAAATCGCGTGGTATGACAACATACCGGTTCTGAGTTACGCGATCCTGCACGCCCGATGCAGGAAGTGTGGAACAAGCATTCACTGGCGCTACCCCGTGGTTGAGCTCCTCACCGCGGTCGCCTTCGCATGGTTCGCCGGGCATTACGGCCTGAGTCTCGCGGCGGCGAAGTATTGCATCTTCTCCGCAATTCTGATCGCGCTGGTATTCACCGATCTCGAGACGTTGCTACTGCCCGATCAACTGACGATTGGCGGCCTGGTGATCGGCCTCGCCTTCGCCGCCTCCTCCCGCGCCGCATTTCTCGGCGCCGTATACGGAGCGATCATCCCTGCCGGAGCGATCTGGCTCGGAGGCTGGCTGTTCGAAAAGATCAGGCATAAACAGGGACTGGGCTTCGGCGACGTGAAAATGCTGGCGATGATTGGGGCGTTTCTGGGGTTGTACGGGACGCTCCTGACGATCATTGTGGGTTCGCTGGCAGGCTCCATCATCGGCCTCGCGTACATCGCAATCGCCCGAAAAGATCCGGCGACCCACCAGTTACCCTTCGGGTCTTTCCTCGGCGCGGCGGCTCTCTTTACGGCAATCACGGGGCAGGGAGTGATCCAGTGGTACACGCGGCTTATCCGGTGATAAAGATCCGATGACATGATATCTGTTAATGTCCATGAACCGGTGGCTCCGCCTCATCGCGGCCGTAACCGCGATGATCATGATCGGCAACCTGCAGTATGCATGGACGCTCTTCGTCCAGCCGATGATGACCGCGACAGGCTGGAAGCTGTCGGAAATCCAATTGGGCTTTACGGTCTTCCTCGCCGCGATGACCTGGTCGATGCCGTTTTCAGGCTGGCTGATCGACCGCCTCGGCCCGCGCATCTTCATGTCGATCGCAGCGGTCTTGTGTGCGGCCGGATGGGGGTTGCTGGGCCACGCACAGACTCTGACCGCGTTCTACACCTATTACGCGGTGGCCGGAATGGGAAACTCGTTCGTCTATTGCTGCTCCATCGCAGTGGCTCTCAAATGGTTCCCGGATAAACGTGGCCTGGCCTCCGGGCTCATCGCGGGCGGTTACGGTTCTGGCGCAGCCGTGTTTATCCCAATCTTTTCCTGGCTCATGCGCCTCGTGGGCTATCGGACCACATTTGTCTGGACCGGCATAGGCGTCGGCGTCATCATCCTGCTCGCGGGACAGTTCCTCCGGCACCCGCCGGAGGGTTTCCTCGCCACGGTCACGATTCCCGTGAAACGCCAGTTACGCCGGCATGGCGGCGAGGAATTCACGTCCCGGGAAATGGTGCGTACTCCTCAGTTTTATGCGCTCTACGCCATCATGCTGCTGGCGTGCGTCGGGGGATTAATGGTCGCGGTCCAGCTGGCTCCGATTGCCACGAACTTCAGGGTCGGTGCGATTGCTGTTGCGGTAACGCTGTCCCTGGACCCGCTGGTCAACGGAGCGGGCCGGATCTCATGGGGATGGATATCCGACCACTGGGGGCGAGAGCGAACCATGGCCATCGCGTTTCTCCTGCAGGCGCTATTTCTGGCCGGGGTTGCGGCGTTCGCGCGCAGGGGAGATGCCTGGTTCATGATCTTGATGGCCCTGGTGTTCATCACCTGGGGCGAGATCTACGTACTCTTTCCCGCAGCCCTTGCCGACATGTTCGGCTCAAAGAACGCGGCGGCGAACTACAGTCTGCTTTACAGCAGCAAAGGAGTGGGTTCAATTCTTGCAGGATGGGGCGCCGCGTGGCTCTTTGAGTCGACCGGATCGTGGAGCTACGCCTTCTACGCGACAGCGGCGCTCGCGCTTGTCGCAGCCGGCGGAGCGCTGGCATTGCAGGTAATGCCGTCACCTCGGAATCGCCTGAAAGCGGCCCCTTCTTCAGTAGGTGAGCTCGGCACTCCGGTCAGCAGCGTTAGTGAGTAGTCTTCCGGCGAGGACGGGCGAGAACGAGGAGCGACAGTCCGGCGATCGTCAGAGCAATCGCCGGAGGCTCGGGAGCTGGGGCAGCCTCCGGGGTCGCGGAAGCCACGTTGTCGATGTCCACGGCCCAGGCGCCTGTATCGGTATTGCCGAACGCATCACAGAACACCAGGCATGTCCCGGAGGCCGTAAAATTACCCATGCCTTGTTCTGAGAAACCGTCGCTGAAACTGCCATTGGGAAAATTGCCGGACTCGGTAAGAACCAGGGTGTAGTCGCCCGGCGTCAGAGTGCCGGTAAAATAGGCGTCCAGACACGCCCCATTGAAGCTTCCGACATTGACACAGCCTTCGTTGTTCAAGCCATCGTCGTCGGTCCCGATCAGGTTCCCGGAGGAGTCGTACCAGCTGAAAAAGGTATCGAAGCCGCCCGGCGCAATGGTAGCGCCCGCCGCGTTGGTTCCCCCGGCGTATCCGAGGCTCTGGAAAATAACATCAGTCACCGTCGACGTGAGGGTAACGTCGAACAACTGGACCTGATCGTCCGTCGAAAAAGTTCCTGTGAATGAAAAGTTCGCGTCGGCCGAGGCGGCCGCTACCGCGAACGCGGAAATTAAAATGACCCGAAAGAACGTCCTCATCCGTCGATCAACTCGGGGCGTTGACTTCCCGCCGCTAAACCTTTCCCTTTTTGTACTTAACAGAGCATACCAACTGCGGCCGCTGAAAACAAATGAAAATCTTAGACTCCGGGTGTCTTGGGCTGACGCCCTCGTCAGCGCCGGACCCCGTGTCCGGCTCTTCAGCAGCAGCGAATTCGCTAAGTCTTCCCGCACGTGGCGTTCTCGATAAACCAACCATCGAGCGGCCGCAATTTCTTGATCTCCTTCAGGCCCTCTGCGGGATCGACCAGCACTGCGGTTGCGCCCACCGCGAACGAGGCATTCGGCGGATAATCAACCCGCAAAAAATACTCTTTCCCCGCCTCGGCCTCGATGTCGATTTCGGCCGTTTTCTCGCCCACCGTGAAAGAGTGTTTTCCGGGGGAAATCGTCATCGTGTAAACCCGGCCGTTTTGAATCCGCGCAATGGGGAACGCGTCGCAGGACACGGTCGGATGCGCGGCCTTACCCACATCCAGGCGGGGCCGATAAATATGAAGCGTTGCCGTCGGCTTCGCCGGCGCCTGCGCGCGCAACACCAGACCGCCCGCCGAAATCGCCATCAGAAATGCCAGGCACCGTCTTACCTGATTCACGTTAATTGAACCCGAAAGCCATGCGTTCAGCTGTCCCCACGCTCGCCGTCAACTCGCCCACGCCGTCGATGCGGGACCTGACAACATCGCCGGCTTTGATGCGCGCTCCCTTCGGACAGCCGGTCGATATCAGATCGCCCGGATGCAGCGTGAAAAAGTTGCTGTGAAATGCCACCAGCTCGAAGGGCCGCGTCTTCATGTTGCGAACCAGATCGCTCGAGCAGACGGAGCCATTGTGCTCGGTCACCACTTCAAGACTCTCCACATCGGGAACTTCGTCCGCGGTCACGATGACCGGCCCAAAGCTGAAGAACGTATCGATGCTCTTTGCGCGGGTCAGATAGCGGCAGTTCTTGCGCAGGATATCGAGTGCGGTGAGGTCGAGCGTCGTCGTAAATCCGTAAATCACTTCTCTCGCTTTTTCGGGAGGAACAAACCGGCAGCTGCGGCCGATGACCACGCCCAATTCCCCTTCCGCATCCACGTCGTCCGAAACATCGGGTGGCGGAAGCAGGATGTCGCCCCCCGGCTGAAACATACATGACGCCGGTTTCATAAAGCTGCCCGGCTCTTCGGGCTGGGTGGCGCTGATATCGTCTGCGTGCGTCTTATAATTCAGGCCGATACACCAGATCTTTGGCGGCACGGCGTAAGGCAGGCGCGGTTCCACGTCGCTCAATGGGATGGGGCGGACTCCCTCCACCGGGATGTTGCGAATGTCGGAACGGATGATCTCAAGAAGGTTGTCTGGTACCTCAAGACCGTGCCTCCTGTTGATATCGGAAACAGGCGCAAGCCCCTCCGCGGTCAGAACGCCGGCATGCTCTTCGCCAGCGTATCGGAATGTCATGAGGCGCATGAAGGGTCATCATAGCGAACACGCCACTAGCGGCATCCGCATGGCACAATGGAGCTATGAGCGCACCCATTGCCAGTGGTCCCGTCGAACTCTTCTCGCGTGTGGATAATGAGACCGTCGAGCAGGCCGCGTTACGCGCGGGCGTGATCACAACAACGCTCGACAGCGTGATCAACTGGGGCCGCAAGAATTCGATCTGGCCGATGGCGTTCGGGCTCGCATGCTGCGCGATCGAAATGATGTCGATGAGCGCGTCGCGCTTCGATATTTCGCGTTTCGGCGCCGAAGTGTTCCGCGGATCGCCCCGCCAGAGCGATCTCATGATCATCGCCGGCCGCGTCTCGAACAAGATGGCGCCGGTCATCCGCCACCTCTATCAGCAGATGCCGGAGCCCAAGTGGGTAATCTCGATGGGCGCCTGCGCGACCTCGACCGGTGTCTTCAATAACTATGCGCTGGTTCCGGTGAATCAGGTGATTCCGGTCGATGTATTTGTACCGGGTTGCCCGCCCAGGCCGGAGCAACTGATCCACGCGATCATGATGCTCCAGGAAAAGATCGGTGCGTCGTCGGGAGCCTTCAGACAAGCCCTGAACCTGGCGTAGCCACTCCCGGTGGGACCGGCGACCTTGTCGCCGGTCTTCGTACGAACCGCGATTCCTAATCGATCAAATCCAGTTCGATCTTCTTTTTCCCTGCGTCGATCTTCGTAATCCCGAAGCGCCGGACCTGTCCGGCTTTAATCAATTCCCGTTTTGCTGAAGTCTCGGTGTTAGCCGCTGTGTTAGCCCCGCCGCTACCTTTCCACCGGCTGGCGAGCATCGAAGACAGCGCGGAAACGTCGACAGGAGAGGATTTCTGTTCCTGCTTCTGCTCCTTCTCCGCCAGCACACAAGTTCCCTGGACTCCCTCGCCGAGTTCCACCGTAGCGCGCCCGCGATTCACCTCCGCCACTCTGCCGGTAACCTCGTCGCCCTCTTTATGCTCGGCCATGTACTCGTCAAGCGAAGTCGGCACGAGCTGCTTCAGGCCCAGCCTGAGCCGGCGTTTCTCCCGGTCGTTCTCGAGGACGATCGCCCGCACCACCTGGCCGACTTTCAGCTCATCCTGCGGGTGGTTAATGCGCTTCTCGTTGACGATATCGCCAACATGGATCATGCCTTCAACGTTCTCGGTCACCTGCACGAAAGCGCCAAACTGCTTGAGCTGAGTTACTGGACCTTCAACGATCGCGCCCACCGGATAATTCTTCTCGACCTCATCCCACGGATCGCCCAGCGCCTGCTTCAGGCCCAGAGAGATCCGCTTGTCGGACGGATTCACCGCCAGCACAACCACCTCAACCGTGTCGCCGGGCTTCAGAAGATCCGAGGGTTTGCGCACCTTCTTCGACCATGACATCTCCGAAAGATGGATCAGCCCGTCGAGTCCGGGTTCGAGTTCCACGAAAGCGCCGAAATCGGTTACGCGCGCGACGGTCCCTTTGACGCGGTCGCCGACATGAAACTTGTCCGCCGCAGTGGTCCACGGATCGGGTTGCAGCTGTTTCAGCCCTAGCGAGATCCGCTTCTTCGCCGGATCCACTTTGAGAATCTTGACCTCAATTTCCTGTCCGATAGCGAGAGCGTCCGCCGGCTTATTTACGCGGCCATGAGAAATATCGGCCACGTGCAGCATGCCATCCACGCCCCCAATATCGATAAACGCACCGTAGTCGAGCAGGCTGCGGACGGTGCCATGTACCACCATTCCGGCTTGCAAACCGCTCAGCTTCTCTTCCTTCGCTTTGGCTCGTTCTTCTTCGAGAACCACGCGGCGATCGACAACGATATCTTCTTTTTCCGTGTCGAGTTTGATGATGCGGCAGGCAATCTCCTGGCCCACCAGCGTCTGCATTTCCGGTACATCGCGCGCGCCGCTGCGCGAAGCGGGCATGAAGGCGCGCATCCCAACGTCCACCGAAAGGCCGCCTTTGATCACGGCGGTCACAAGCCCCGAAATCGTCAGTTTTTCGTCGAACGCCTTTTGCAGACCGGACCAGTCCTTCGGACGGTCGACTTTGATCAAAGAAAGCTGGTAATATCCTTCCTCGTTGCGTCCGTTGACACCCACAAGGATGACGTCGCCGGGCTTAACGGGAACAGGACCTTTATCGTCCCGCAACGCGGAGACGGGCATGATGCCTTCGGTCTTCTGGCCGATATCGAAAAACACGTTCTCATCGTTGATCGCGACTACGGTCGCCTCGCGGCCCTTTTCGCCGGCGGGGGCTTCATGCGTATGCGTCTGTTCGAACTGGTTAAGAATGTCGCCGAAAGAGCTTTCCGCCTCAGACGGATTCTGCCCTTCCTGTTCGCGAACGTCTTCTTCGCGAAGCGACGAAATAGGGTTAGACATTGTTGTGATGGCGTCTTTTATTGTGGCACACGCATTGCAGGCGGGCGAGCGCGGATGGCGTGCCCCAGAGCGATTTTGCCACAATCTTAGAGGATGCCGGGGGCGCAGATGACCATTCAGATTTTCGGAGTTCGCAACTCCCAGTCAACCCGCGCGGCGGAACGGTTTTTCAAGGAGCGCCGGGCGACAATTCAGCTGGTCGATCTCAAACACAAGGCGATGGCTCCGGCGGAGATCGGGCGATTCGTCGCGCGCTTCGGCCTCACCGCCTTGCTCGACTCCGAGGGCAAGTCTTATATCGACGCCGGGCTCAAATACCTGAAGGTGACCGACCAGGAGTTGCTGCAGCGGATCGAGCGAGATCCCGGCCTTCTGCGGCTTCCCCTGGTCCGCGCCACAAACCGCCTGAGCATCGGCCGCGACGAAACAGCGTGGAAAGAGATGCTCGACTAAGTTCCACACTGAGCCGCGACCGTAAGGGAGTGATGGCTAACCCTCCGCCAACCGCCTGATCAATTGAATCTGCCCCGCGTGATACGCCGCGTGGCAAGTGATGCCGAGAACGAGTTGGAACACCTCGTCGTCGCCCAGCGGCGACTTCAACCGGCCCGCGGCGATGTCCGACACGACCCCCGACAGACGCCCACATTCGTCGCCCACGAGACCCTGAACTTTGGACCAGGGTAATTCGACCTGAAACCAGTCCTCTCCTTCGAAACCGAACGGCTCGATCGCGGTACCCAACAATCGCCCGCGCACCGAATGCACATAAAACGCATGGTGCACCGCAATCTCCGCGATGTTATGCCGCCCGGGCGCCGGTCTTAGGAACGCTATCTCGTTCGACAGGTCCGTCAGAGCTGCCTTCATATCCGGGCCATGCCACGCGCCGGGGCCGTACCCCTCGGCCAGTATCTTCGTTAAACTCATCGTTTTCTCCTTCGTAATTCGGTTGTGCTAAAGCTGTTTATAAGCGATCGGGAGGAGCTGATTCCTGGCAAAAAGTGCGGTTGGAACTGGTTGGGATGTCGACGAGATCGTTTGTACCCGCGGTCCCAACGATCGCCCATTCGAAGAGCGGCACTCGCGTTACTGCATCGCAATCGTCGCCGCAGGCACGTTTCAATATCGAACCAGCGACAAAGGCGACCTGATGACGCCAGGATCGCTCTTCCTCGGCAACGAGAGAGAATCCTTCGAATGCAGTCACGAGCACGGCTCCGGCGACCGCTGCCTCTCCTTCAGCTATACGCCGGATTATTTCGAAGGAATCGCGGCGGACGCGGGAGTTCGCGGCCGGGATCGATCTTCGCCGCGCGTCGTTTACCGCCTTTGAGGGCATTATCGCCGTTGACAATGCAAGCAATCTCGGGTCTTACTTCCCCGCGGCCGCAGTCGTGGGGCGAAATGGGTCTGCAACTCGCGGCGCGGGCAATCCAATTGGCCGCGCCGGACTCGCGCTGCTCGAAAAGCGCTCCGGCGGGAGCAGTTGCACGCGTAACTCGGATTCTGCGCCGCGTCGAAAGCCAACCCGCTGCCGAACTGAGCCTCGCCAGTATGGCCCGCGATGCGCGTCTCAGCCCTTGGCATTTTCTTCGCACTTTCGAGGGTATTACTGGAATCACGCCGCACCAGTATGTCCTCAGAACGCGCCTCCGCCTCGCGGCGACAAGGCTAGCGGCAGATTCCGATCGCGTAATCGACATCGCGCTCGACTGCGGATTCGGCGACCTATCCACCTTCAATCGCGCCTTCCGCGCAGAGTTCGGTGTCACTCCCAGGAGCTACCGCGCTCGCCACTAATTGGGCAACAAGACGTCGACCAGTGGCATCGCAACTCGTCCGTCAGAAGTCCGCATGACGCCATCAGACGCGATCTTCCAGCCTTCGGCAGTAGCGCGCCACCCTCGGTGCATCCCATCGCCCTTAAAGAACGGATCGATTACCCATACGTTCGGCGCACCGAATCGAAGATAATCGTCAATACGATCCTGTAGCGCCGCAAAAGTATCGTCAGGGGACATCACTTCAACGCAGAGGTAGGGAGGTGAGGTAAAACTTCCTCATCCGAAGCGGCATTTCACTTACGACGACATCCGGAATCCGCACGCGGCTGGCACTCACCCGCACACGCAATGCGCAGAGTGCCTCGAGGCCCAGATCATGCCGCCGCCGGATAAACCACGACGTAATCACACCCAGCGCATAGGAATGCCGTCGCATCCCCACGTTGCGCTCCCGGACCTCGCCGTCAATGAAATCGCAATCCGGTCGAAAGCTGGTTTGCAGGTATTCGTCAATCGAAATATAGGTCACTCAAATCACCCAGGCCGAAATCCGAGCGTATCGAACACCTTCCGCAAATACACCCCGATCGCCCCGTCCTCCACCCGCAGCATCACGCTCTGCTCTCCCAGCCCAACCGACGCGCGCAGCTCCGCCGGAATCCACAAACGCCCATCCCCGCCCAGGCTCGCATGAAACTCACCCGCCGCATCCTCCGCCAGAACCGGCCGCATGACCATATGATTCCTGTCCGCTACAACGAAACGAAACAGCGTCCACCCCGCCGTACCGCAATAACCATGTATCGCCGGCGGAAGCTGAATCCCCCCATCCACCAAACGAGCAATGAACGTCCCGGCAGGAGGCATCATCTAGTCCTCGGTGATCCGAGCCTTCAACGCATCCTTAGCCAGCAGAATCTCAACCTCGCTGCCCGCAGGAGCATCCGCCGCCTCGCGCACAATCCCCGCCCGATCGTTCAACACGATGGCATACCCACGCGACAACACCAGCCGAGGATCGAGCTGCACAAGCTTCGTCGAAAGAGTCTCGAACCGTTGCCGCCGGCGATTCAACTGCAAACGCATCACCGCCGCCATCTTCGCGGCGCCCTCGTTTAATCGTTCCCGATCCCGTCGCAACCGCGGCCGTAAATCGAAATACCGAAGCTGCTCCTCCAGGCCCCGCCGCTGCCGCTCCCGCGCAGCAATCTGCCGCCGCACCGCCGCCCGCAACCGCTCGGTCGCATCGTCCACCCGTTGCGTCCGCCGCGCCAGACTCCGATGCAGCAGCGCCTGCGCTCGATCAATCGCCTGATCATGCAGCCGACGCGCCAGCGTCGCCAGCCGATACCGTATTGCCCGATTCGCCTGCCGCCTGCATCCGTCAATCCGATCCAGCACTTCCTGCCGCGTACAAACGATCATCTCTGCCGCAGCGGACGGAGTGGGCGCGCGCAAATCCGCCACGAAATCCGCAATCGTCACATCCGTCTCATGCCCGATCGCCGACACCACCGGAATCGGCGACGCCGCAATCGCCCGCGCCACCACCTCCTCATTAAAGGTCCATAGATCCTCCAGCGCCCCGCCGCCGCGCGCGATCACCACAATCTGCGCCCACCCGGTCGTGCCGAAAAACTTCAACCCACGGCACACCTCCTCAACCGACCCCGCGCCTTGCACGCGCACCGGAAAAATCCGCAAATGCAGCCCCGAAAACCGCCGCGAAAGCACTTTCACAAAATCGCGAATCACCGCGCCTTCCGGCGATGTGACAATCCCGATCCGGGAAGGGAAGCGCGGCAGCTTACGTTTCCGCGAAGCCTCGAACAGCCCATCAGCCAGCAGCTTCTGCTTGAGTTGCTCAAATGCAATCTGCAGCGCCCCATGTCCCTGCGGCTCGATGGCCTCGACAACGAACTGATACTCGCTGCGCTGCTCATAGATATCGACCCGGCCGCGCACCAGCACCTGAACGCCGTCCTTCGGCTTGAACTTCAAGCGCCAGTAGGAAAGCTTCCAGCACACGCACTTGATCTGCGCATCGCTGTCCTTCAAAGTGAAATAGCAGTGACCGCTCGGAATTACCCGTGTGCCCGAGATCTCCCCCGATACCCAGATATTCGCGAATCCCCGATCGAGCGCCGCGCGAATCCCGTCGCTCAACTCGCGCAGCGAATAGATCCGCCGTTCCGGGATAAAACTGAGAGCGTACTGTTCCACTTAAGCCGCAGCCGGAGGAGTGTTCTGCTGTGGCGTGTTATCGCGAAGGAACGCTGCGATCTCTTCCACTTCACCGGACGAAAGCCGAAAGTCGGCCGCACCCACCACGCCATCCACCTGCTGCGGTGACCGCATCCCGACAATCGCGCCCGTGACTTCCGGCCGGCGCAGCGTCCACGCCAGAGCTACTTCCCCGGGTGTCCGCCCATGTCGCGCCCCGATGACGCGCATCAGTTCCACCAGATTCAGATTCCGTGTCAACAGCGGCTCTTTAAACGATATGGTCCGCTGCCGGAAGTCATCCTCAGGCATGTTCGCGATTCGCTCGCGAGTCATCGCGCCGCTCAGCAGCCCTGATTTCATGGGCGAATATACAATCACCCCGATGTTATGTGCCGCGCAGAAAGGAAGAATCTCCGCCTCGATATCAGGCGAAAGAATCGAATAAGGCGGCTGCAACGAAGTGACCGGCGCGATCGCCTCCATTCGCGTCATCTGCTCCGGCTTGAAATTCGAAACCCCGATCCACCGCACCTTACCCGCCTTCTGCAACTCTGCCGCGGCAGCCCAACCCTCTTCGATATCGCCCGCGGGGTCAGGCCAGTGAACCTGATACAAATCGATTGCGTCGATCTGCAGCCGGCGCAAACTCTCCTCGCATTCGCGCACGACCGACTCGCGCTTCAAATTGCGCGTAACCTCCCGTTTGTCGTCCCACACGATCGAAAACTTGGTGAACACATAAGGCCGGTTCGCCCGCCCCTTGATCGCCCGCCCTACCACCTCTTCCGAATGCCCGAACCCGTAAATCGGGGCCGTATCGATCCAGTTGATCCCTCGATCAAGCGCTGCGTGGATCGCACCGATCGAATCGTTATCGTCTTGCGGACCCCACGCCATGGGCATCCCGCCGCCGCCCATGGCCCACGCGCCAACACCAAGAGGTGTAATCTGTAAATCGCTGTTTCCCAGTTTCCGGCTCTGCATGAATGCAGAATACATGAGAGAGGCCTTTACGTCGCTTCGCCAAAGCATGAGACACCTTCTCTACACCGCAGGCATCGCGCTCCTGACCGCAAGCCTCACCACCGCCCAATTACCGCAAGCCCCGCGATTCGAAGTTGGGTCCGTAAAAGCGAGTCCGCCAGGCAACGGATTTGGTTCCATGGATGGAGGGCCATTGCCGCCGGGCCCCTTCAACATGGCGAATCACGACCCGACCCGCATTACCTGGACGAGAGTCCGGCTGATGCGAGTCCTCATGATGGCGTATGACCTTCCGGGCGACCGTATTTACGGACCCAACTGGCTAGAGACGGAAACCTGCGACATCATAGCGACCGTGCCGACAGGCACGACTGTCCCGGATTTCAAACTCATGGTTCAGAATCTGCTCAAAGAACGGTTCCAGCTCGCCGTCCATCGCGAAAGAAGAGACGTCAGTGGGTACGCCCTGGAAATCGCCCGCAGCGGACCCAAACTAAAGGCGCTCCCGACACCACAACCCGCCGATCCAAAAAACAACGATCCCGCGATCAGAACCCCTCCAGGCAAATTTGTGGACAAGAGCGGCTTTCCCGCACCGCTCCCCGACAATCCGATGTTTCCTCCCGGAACCGGCTTCGAGGCCACGATCCGCGTAAATGACATGCATCGAGCGACGGTTATGAACGAGCCGATGTCATCCATCGCCAAATTTCTCGGGACGACCGTAGGGATGCCCGTCGAAGATCGCACCGGCCTGACCGGAACATACAGCTTCCACCTCGAATACAAACCAAATCCTTCAGCCCTTCCCGCGAATGCGGATATCGATACGCCCGGCCCTGACATCCTCGATGCGGCGCAATCGCAACTCGGATTGAAGCTGGTGCGAAGTAAAGTCCCGAGAGAAACGCTGGTGATCGATCACG
>Ga0206810_1059_pt1 | contig 18815 bp, 16 predicted proteins | sample Alteio_BWOrgCont_56_FD_152889 | JGI IMG/M metagenome (GOLD analysis project Ga0206810, IMG submission 152889) | Enriched cells from forest soil in Barre Woods Harvard Forest LTER site, Petersham, Massachusetts, United States -... | ecosystem: Environmental > Terrestrial > Soil > Temperate forest >...
CCTAACGAACGTTCCTTTTCATCATCTGTCGACGGGTAATTATTCATAATTTTAAATAACTCTACTCTCGCATCTAACGCCTTTTGATCCGATAACGAAATAACAGATGATTCATGTTTTTGCATAAATTTACTTTTTTACAATAATTGAAAATTCATATAAGGGGTAATCGTGTTTTAATGCAACCCATTTTGAAAAATTCCTTTTACAATGGTCAAAAATAAACAATGGGTCTGCATAATACAAGTAATCTTTCATAAACTCACTATCAGAGTACTTGGTAAGCATATTAAATGAAAACCCCTTCTTCGATTTTTCGTTAATTGTTTTAAGAGTTTCCAAAATATATTCCAACCATTCATTATCCGAATTTTTTAACCTTACATTAAATATCCCACTGGCAACAACATAATCAGCTTTACCAATATTAGTAATATCAGTAAACCATTTTGCATTATTATCTTTTTCGTGAATTTTTCTAGCATTTCTAATCATTTCATCAGAAATATCAAATCCCAAAAACTCAAATTGATTATATCTCGTCTTATAAAGTTCGAACATAGAACCGTAACCACAACCATAGTCAATAACACTAAAAGGAGATGTCCCATCAATAACTTCCGATAAAACATCAAATCTCATCAACTGAGATTCTTGCGAATTCCAATCAACACCCTGAGGAGTTAAGCCATTTTTTAAAATCTTATCCGTATAATAAGAACTTACCTGCTTTAAAATCTCCGAATTTTTCATTTTAGGGATTTCATATAGGATGAGGCCTGATGTCCGGTATTAAAAATCAAATCTAAAATGGTTACCCCGTGCGCAAATTCACCATTTATCTGCTGATATTCTTTATAACCACTATAATCAAAATAGTTAAGTTTTATATTTTCCGATTCAAATCTACTTTCATCCATATATACTTTTGCAGCAGGGCCCGAATAATATTCATGAGCTTTAATTTCCTTACATATATCCACTAACCTTTGTGTTCTTTCCTCCGCCAATTCAAATTCCGAAGACAGCCTTATTTCTGTTTTTATGCCCAAAAATTTATTAATATTATTTATAAAATAAAGATTGATGTCCGTTAAATAATCATAATTACAATTCATATAGAGTGGTTCCACCCACTCACTCATTTCCTTGAAACAAGCAGCATTTTTATAGTTCTGTTTTATAGTATCCCAGTGAGATCGCGCCCATAGTTTATCTGACACCTTGGTTTCATTTATCTTTTGAAAATATTTCCCTTTCACTTCCACCGGTATCGTCAGCCACTTTAAGCCATCAGGCGTTTTTATTAAATTTCTATTTCTCCAATCTCGTTTAGTATACTGCATATCATCGTATACTACAAAAACATCAACTGCTGCAATACCATCAAAATAACCTTTCCAAGGTATGTAATTAGATTGAGTAATTATGGCCTTTTTCACAAATCCTCTTTTTTTCAACAAATTTAGAAGAAAATTATAAACCGTCTCATTATTTCAAAAATACAACCGCCCTTTTCAATCCACCCCCTATTAAAGGTATTGAATAGATAACCATAACCAACAGTGATCTATTGGTTTTTCCATTATATCCTTTTGGGCATAACAAAAAGGATTTAACAGCGAATACCAAAACCTTTGCTTTTTGCTTAGTATTAAATGCTTTTATAGTAAGATGGTAATAACACATGCTCAACAAACGTCTTTTTTCGTTCGCAGGTAACTTTTCTTTCAGTTCTTTTTTGGCAAATATTTTTTTTAAGTAAAATAATTCTTTTTCTGCTTTATTTTTGTCACTTACGGTAAAACTGTCAGTAGATTCAACATAAACAGTTGTTCTCTCTTTCAACTGATAAACAGGGAAACCGGCAGTTAAAATGCGTAAACTGGTATCCATATCCTCACAAATAATCACTTCAGGGTCAAATTTTATTTTTTCAAAAACTGAACGATGAACAGCCCATCGTTGAGGGTTTACCGTGTAATGGAGAAAATATGTATAGGGATTATATTGAGTAAAATCAGGACAACATCTTTCCATTCTGTTTCCCTCCATGTCTTCGTTCCAGGCATTTGTAAAAAAAAGAGCTATCGGTTCATTAAACGTTTTAATAAATTGATATAAACTTTCCAAATGATCAGGTAAGTGATAATCGTCACTATCCAAAAAACAAATATATTTTCCTACTGATTTCGCTATTCCTATATTTCTGGATACACACCTTTCTTTATTTTCATCGTTTTTAATATAAATTATTCTTTTATCGTTAAATGCTTTAACAGTTTGCGCCGTGTTATCTTTAGAAGCATCGTCCACAATAATCAGTTCATAATCAACGAACGATTGAGATAATACACTTTCAATTGCTCTGGCGATATATTTTGCTCTATTAAAAGTGGGAATTATTATTGAAAAGTAAGGCATTCTGTTAATTTAAAAATATCATTTAATTACTGAAGAAGACTTCTCTACATAATAGATAATTTTATCATCGGTTTCCATAATGTAATAATCATTAATAAGATTCGTTTCTTTTACGAGTTTTCTGAAAAACCATTTAATATCTTCTTCAGGTAAAAAATATTTATGCCGTTCTTTTTTTTGAAAATATTGGAGTGAATACGGGGAATTGAACGCTTTCAATATTTTAGTAAATATAGTTGCCAAAAAGCTTTGTGCAAAAGACATTTTAGGAATGCGGAACACCGGTACTATTATTTTAAAACACCGAATATTTTCTTCACTCAACCAATCCCAAATTTTTCTATAGTGTAATGTTTTAGTTGCCACTAGGCCAAAAGGTGCTATTTCAATTGTTGGGATATTAGAATTATTGTTTAAAATAGCTAAAATTGTTCTATCTTCCGTTTTTACCCATTTACCAAAATCTAAATTTCTTTTGAGTTTTTTTTGATTTATTATGTAATGGAAAGAAATATCATCCAGCCATTTTTCAGGAAATATGTGAAACCTTTCATTACTTGGGTGCCATTGGTGATATACCGGGAATTTAGTATGATCGGTCCAAGTCTCTTTTAAACCGTATTGGCATAACCGAATATATATATCATTATCTTCAACTCCCCAATCGGTATAATATTCGTCATAACCTCCTATTTCATAAAATACTGTTTTTGGTACCATTAGCCATCCCTTACCGGAAGTATGATTTAATTCTGAATTTGAATTTACATCAGAGTTAAATATATCGTCATAATTCTTAAATTTTTCATTAATCATATATACCCTTGTATATACTTGCGAATATTCATTTTTTAAGGAATGTAAATGGTTGACGAAGCCCTCGTGAAAAATCAGATCAATATCAGTAAAATAGAAAAAATCACCTGTTGCTATTTTGGCACCTATATTTAAAAACAAAGACCTGTTAAAGTCTTTTCCCCTGGAATCGTTATAAATATATTTTGCAAACGAATATGAAGAAACTTGTTTTTCTATTTCATTTGCCAATAAAAGTTCGGTCCCTGAATCAACAAAAATCAGTTCGAAATCCTTATTCGTCTGATTATTTAGCGAATTTAAAAAACGTTTAACTCTCAGCAAATCACGATTACGATATGCAACTATTATTGAAATTTTATCCATTAAAAATATTTTTGATCAGCTTGTACCCTTTGTATAATTTAGACAATAATTTTACCTTTAAAGGAACTGTGGAATATAATTTTTCAAAAGTTTCCCATTTCCTTTTAAATAGTTGATTACTCTCCGTTTCCTGCAATGTTTTTGAATTTTCGTGATGTATGGCACCACCCCAGTCTTCATCAAAATAAACAATATTTGTATAAAGAGATGCTTTTAAAATAAACTCATAATCCATTGTATAGTGATTTTCAGTAGTATAATATCCTGCTACATCGTGAATAGATTTTTTATAAAAATATGCGGCTGGATTTATAGGAAATGGCTCAGAATACGAAAATAAATGATAATACCTTACCCGTTGAGGCTTGTTGAAGTATAACAGATTACCGTTTATATCAAACAATTTACAGTTTCCGGTAATAAACTTTAAGTCACGATTTCTATCGAAAATAGAAATTATCCTGTTAAGAGTGAACGGATAATATAAATCATCAACATTCAAAAAGCTTATTACCTCACTTTTTGCCATTTTAATACCTTTGTTCATTGCATCGCTCTGCCCCTTATCTTTTTCAGATACCCAACGAATGTGAGGATATTTTTCTGTGTATTTTAATACAATATCAAGCGTACCGTCGGTACTTCCCCCATCCATAATAATATGTTCCACATCAGGGCACTTTTGTGCTATAACGTTTTGAATACACAACTCAATAAATTGAACTGAATTATAAACAGGGGTGATAACGGAAAGCTTAGGCATAATAGTTTAGCATGTTACTACTCTTCATCTTCAGATAAAGGCCAGAACGGCTATAAAAGTTTAGTTTATATACTCAATTAAGAAACTAAATTAGCAAAATTAGTCTTTTCAGCCCTTAAGTGTTTAAGATTTTTAACGTTTAACAAGATAATACGCTTCTTCCACATCAGCTCAAATCATTATTCTTGGTTCTATCCCCTCTTATAATTTCCAATTAATTATAAAATCGACACATTAGCACATCACCTATCAATTTTCACAACTTTTTCATAGTGCCTGAAACGGTGATTTTTTATTTTTTTCCCTGTATCTTCCCTGTTTTTTTAAAATTTTAGCTTTACCAATTATTCCGTTTTTCATACAATTTTCACAGTAATACTATTTTTGTGAAATCGACATGTTTTTATCACACCTATTGGTGATAAAAAATCGGTTTTCTCAACAGTTCTTCAACTGTTTTTGCAAATTTCCCACCAGTATTTTTAGCTTGTTTTATTACAGTTATCTGTAAGGAGAATTTTTGATTGGTTTCCCCGGTTTTTACAACCAGCCTTTTTCAAAAATATCTTTGGTATGGTAAGTAATAATAATATTGGCTCCGGCTCTTACAAAAGCGTACATGTTTTCCATCACTACTTTTTGTTCGTCGATCCAGCCGTTTTTTGCAGCAGCTTTAACAAGGGAATATTCTCCGGAAACATTATAACAGGCTATTGGTAATAAGGTATTTTGGCGCAAATTAAAAATTACATCCATATATGCCAAAGCGGGTTTTACCATTAATATATCGGCGCCTTCCGCTTCATCCAGTAAACCTTCCGTCATCGATTCATTTCCGTTCCTGAAATCCATTTGGTACGATTTCCTGTCTCCTTTTTGCGGAGCAGAATCGGCTGCTTCCCGGAAGGGGCCGTAATATGCCGAAGCATATTTTATGGAATACGACATTATCGCTGTGTTTTCGAACCCATTTTTGTCTAACAATGTTCTCATTGCTGCAATTCGCCCATCCATCATATCGCTTGGAGCAACCATATCGGCCCCGGCTTTTGCATGTGCCAGTGCCATTTTTGCAAGTACTTCCACCGATGAATCGTTATGAACATAATCGTCATGCAAAATGCCGCAATGTCCGCTTTTGGTATAAGCACAAACACAAACATCGGTGATTATGTACAGGTCGTCCCCGAATTTTTGTTTTAATACTTTTATTGCTTTTACTATCACTGAATTATTGCTGAACGAAGAACTTGCATCTTCTGTTTTTTTTTCGCCCACCCCGAATAATAAAATTTTATTGATGCCTGTTTTCAATCCTTTTTCAACATCTTTCAGTAATTCGTCCACCGAATAATGATTTACTCCGGGCATGGAAGTTATGGGATGCACAACTTTTTTACCTTCGGTAACAAAGTAAGGGTAAATGAACATGTCTTTCGAAAGCCTTGTTTCGGCGACCATTTCGCGAACAACTGCTGTTTTTCTTAATCTGCGTGGGCGATGTATCATTTTGGTAAGTGTTAACTAATTCCGAATACGGCTTCTGCTAATCCCAATTCACCTAATGATTCGGGCAATATGCAATTGTTAATTCCGTATTCTTTTAATTTTTTTTCGGTTGATTTACCTATGGCAATTACTTTTTGAGCAGCATTAATTTTAAATTTATCAAAAAACGATTCCACATTTGAAGGACTTGTAAATACTACTATTTCGGCATCCCCAACTATTACGTTTTCTTTTTTTATAGTTTCATACACTACCAATTCAACTAATTGTTTGTTATCGTTGAATTGTTGCTGAATGGTTTTTAAACTTTGTTTTGCCTGGGGAAATAAAACAGTTTGATCGTTTACCAGTTTGGCAAATTGTTTTCCTACCACTTTAGTATCGGTATTATATCCTGAAAAAGCTGCCTTTTTATCAAATTTTTTTAGCTCTTGTTCGGTGGCTTTACCAATTACCCCGAACTTTGTTTTTGCATCTAATTGCGGGTGTTGTTCAAAAAAATAACGCACTCCGTTTGAGCTTGAAAAGAATACCCAGTCGGTTTTAGGAGTGGTTTTAAAATCCACCTTTTTAGTTTCAATGAAGGAAATACCGGCAACTTTATAATTGTTACCTTCCAGCACATTTTTAAAGTACGAATCTTCTTTTAAGTCCCTTGTTATTAAAACGTTAGCCGTAGTATTGTTTTTTAAAGCGGCAGCAATCTTTTCGGCCAGTCCCTCTTTCGAAGACGATTCGCTGTAAATGCGTTTTGGTAGTGTATTCCAGGCAGTTGCTTTGGAGGTCCATACCTTGAATGTATTGTTGGTATTTGTGCAATAAACGCCTAAAGGTAATTGGCAACCACCATCAAACAGGTTTAACACCTTTCGCTCAATGTCAATACAATCTTTCACTTTTTGAGCATTTAGTTTACCGACATGTTCTAATAGTTCATGGTCGTTTTCCCGTATTTGTAAACCCAAAACCCCTTGTGCCGGCGCCGGAATAAATTCTTTCGGATCGAGATGTATAACCGTAAATTCACGTACATCTATTTTAAGTCGTTCAACTCCTGCGGCAGCTAACATAATGGCATCGTACTTTTTATCGCGCAGTTTTTGAATGCGGGTAGGCACATTTCCTCTTAAATCTTCAATCTTTACATCATTCCTGAAAGCCAGTAATTGCGATTTTCTGCGTGCCGAAGAAGTTCCTACCACTGCGTTTTTTTTTAGGGATAATTTTAATTTAGTATCCGTACATTCTTTACGAATCAATATTATATCGGCAGGGTCTTCGCGTTCGGAAACGGCAGCTATTATTAATCCGGCAGGAGAAGTGGTAGGTAAGTCTTTATGCGAATGAACGGCCAGGTCAATTTCTTTTTTTAAGAGCGCTTCTTCAATTTCTTTGGTAAAAAAGCCTTTGCCTTCCAGTTTGTCAAAACTCAAATTTTGTATGGCATCTCCCTGTGTGGTAATTATTTTTATTTCGGCGGTAAGTCCTAATTGCTTTACTTGTTTTAAAACATGATTGGCTTGCCATAATGCCAAATCGCTTCCTCTTGATCCTATGATTATTTTACGTTTCACTGTTGTAGTTTTTTAGGAAGAAGGTAGATAAAAAAGGTTATTTTTTAATATCACCTATCATAATTTCCCGGGCCATTTTCATTGGCACGCTGATGTACTTTTTTTCCATATAGGAAAGGATCTTATTCAGAACTTCTTTTGAGGATTCATCCATGTTCATAAGGTCTTTTGCAAAAACCTCGTTTGCTGTTTCGCGTATTTCTTTTACTTTTTTAGGCACTTCGCTCATTGCCAGTTCTAACTTACGGGCTTTTGCCAGTTGCTTAAAATCGTCAATGTTTTTTTCAATTATTTCGTTACATCCGGCCATTTCCCGTTCACGGGCAATTAAATTTTCCCTTGCTATTTCCTGCAAATTGTTTATTGCAATTAAGTTAACATCGTAATTATTCAAAATTAAAGGGTCCAAATCGTTTGGAACGGCAAGGTCAATCACTACTTTTTTTGCGGTATCATTACCTACCAGACTTTTATAAATTTCGGGAGTAATGATACTTTCGGAAGAACCGGTACAGGTAACAATAATGTCGAACCCTTTTTTGTAATTTTTTAATTCGTTAAGCGGAAAAGCTTCCCCGTTAAGTTCAGCCGCCAGTTTTTGAGCGTTCGCCAATGTGCGGTTAAATACAGTAAAGTTGGCGAACATGTGCTTTTTAAGATATTGTGCCATGGTAGTGTTTGTAACTCCCGACCCAATAATTAAAAAACGTGCACTTTGTTTTACATTTAATGCACGTAATTTACGGTATGCAAGCGATACTACCGAAACAGGATTACGCGCAATGGCGGTTTCGGTATACACTTCTTTCGCAACTTCAATTGTTTTTTTTATGGCGAGGCGAATCAAATCGCCTGTTAATTGAAACTGGTTACATTTTTCAAAAGCGTTGCGTACTTGTGTAATTATTTCTCTTTCGCCTACTACTAAAGAATCTATTGAAGATGCAACACGGAACAAATGACGTAAAGCTTCATCGCCTTCAAAGATCTGGGCATTGCCGAGTGCCCAGTTTAAATCGGCTTCGGTCCAGTTAGTGTTAAATGCGGTAAAGAATTTTTTTAGATAAACCGGGGTTAAGCTTTCCTGGTTAACAATCACAAATTCAACACGGTTGCAGGTAGATAAATACAGCAGTTCATCTATGTTTGCCGATTGTTTTAAATACTGTAAGTGGCTTTCCAACCGGCTTTCGTCAATATGAAATTTACCAATATCATTAATACTGGTAGTTTTATGAGTAAAAGCTATAATTTTAAAATTTTTCACCTAAGCATTTTTTATTGGTACAAAAATGCGTTTTGTTTTTTAGGGAATTGTCATGGAATTGTCTGAAAAAGACAGAGAAATAGGATATAGATCACCAAACAAAAACATCGCTCGATTTAAGAGGGCGTTCTTTCATTCTCCATTTGAAGCCTTTTAATCTGAATTCGGTAACGTCTATCTTTTCAAGAGGATACAACGTTGCATCGGGTTTGGTGATAAAAACAATACGATTGATTTTTTGGTCTTCCAGGTAAATATCAAGATTACTGCATTCGGCCCGGTTAACTCCGGTTAATTGTCCGCCATCTTCAACATAATAAATGGTTTGTCCGTTGCCTTTGGCTTTTATCAAATACAGCTTATTATTTTTAAAAAAACCGTGCATTTTTTTGCCGCGTATTTGGTTGTAGTGAACACTGTCTTTTTGTGATGCAATAAACGCATTGTGTTTTAACTCTAATGATTTTATTGTTTTATTACCGGTATAAATTACAGCGCTATCCGCTGTTAGCTGGTTTTCGGTTGACCAAAATACGGGTTTTCCAAAAAGTTTCATCGTAGAGTCCTTAATAGAATAGACCATCGAATCGCATTTGCCTTGTAAGTCGCTTTTAAAAAATTTCACTTTGTGATAAGCAAAAAGTAAATGATTGGTATCTGCTTTTTCCGTTTCTACTCTTTTATGCTTCCTGTTTTCTGTCTTTTGTTTTTGATTTTCTCCAAAGGCTTTCAGTGTATCGGCATGTAAAAACAAGGTGTCGGTTTCAAATATTTTAATGAGCAACGCATTTCCGGTGATTATTGATAAATCACGCGACTCGTAATGAATGGCATAGTCACCTTTAATAATGGTATGTTCGGCAGTATCAATTATTTGCACATTTGTAAATGCTTCCCCGATATTCTTTTCTCCGTTGTAAAAAACGGTATCGCCAAACATTTTTTGTTTGTCTTTGATAATGTAGGAATTTTTACTGAAACGAGATAATTCATTGTTGGTATTGTACCAACCATCTTCGCAGTAAATCAAACTATTATCGCTTTTTATGGTTGTTGGTCCATAGAAATAAGTAATTTTTGTTGAAGTGCTATAACGCATCGTATCGCAATTGATAACAAATCCGGGCTTTTTTTCTTCTTTGGCTTGATGTGTAAGAACCACATCTTGCTTGAAATATAAATCGTTGGTTATAGAATATAAGTATCCTTGCTGACTGGTAAGTACATTTTCTTTATCTATTATTCTGCCCTTATCGGTATAATAGCCTACACTTGACGATAGATCATAATTCAACATATTGGTAAATAACTGCATATTACCTTTGTGTACAACAACATTGCCGGTTATTATGGCTTTTTTATCATTACCATTGTATTTTAAATGGTCGCCATATATGTGTATGGTGTCGTTTTGCTGAATGTGAACGCGACTAAAAGCTTCTAATGTGTTGTCGCTATAAAAATAAGCGCTGTCGCAGAACATTAAAACATCTTCGTGTTTCATTTCCACATCTTTGATCAGCCGTTTTGCGCCATTGCCGAGGCTTTCATCAAACCTTAAAGAGCCGGCGTGAATAATTTCCAGTTTTTTTTGTGAGTAGGATAGTAGAGGTGAAACGGATAATAGTGTTATAAAGAGCAATTTTAGCCCTTTTAATTGAATAGCGAATAAGTTGTTAGTTTTAACACGTGCCATTTCATTTCTATTCATCCGAACCTTCAATAATTTTTTTGAGGAAGCGCTTATTGTTTTACAAGTGATTTTTTACGGATGAGTGTTTGGGTGCGATCCGGTCCTACGGAAACAATGGATATTGGTACTCCTGTTTCTTGTTCAATAAACTGGATGTATTCTTTTAATTCCTCGGGCATTTGTTCCAGGTTGTCAAGTCCTGTTAAATCTTTATTCCAGCCTTTTAAATCGGTATAAACGGTAGTTAATAGTTCCGGTGAGTAATCGTAGGGTAAATAATCAATTTTTTTACCGTTGTAATTATAATGGGTACATACTTTAATTGTTTTAAAACCGCTTAAAACATCAGCTTTCATCATCATTAATTCGGTTACACCATTTATCATAATGGCGTATTTTAATGCGGGCAAATCTAACCATCCTGTCCTTCGTGAACGACCTGTAGTGGAACCAAACTCGTTTCCTGTTTTTCGTATTTGTTCACCTGTTTCATCGTGCAGTTCCGTTGGAAAAGGACCACTACCCACTCGTGTGCAATAGGCCTTAAAAATACCTATAACATTACCAATTTTGTTAGGAGCAATACCGAGTCCTGTACAAGCTCCTGCACATATGGTACTTGATGAAGTAACAAAAGGATAAGAACCAAAATCAATATCTAACAATGAACCTTGTGCTCCTTCGGCAAGTATGGCTTTATTGTTTTTTAATGCATTATTAATATAATGTTCACTTTCCACACGTTGTAAGGTTTTTAATAGTTCAATACCTTCAAACCAGGGTGTTTCAAGTTCATTCAGATTATAAGAGTAGTGATAAAAACTTAAAATCTGCTTGTGTTTTTCAACCAGTGCATTATACTTATCCTTAAAGTTCGGGCTATCAATATCTCCAATACGCAACCCGTTTCTGCCTGTTTTATCCATGTAAGTAGGTCCTATTCCTTTAAGGGTAGAACCTATTTTTTCTGTTCCTTTTGAGGCTTCTGAAGCGGCATCCAATAAACGGTGCGTAGGTAGTATTAAATGAGCTCTTTTTGATAATATGAGTTTTGTTTTAACATCAACACCCATTTTTACGAGCGCATCAATTTCCTTTTTAAAAGTAACGGGATCAATAACAACGCCATTACCTACAATGTTAATAGTGTTTTCGCGAAATATGCCGGAAGGAATGGTATGTAATACATGCTTAACACCATTAAACTCCAACGTGTGTCCTGCATTGGGTCCTCCCTGAAAACGTCCTATAATATCATATTTAGGTGTTAATACGTCTACTATTTTCCCTTTCCCTTCATCACCCCATTGAAGTCCCAATAATACATCTACTTTTTTCATTTTTATTATTTTAAAATATTTTTCCTGTTATTGAATTTAGCAGAAGCCCTCATTCAAAACTATTTGTTTTTTAATTGTTTTTTGCTTTTTTTATTTTCGCAGGTGCCGTTTTTGGCCAGCTTATTGCATTTACCAAACAAGTTAAGTGAGTGATTTATAATATTGAACCCTAAAATTTCGGCTGCTGTTTTTTGTATTTGTTCCAACCGAGGATCACAAAATTCAAATACTTTATCGCAATCGTGGCAAATTAAATGATCGTGTTGTTTAAACTCGTGCGATTTTTCAAATTGAGCCAAATTTTTTCCGAATTGATGCTTGGTCACTAAATTGCACGAGAGCAATAGTTCAATAGTGTTGTAAAGAGTAGCGCGGCTTACGCGATACTTTTTGTTTTTCATATGTATGTAAAGCGACTCAATATCAAAGTGTCCTTCCTGAGAATAAATCTCATTTAAAATTGCAAAACGTTCGGGTGTCTTACGATGACTTTGTTTTGTAAGATAGTCTGAAAATAATTGTTTTACAGTTTCTTTGGTATCAGTAACAATCATGGTTTGATTTAAAAGAAGCGATAAATGTACTAAAATAATTGTTTCCATTCATCTGCCTAAAAAATGAAAGGATTATGGAATTACGGCTGTTTTATCTGCTATCGATACGGGTAACAGAAAGTACACCGTTTATTTTTTTCAGGTTATTTATTAATTCGGTTAAATGGTTGGTATCATGGACGAATACCATAATTTGCCCTTCAAAAACTCCGTCGTTACTATCAAAACTGATTGAACGCATATTCACATTCAATTCATTAGAAATAATTTTTGTGATCGTATTTACGATACCCACTTCGTCAATACCTGTAATTTTTAATCCGGCAAGGAAAGAAATTAATTCTGTACTTGTCCACTTTGCTTTTACAACCCTATAAGCATGGTTGGCCAGCATTTCTATTGCATTCGGGCAATTCACTCTATGTATTTTAATGCCTTCGTTAACTGTTATAAAACCAAATACGTCATCGCCTGAAATAGGGTTGCAACATGGCGATAGCTTATAATCTATTTTCTGCAAATTTTCCCCGATTACCAACATGTCCGATTTTCCTCTGGTTTCTTTAACCATTTGTTCAAGCGTTTTGGTTGGTTCGTGCCTGTTTAAAATGCCTGATTTATGAGTTATTTTACCCTTTACTTGATGAAAATCTTTAAGATGTTTTAAGTCAATGTTACCAACAGCAAAACGATAAAACAATTCTTGGTTACTAGGCAGTTTATAAAAATTTGCAAGTTCAGTAATGTTTTGAAGATTAAAATCGATTTTTAAAACCCTGAATTTTCTTTTCAGCATTTCTTTCCCTTCTTCGGCTTTTTGGCGCTTTTCTTCTTTTAACGCATTTTTTATTTTTGCTTTTGCACTGGCCGAAACGACAAATTTTAACCAGTCCTCTTTAGGTTTTTGTTTGCTTGATGTTAGTACCTCAATTTGGTCGCCGCTCTTCAACTGGTAACTCAGTGGTACCAATTTGTGATTAACTTTTGCTCCGATACATTTTTCACCCACCTGGGTATGTATTTCAAATGCAAAATCAAGTGCGGTGGAGTTAATGGGCAATATTTTCAAATCGCCTTTAGGCGTAAACACATAAATTTCTTCAGCAAATAAGTTAAGCTTAAAGTTATCTAAAAACTCCATCGCATTTTCCGAAGGACTTTCAAGTATCTCGCGTATCTTTTTCAGCCAATCGTCAAGCTGCCCCTCATTACTTCCGTCTTTATATTTCCAATGTGCAGCATACCCTTTCTCAGCAACCTCATCCATTCTTGTAGTTCGTATTTGTACTTCAACCCATTTGCCCTCAGGCCCCATAACGGTGGTATGCAAGCTTTCGTATCCATTTGCTTTCGGACTCGATATCCAATCGCGCAAGCGTTCGGGGCTTGGATAGTATATATCAGTTACCAAAGAATATACTCGCCAACAATCCGATTTTTCGTCGTCGCCTTCCGAATCAATAATGATTCTGATAGCGAATAGATCATAAATTTCTTCAAAAGTTACTCCTTTGGTTTTTATTTTATTGTTGATAGAATAGATTGATTTGGGTCTGCCAAAAATTTTAAATTTAAAACCTTGTTCATCCAATGTTTCTTTAATAGGGGCAATAAATTTTGCAATGTATTTTTTGCGCTCGGGTTCAGTTTCTTTTAAACGTTGTCCTATTTCGTTGTAAACATCTATTTCAGTATATTTTAAACCTAAATCTTCTAATTCTGTTTTAATGGCATTTAGCCCTAAACGATGAGCTAGTGGAGCATATAAATAAAGAGTTTCCGAAGCTATTTTTATTTGTTTTTCGCGCGGCATGCTTTCCAATGTGCGCATGTTGTGTAACCGGTCGGCCAGCTTGATAAGAATTACCCGCACGTCTTCTGACATCGTGAGTAACATTTTCTTAAAATTTTCAGCTTGTGAAGAAGAACCTTGGTCGAATACACCGGATATTTTGGTGAGCCCGTCAATAATTTTTGCTTCTTTTTTGCTGAATAATCGCTCAATATCTTCTATTGATAGTTCCGAATCTTCAACAACATCATGAAGTAGCGCACAAATAATTGATGTGGTACCCAAACCAATTTCTTCAGCGCATATTTGAGCAACAGCTATAGGGTGATAAATGTAAGGTTCTCCTGATTTACGGCGCATATTTTTATGCGCTTCCAAAGAAATATTGAAGGCCTTTCGTATAAACAGTTTATCGCCTTTCTCCATAGTTCGGCGACATGCCTTTAACAAGGCACGGTATCGTTTCAGGATCTCTTTCTTTTCACTTTCTACGTCGTAAATAGCTACTTGTTCTTGCATAACAGGAATCTACTATTGATAAACAAATATACAACAAACGGAAGTTTTTAACAACCTTCTTTTTGTTGTTGCAGTTGCCATTTCCATGCCGACTCCATCATTTCTTCCAGAACAAATTTAGGTTTCCAGTTCAACTCTTTTTCCGACAATGTGGTATCGGAATATATGGCACTTACATCGCCTTCTCTTTTGGGTGCTATGGTATAATTTAATTTTTGTCGAGCAACTTTTTCAAAAGCATTGATAGCCTCAAGAACAGTGACACCTTGACCTGTTCCAAGGTTAAAAATGGAAAAATTGCTTTTTTGTTTCTTATCAATAACCAACTTTATTGCTTTTATATGTGCTATGGCTATATCAGTAACATGAATGTAGTCGCGAATGCAAGACCCATCTCTAGTGTTATAATCGTCGCCAAAAACCTTCATTGATTTTCTTTTACCTATAGCAGTTTCGGTAATTACAGGAACAAGATTAGTTGGTGGATTGATAGGGTCTTCTCCCATTAATCCCGAACTATGGGCACCTACGGGGTTAAAATAACGCAATGCTATGAATTGTATTTGCGGAAAGCTATGAGCATAATCCTTTATAATTTCTTCGCCTACTTGTTTGGTATAAGCGTACGGCGATTCGGCTTTTCCAAGAGGAGTATCTTCTTTAACAGGCAGGCTAACAATGTTTCCATAAACAGAACAAGAAGATGAAAAGATGAAATTAGTGACTGAATATTTTAAACAACACTCCAAAATATTTAATAACGAATTGATATTATTATAATAGTATTTATGTGGATTAGAAACTGATTCAGGAACAGATTTGAACGCTGCAAAATGGATGATACCCACAATGTCCTTTTCTGTTTTAAAAATTTTTTCTAATTCAAGTTTATTACAAATGTCGATTTTATAATTGCGGATTTTTTTACCTGTAATTGTTTCAATTCTCTCAAATGTTTTTGAAGAGGAATTGGAATTATTATCAATTGAGATAACATTAAAATTAGTGTTTTTTTGCAATTCAACAATGGTGTGTGAACCAATATATCCTGCTCCTCCGGTAACCAGTATGGTGTTTTTCTTACTCATTTATTCACTTTTTAATTTTTTGTAAACGTCATTGTACAATTCTACACCTTTTTCAAGCGAAAAATAGTATTGTGCCGCTGCTCTTATTTTTGTTGTATCAGCTTTTAAAAGTACATCAATTTCTCTAATAACTCGATCATATTCTTTATCCGAAAATTCATTAACAAGCAGTCCGGCGCCGGAGGTAGTTAATATTTCGTCACTATCTCCAATTCCTGAATTTGATATAATAGGAATACCCATAGCCATTATTTCTCCTGTTTTTGTTGGAGAAGAGGCCTTTTTAGAATAAAGAGGTTTTATAAAGTATAAGGATAGTTGTGAAAGGCTTAAAAATAAAGGAACTTCGATTCTATTAGCTGAATGAATAATTATTTTTTCCGGTCGTATTCCTTTGTTTTTAACTTTTATCATTATAGGAGAATGGTTATCGGGAGTGATAATTAAAAATTTAGCATTGTTTTTTCGAGATAACAACACTTTAAAAAAATCTAACATTTCATCTAACATATACCATGTGCCAATGGACCCCAGATAGCTGATAATAAAATCGGAAGGAGTTATTTTTAATTCATTTCTAAGTAGATCTTGTTTTTGCAATTTTACATTGTCGGGTGAAAACAATTCTAAATCAACACAACAGGGAATCACTTCTATTGGGGATTTATTTTCAATTTCAGGCCAATCAAGTATTTCGTTCTTTGCATTTTGTGTAAGGCTAATGGTATAATCGGCGTTTGTAATAAATTCCGTTTCTTTTTTCTTAAAATAATTGTAAATGCGTTTATGCAATCCATTATTTAAATTCCAAAGCCGCCCATCAACCCGTTCATCGGCCCAAAAACCACGCATGTCAAAAACAAACTTTACGTGATATTTTTTTTTCATTTTAAGCCCTATTAAAGCAGCCATATAGCTTCTACAATGAATTATATCGGGTGTTTTAATTATACATAAACGCTTAACCTCTAGTTCAATACGGAGCAAATTTATTTGTTTAGAAAATATAGAAGGTAATGTTGAATACATGGTGGGTATCCATGAAATATGATGTTCTTTTAAAAGCTTCTCAATAGCATTTTTTTGCTTTTTGTAGTTTTCTTTTTTTTCACTGCTTACTATCGTAATTGAATGGTCTTTTTTAGTTAAACCTATTAAATAGGGGATAACTTGAGATTGCCCCAAAGAATCAGTCATTCCATCGTATGATATATAAATTACGTCCATTTTTCGGATGCAAGTTTACTATTATTAGTTTAATTAAAGCAAAAGAATAACTAATTTGAAGAACGAATGTTGGTTGAAAATATTTATAAAATTCTAATAATTATTAAATAACCATTCTTACGGTTTTCTTCTCTTTAAATAGAACAATTATAGTATTTTTGTTAAAATAGTTAATTAATACACGTTTTGCGTTGAAATATGGTAAGAGTTGTTTCATATTTAGATATAATTATAGGCCCCTTGTACCTCTTGATCATATATCTATGGGCAAGATCATACCAACGCAAGCGCCAGAAAAAACAACCTATTTATAAGTGGTTCACGAGGGGGCTTATGGTTAAATGCTTTGGAGCCATTTTAGTATGTTTAGTTTATCAGTTTTATTATACCGGGGGTGATACGGTTAATTATTGTTTTTCGGCGCAGACTTTGGCCAAGCTTTTTTCTAAAAAACCTGATATGTTTTTTAGATTATTACTCGGAGAGCGGAGTTATGAAACATATTGCGCATTTGATATTGAAACGGATTGGCCGTTTTACTGGAAAGACTCTGCCGGCTTTTTTGCTGTTCGTTGTTTTGCTCCCTTTTGTATATTGTCTTTTGGTAGTTATCTAGGTACTTCATTGTTATTGGCAGCTACTTGCTATACGGGTATTTGGCGCTTATTTTTATTGTATAACCATGTGTTTAAAAATATGGAGAGGCAATTTGCCATTTCATTATTATTTATTCCTTCGGTGGTTTTTTGGGGATCGGGGTTATTAAAAGATAATATAACCCTTGCCTCTACTGGTTTATTTACAGCCCACTTTTATTCGTTATTAATTCAACGTAGGTTTAATTTGTCTAATTTCATTTATATTGGTATAGCGGCTTTTTTATTATCTGCAATTAAACCTTATATTTTGTTTGCCTTGGTGCCGGGTTCTATCATTTGGCTTTCCAACGAGCAGTTGGCTCGTATTAAAAGTAAAGCGTTACGTTTTGTATTTGCGCCTTTTATGTTTGCTGTTGGATTGGGTGCGGGGTTTTACCTTTTAACTCAAATTGGCAGTTTGTTAGGGGCTTATTCATCGGTAGATAATGTATTGGAAAAAGCCGTAATATCAAATGTGGATCAAAAACAAGCCTATTATGGCGGAAACAGTTTCGATATTGGTGATTTTGACCCAACTATCGGTGGTGTTTCAGGAAAAGCTCACCTTGCTATATTTGCTACACTTTTTCGACCAACTTTATTAGAAGCTAAAAATCCATTAATGCTGCTTTCGGCTTTAGAAAACACCTACATTTTGGTGTTAACGGTTTTTTTGATTATCCGATTAAAGTTTTTTGGATTTTTTAGAGTTATAGGTGAAAAACCTTTGTTGTTATTTTCATTGTTGTTCGCTTTGTTTTTTGCATTTTCAGTGGGTATAGCCACATCCAATTTCGGCACATTGGTACGATTAAAAATTCCTTGTATACCGTTTTACGTTTCGAGTTTGTTTGTAATCAGAAATCTTTACGAACAAAAGACAAAGAAAAAACTAGGGGTTTAACTATACCTAATTAAAACGTCTGCAAATAATCAACAAGTTTTTTTACCGCTAAGGCCCTGTGGCTTATTTTATTTTTTTCTGATAGCTCCATTTCGGCGAATGAAAGCAGTTTATCTGTCGATCGTGCAATTTTGGGTGCAAAAACGGGGTCATATCCAAAGCCATTAGCACCTCTTTGTTCAGTTAAAATAACACCTTTTACAATACCTTCAAATTGAATTTCTTTACCGTCAATTACTAAAGATATAATGGTTTTGAAACGCGCATTCCTGTTTAATACTCCATCCATTTCTTTCAGGAGTTTATTGATATTATCATTTGAATTTTTATTTTCTCCGGCA
>Ga0206810_1061_pt1 | contig 18733 bp, 18 predicted proteins | sample Alteio_BWOrgCont_56_FD_152889 | JGI IMG/M metagenome (GOLD analysis project Ga0206810, IMG submission 152889) | Enriched cells from forest soil in Barre Woods Harvard Forest LTER site, Petersham, Massachusetts, United States -... | ecosystem: Environmental > Terrestrial > Soil > Temperate forest >...
GCAGCTTCACGCCGCAGGTTACTGCTTGCCCCGGCTGCGGACGCACCACCAGCACCTTCTTCCAGGAAATGGCGGAACAGATTCAGACGTACCTGCGCGAGCAGATGCCAACCTGGAAAGGCCGTTATGTGGGCGTGGAAGAAATGAAGCTCGCCGTCATGGGCTGCGTGGTTAACGGACCCGGCGAATCGAAGCACGCCAACATCGGCATCTCCCTGCCGGGAACGTTTGAGGAACCGAAAGCTCCGGTCTACGTGGATGGACGTCTGTTCACCACGTTAAAGGGCGATCGTATCGTCGCCGAGTTCATTGGGATTCTCGATGAATATGTCGACTCGCACTACGCAGCGAGAGAGACCCAAAAAGAAGAAGTAGCGGCTCGAAGCTAACCCTTCCCCAGGCACATAGAACCGCGGCCGCCGTCGGCGATCTCGCACATCCGCGCGCTCCAGCTACTGCCCAGGCATCATGAAAATCGGATTTTGGTTCGCTGGGTAGCCGTTCGCTTGTGTCGGCCCGGCACCGAAGGCAGTGGGCAAATCAGTGACCAGGGTATCGGGGGCAATAGAGCTACTGCCGCTGCCGTTCGTGTTGCTGCCGGTTGTAATGATGTCGGCGATAAAGCCCGCGTCGCACATGCTCACGTAGACATGGCTGCTGTCCATAGACGCTGTTGTAAAGATCCGGAAGCGAGTGGCGCCAGGAGTATAGAGTGCAGGCAGCACCGGAGAAACGCAAGCGGCCACAGGCGGAACGGCAAATTGGCCCGGAGCGAACGGACAGTTGTTGCCAGGTTGTGCGGCACACGGGTAATTCAGCAAACTCAGGGTTGGCGCGCTGGGATACTGCAAGCTGAGACTATTGGCATTGAATATGGTGAGGCCAGGGACAACGCAGGAACCCGTCACTGTTGGGTCAGGACACGCTCCTGTAGGTTGCCGTAAGCTGGCTACGTAAAACCTGGTTCCATCAGCCAGCGCCGTCACTGAGGTGGGCGCGCATCCCAAGGGACATGGTGCTGACCCGACCGCGAATGAGATAGCCGCCAGTTGAACCGGGGTGTCCTTGGCTCCGCCCGTGTCAGAAAAAACGTAGACCGTGCTGGTTAAAGGATTCGTTACATAAAGACGGTTCAAGTTGGGATCAAAGAAAATTAAGTTGGCTCCGGCTCCCACCGGCAGGCTGCTCGAAACGGTGTCCGTGGCCGTGTCGATCGTGACCAGTTGTCCGTCACCCTGGGTAAGCACATAAATTTTCTGACTGTCGCCGCGCGCCACAATCCAGACGGGATTGGTCCCGGTAAAACCGGTCACCGGGTTTGAAGATAGGTCTGCAACATTCAAGCTGCTGACCGAACTGGTCGTCTGGCTCGTTCCCTGATTCGCTACGTAGAGCTTTGTGCCGTTCGGAAGCTCGGCCAGACTAACTGGGTGAATTCCTGCGGGCGCACTGTTAGTGACGGCATTCAGTGAAGGATTGAGAGCAAAGATCGAATTGGCATTGTAGTTCGCCACATACATGAGGTTGTTCTGGGTACTGTTGACGAACACAGGCTGCGGCGGGAACGTTGCGGTCCCACCGGACGACAGCGCGGGGAGCCCGGAGGACGGATTCACATACTGGATGGTCGTGCCCGCCCCGTTGATCGAAGCAAGGGTAAAGCCGCCGTCGTAGGCGTTGGGGTTACAAGCAGGCGGTGTGCAACCCGGAATAACCACACCAGCGATAGCGATGGCATATCCAACCGCGACATTGGTCCATGGAGCATTCAGCGTCGCGGTCACGAGATTGCCGGCTTCGCTAATCGCCGTGATGGCGGATTCCTGACTCGGCAAAGAAGGTGAAGTTACCGGGCCGAATCCGGTTGCGAATGGAGCCTGAACTGCCGTAGTAAAAGAGGAGACACCGTCGATCCCGCCCGAAACACTACCCGCGCTGGCGACAAACACTCTTGCATTGTTGGGCAGAACGGCGGCATGCGTAGGCACATCGCCGAGGTTGGGCGCACTAGGGTCGGAGGTGGGCGTTTCCGCGATGATGGAGTCTCCCGAAACGTCAATCTGCAGGGCTCCGCCCGGGTTGTTGGGCGCATTGGTACTAATGGCGAAGACAGCGTGGAAATTTGCCGGGATGGGAGGCGTTTGTACCGGACACCCAGGAATTCCGTTCTCCGAGCACGGAATGACCACGGGACGGTAGACCTGGCCACACGCCATCATCAGCAGGGAGGCAACCACCAAGGCCGCCAATCGGCCCACGCGTCGAAGACTCATCAGCACCCCAAGGGAAAATTTCTGGTCACAATGAATTAGACATTCTAACGGCTGGCCGCGATCTGTGCCAGTGGTCTGACCCGGTGGGATGCAGATCTTCGAATACAAGTTGGACGGGTCTAAAAGGAGGTCTCAGGTCTTAGGCATTCGGGTTTTGCCCAAGACCTGACACCCAATGCCCAAGACCCTGATCTTGCGCTATCTGCCGCGCCGGGACTTGCCGCCGGCCGCGGCGGCTGGCTCCTCTGACTTGGCCGTGGCCGCAGGCTTTTTCTTGCCTTCCATCTGCGCGAGGCTCTGCTTCAAGGCAGCCATTAAGTCGACGACCGGAGCCAGTTTCTTTGGCTTTTCGACCGCCGCGACTTCCCCGCCCTCGAGCTTGGTCTCGATTAATTTCTTCAGATTTTCCTGGAAGCTGTCTTTGTACTTCTCCGGATCCCATTTGTCCGCCAGCGCTTCGATGAGTTGGTGCGCGACTTTTACTTCGGCTTCTTTCAACTCCACGTCCGGCGCGCCAAAACCTTCCACTTTCTTCACTTCGTCTGCGTAATACATGGTGTGCAGCATCAGTCCACCTTCATGCGGCCGCAGGAACACTGTGTATTCGCGGTTATGCATCGTGATCTTGGCGATGGCGACATATTCGCTTTCCTCTAACGCTTTGGTGAGCAGCGCATAAGGACGCCGCCCGGCCTCTTCCGGCAGCATGTAATACGAAGACTCGAAATACACAGGATCCACGTCGCGTGCCTTGACGAACTCCAGTATCTCCATGGTCTTCGCGGTCTGCGGCTCGATCTTCTTGATCTCCTCCGGCTCGATGACGATGTATTCGTCCTTGCGAAACTCGTAGCCTTTAACCATGTCGGCGCGGTCGACGACAACGCCCTCTAGTTGACAAATGTACTGCTGCTTGAGCCGGGATTTATCCGTGCGATGCAGCATGTTGAAAGAGATGCCGCTACTGCGCGCGCCGGAAAACAAGCGCACCGGCATGGAGATGAGCCCGAAAGTTAAGTGTCCAGACCAGACTGAAGCTGCCATAATCCCCCTCACTCAAAGGGATGCGACTGCGGCACCCGTGAAGACGTAAACTGCCCAGAATTGGGAGTTTAGCCTAGAAACGAGCTTTTAGTTGCACAAATCTTAGGGCACGGGGAATCGAAATGCGAAGCCGGAGGGAAGGGGGTTGGACACATCGAAACACTAGGGGTTGTAGTTAACTGATGGGGTTCGGCCTTCTTGGCGCAACGAACGGCCTGTGTTCCGAGTCGTTGTGGCAGGCATCTTGAACCCTCAAACAACATTCGATCATCTGTGGATTGGGATTTTGAATTCCGGAGATGATAAAGAATGACGGACCTGCGCTACCCCATCGGCAAGTTCCACTTCGACGGACCACCTACAGAAGAGCAGAGAAAAAAGCTTATCGACGATATCTCCCAGGCCCCGGCCAACCTGCGCGCGGCGGTGAAAGGTCTCTCCGCTCAACAACTCAATACGCCTTACCGCCCTGACGGTTGGACCGTGCGGCAGGTCGCGCACCACCTCCCGGACAGCCATGTCAATGCCTACGTACGCTTCAAACTGGCACTCACCGAAGAGGAACCGACGATCAAGCCCTATGCCGAAGATCGCTGGGCGCAGTTGGCTGACACGCAGGTGACTCCGGTGGAAGTCTCATTGGCGATGCTCGATTCGTTTCACGACCGCTGGGTGCGCCTGCTGCGCTCTCTTCATCCGGAAGATTGGAAGCGCTCCTTTCGCCATCCCGAGTTGGGTTTGGTGAGTCTGGAAAAGAACCTCGCGCTCTACGCCTGGCACGGACGCCATCACGTGGCCCACATCACCTCTTTGCGGGAAAGAAACAGCTGGTAAGAATCGGGCCTCGGGCTGCGGCTTCCGAACTGCGGTCGGACCCCAGTCCCGATTCGATTCGGGAACGCGAGAGCCGAAGCCCGCCGTCAAATGCCCAACTTCCACAACAAATAGCTGGTCGCTTCCCGCATCACAGCATACGCACGCTGCCCCGCTCCGCGCGGGCGCGAATCAGGGCGAGGCGCAACATACACGGGACCGATACGCTCGTGTTCCAGCAGCCTCTTGATGCGGAACACGTGATACGCGTCGCTAACGGCCACGCAGCTGTGCAGTCCGTTGGCACGCATGATCACAGCGACCCGCAGTGCCGATTGAGCAGTGTCGGAGCCTTGGGTCTCGGCGATCAGGTTGCGTTCAGGAATCCCGCGACGCTTCAGATAATCGCTGCCCACACCGCCTTCGCTGAAGCGCGGATCCAAAGCCGCCCCCCCGGTCGTGATGACTACGGGAGCGATCCCCTTCTCGAAAAGATCGAAAGCGTGATCGAGCCGTGCCCGCAAAACCGGTGAGGGACGGCCGGAATACTCCGCCGCGCCGAACACGACAATGGCATCTGCCGGGTGGACTTCCTGCAGCGCTCCCTCGCGCACGATGCCGATCACTGTCAAGGTAAGAAACGAAATCAGCGCGGCCAACGCCGCCAGCCCGAGCGCCTTCAGCCGCAGCAGCCAGCGGCGTCGCGGATGCCGGTTCGCAGAATCGTCAGTCATCCTTCGGCCTGAGTCATCCTTTGGCGTCAGTTACCCTTTAGCAAAGAACGTGGAAATCTCCTCGGCAGGAATCGCTCCTTCGCGGATCACCCGCCAGCGCGCCCCTTCATCGGTGAGGTCGATGATGGTGGAAGCGATGTCACGGGGGGAAGTTCCGCCGTCCACGATAATGCTGATGCGGCCCTGGAGTTGGTCGCGCACCTGCTCGGCGCTGGTACATTCAGAAGCCCCGCTCAGGTTCGCCGACGTCGCCGTGATTGGAATGGCCGCGGCCGCAACCACCGCCCGCGGAATCTGGGCATTCGGAACGCGCAACGCCACGTTGCCGGTATTGGCGGTCACCTTCAGGGGAAGGCGCGATCCGGCTTTTACGATGATGGTGAGCGGTCCCGGCCAGTATTTCCGCGCCAGAGCGTAAAATTCTTCGGGCAACGATTTGGCTAGCTCTTCCGCCTGATCCACGCTTTCGATGAGCAGCGACAACGGTTTGTGGCGCGACCGAGTTTTGATGTCGTACACGCGATCGACGGCGCGCAGGTTGAAGGGATCGGCGGCCAGCCCGTAAAACGTGTCGGTGGGCATGCCCAGCACTTCGCCGGAGCGAATCTGATCGGCGGCGTACTTTACCAAAGAAGCCTCAGGCGTCTCACAATTGATTTTTAGGATTTCAGCGCGCACAGCGCTCCCTTCCCGCACGGTTCCGCTTGGAATATTTTGTTCGTGGAACCTACCATAATACGGCAAAGGGCCGCAACACGGGTGGGCGGCGTATCATTCAAAGAAGATCAGCAGTGAGAAGCGCAATGGCCAGCAGTGACGATCCGCCGCGACGATTGCAGTTAATATCCGGATGAAAAAGCAGCCAGAACCCGCACTCAGCGCTCAGCACCGACTGCGCCGCGTTGAGGGTCGGCACAACCCGCTGGTCAAGCAACTGCGCCAGGCATTTTCGCGGGCCGAACTCACCGAAAGCGGAGATTGCGCGATCGAAGGCTTGCGCATCCTGGAAGAGGCCATCCGCAGCGGCCTGCGGTTCAGCGCCGTCTTCTTTCGCGACTCCTCGCAAGACCGGGCTGAGCGGCTGCTGCCGCAACTTGGTGCTCAGGTCGAAACTCTGCTGCTGCCTGACAAGTTATTCGACAGCCTCGTGCCCAGCGATTCTCCTCAGGGTGTAGCTGCGCTGGTGCGTCTGAAGGAATTCTCGCTGGACGATATCATTGAAAAAGAGAGGCTGCAGATCGGTCCGATCATTGCGTTGGCCGGACTGCAGGACCCAGGCAACCTCGGCACAATTCTGCGCTCCTCCGAAGCATTTGGGAGTGCGGGAGTGGTTTTGGGCGAAGGCACGGTCAGCCCGTTCAACTCAAAAGTGATTCGCGCCTCGGCCGGATCGGTGTTCCGTCTGCCGGTGATTCACGGACATGGGAAATCAGGAACCGCAAAGCTGGAGGAAGTTTCAGAAAAGCTGCGAGCGCGAGGCGTGCGACTGATTGCAACGTCGTCGCACAAAGGAACGCCATTAGATCAAGCAGACTTGAAGGAAGCAACGGCGATCTTCTTCGGAAACGAAGGCGCCGGCTTGTCCCGTGAAGTGATGTCCAAAATGGACGAGGTAATCGCCATTCCGCACACGGCGCAGGTGGAATCTCTCAACGCCGGTGTAGCCGCGAGCATCGTGCTGTACGAAGCTGCGAGACAAAGGAAGTGAAAGATCTACCGGGGAGACACGGAGTCGCCGAGAAACCCTTTGTCTTTCTCCGTGACTCTGTGACTCTGTGACTCTGTGGTGAAGAGATTCCATGGGACTTTTTCAGCCCACCCCGAGCGCCGACACCGCCACCGACCGCAGCCGGCCGCTGGCGGACCGCATGCGCCCGCGTACGCTCGACGAATTCGCCGGCCAGGAGCACTTGATCGGCCCCGGCAAGCCCCTGCGCACGCAAATCGATCGCGATGACACCGGCTCGCTCATTTTCTGGGGACCGCCGGGCACCGGCAAGACCACGCTGGCAAAGATCATCGCCCGCATGACCAAGGCGGAATTCATCGAATTCTCCGCCGTCCTCGCCGGGATCAAAGAGATCAAGCAGGTCATGGCCGACGCCGAACGCGCCCGCCAATACGGCACGCGCACCATCGTCTTCATCGATGAGATTCACCGTTTCAACAAAGCCCAGCAGGACGCTTTCTTGCCTCACGTGGAAAAAGGCAATATCCGTCTGATCGGTGCTACTACTGAGAATCCATCGTTCGAGATCAATGCTGCATTGCTTTCGCGCGCCCGGGTCTATGTGTTGCAGCCCTTGACTGAAGATCAGATCGTGCAACTGCTGAAACGAGCTCTGACTGATGAAGATCGCGGCCTGGGCACGATGAACTTGCGCGCATCGGACGATGTGCTCAAGAAAATCGCCAGCTACACCAGCGGCGATGCGCGCAGCGCCTACAACGTTTTGGAAGTGGCAGCAGGCCTGGCGCAACAGGCGGGAAAACAGCCGGCAGAAATCACTGACGACATTGTTCGCGACGCGCTGCAGAAGCGCACTCTGCTCTACGACAAGGCAGGCGAAGAGCATTACAACCTGATTTCAGCTCTGCACAAGTCGGTTCGCAACAGCGATCCCGATGCCGCGCTCTACTGGCTCGGACGCATGATTGAAGCCGGTGAGGATCCGCTCTACATCGCGCGCCGCGTGGTCCGCATGGCGGTGGAGGACATCGGACTCGCGGATCCCAACGCGCTTTCATTGTGCATGGCCGCGCGCGACGCCGTAGATTTCATCGGGATGCCGGAAGGAAATCTTGCGCTCGCGCAGGCCGTCGTTTATCTCTCGGTCGCACCCAAGTCGAACGCGCTTTACACCGCATACGGCGCCGTACAGCAGGATATCGAACAAACCGCCGCCGAACCCGTCCCGCTGCACCTGCGCAATGCTCCCACGGGATTGATGAAAGGTCTGGGCTACGGCAAAGATTATCAATACGCACACGATGTCGAAGGCAAAGTCGCAAACATGCAATGCCTGCCCGACAATTTGAGGAACCGCGTCTACTACAAACCCACTGGTGAGGGCATAGAGAAGCGCATCCGCGAGCGCATGGATGAGATCAGGAAACTGCGTGCGCCCGCTGCCGCAAACAAAGCTCCACGCGCAAGGAAAGAATCTTAAAGATGCGACTCGGCATCTTATAAAGCAACAAAACGTGCATGTTTGCGCCCATCTGTGAGTTAAGAAGGGCTGAACCTCATGTCTACAATTCCCGAAACTGTCGCTGCCGTCTCTACTGTTCCGCTGCGCCCACTGCGCATCGATCAGGTGGAGGATCTGCAAAAACTGCAGAAGGCGGCACAGAAGATCACTTCGATCCTCGACCTCGATCCACTCATCGACAACATTGTGAATGACGTGGCCCGTTCTTTCGGCTGCGTGGAGGCCGGCATCTACCTGCACGACGAGGAACATGGGGAGATGGTGCTCGCCGGTGTGCACGGATGCAGCGTCAACCACAAAGGCCATCGCTTGAAGATCGGCAAGGAAGGCATGGTCGGCTATGTCGCTTCGACCGGCCAGATGCGCTATGCGCCCGATGTGCGCAAAGATGCGTATTACATTAGCTGCGAGCACGACACACTCTCCGAAGTGGTGATTCCGCTTCACGTTGGCGAGCGCCTCGTAGGTGTCTTCACCGCATCGCATCCCGAATTGGACGCCTTTCCTCGCGAGCAATTGAGAATTCTTCAGGCTTTATGCGACCACGTGGCCGTGGCAGTACATAACGCCCGCCGCTTTCAATCAGAACGCGCGGAGCGGGAAATCATGAGCCGCGAGGCTCAGGATGCCCGGGTGATGCAGCAGGCGCTGTTACCCAAGAGTTCGCCCTTCATCCCCGGCTTCGTGATTTCCGGTTTAAGCGTTCCCGCCGGTGCTGTTGGAGGAGACTGGTACGACTTCATCCCGTTTCCCGACGGCCGCTGGGGACTGGTGCTGGCGGATGTGTCCGGAAAAGGCACCGCTGCCGCCCTGCTCATGTCGGCTACGCGTGGAATGCTGCGGTCTCTCGCGGAAGCCTGCACGAGCCCGGGTGAGGTGCTGACTAAGCTCAACGGACTGCTCGTCGATGACTTTCCTGCGGGCAAGTTCGTCACTCTGGTCTATGCCGTGCTCGATCCGGCGACCCGCACTGTGATCTTCGCGAATGCAGGGCATTTGCATCCGCTCTTTATCGATGAACATGGAGCCCACTTCCTCGCTACCGAGCGCGGACTGCCCCTCGGCATAGCCACTGGAGATTATTCGGAAACCTGCATAAGTCTCTCTGCCGGTTCGCGGCTTGTCTTCTACAGCGACGGCATCACCGAAGCGGTCGACGCGGATGAGCAGGAGTACGGTCTGGAACGGCTCGCCGAACACGCGGTTAGCGCTGAGGCGTCGGCCGTCAGCATCGTTGACGATGTCCGCGAATTCGCGAATGGCTGCGGCGTGCGCGACGATGCTACCGTGGTCTTCGTCGGGGTTAAGCGATAAGTTAAGCGATAAGTTAAGCGAAAAATCAAGCGATAAGCTAAGCGCCAGGGATTCAACTCATCTGAAGCGCGCGCGGTGTTCTTTCAGGATGCAGCGGTCCATCACGACGAGCATTCCCGCCTTGCGCGCCTTCTCAGCGGCCTTCTCGTGGATCACGTCCTCCTGCATCCAGATCGCCGGAACCTTCAACTGAATAGCCTCGTCCACAATCTCTTCCACGAATTCCGGCCGCCGGAAAATGTTCACAATGTCGATCTTCTCCGGCACCTCCAGCAAAGAACCGTAGGCCTTCTCGCCCAGGCACGACTCAATCTGTGGATTCACCGGAATGACGCGGTATCCCTGGCTCTGCATGTAAGCCGACACTCCATAACTGGGACGCATCGGATTATCAGAAAGCCCGATCACCGCAATGTTCTTCGCGGTCCGCAAAAGTTCAGCAACGGGATCTGCCTGCGGGAAAGAAGCCATGTCGGTTGTCATCCTGAGCGAGCGTTCTTTGCGAAACGAAGGATCTGGGTGAGCCGCGCCAAGCGTCGCGTTCTTTGCGACGCATTAATGGCGCGTTTGGCTCGCTTCCTTATTTCTTGTTCGCAGCATCCAACTTCTGCTTATACATTTTCAGCGCCAGCTTGCGGACGGTCTCGGAGACTTCCTTGTTACTGGAGATGTTCTTCAAGTCTTGCGGTTGCAGGTGCTTCATCAACCCTAATCCAAGATCGAGCGGCGTGCGCGGATTCGAGACCAGATTTCGCACCACAATGTAATTCTTCATGAAGCGGCGTTTCAACGGAATCTGCCGCAGCACTGCTTCCAGCACATTCTTCTGCAGCGCAAACTTCTCCACTTCCCCATCGGAAATCTTCGGCGCATCGAGCACCGCCAGCGCCACCACCTTGGTGCCGTCGCGAATCAGAATGGACCGCTCTTCCTTATTGCCCTTCATCGCCAGCTGGATGCGGCCTTTCACATCCAGGCGGTTGATCTTCTGCAGCGTGTTGTCGCGCTGGCCCGGCTTGGGCTGGGCTGCGGCGAGTTTCGCCTTTGCCACGGCTGCGGAAGCCGTGACGGCCGACTCAGCGGCGGCTTTCTCCGTGTCGTCGGCACCCTCCGCCATCTCTTTGTTCTGCGATACGGGAAAATAATCCGAGCCCAGCAATTCCACTATTCCGCCGACCGGCTTGAACGGCTTATCCTGCTCCCCGGCAATCTCCGTCGCGTGTTCGGCAAGGTAAGCGGAAATCGCCTCGTCAGGAACTTCTCCGCCTTCATCGATTGCATCCGGAGCAGTGTCTTGAACTGGCTCACCGGCTTCCTCAACAACAGCTTCAGCAACTTGCGGCACGCTGCCCGTAACTGGAACTGTGGACGGGTCGCTCTTGCCGCCTCCGAGTAGCGCAGCGACTTCGGACGCTTCGGTGGCCTTCAAGTACGGATTCGCGCGAAGACACTCCAGAATGCCCGCCGCAGCCCGCACTCGCGAACTCTGCAGCATAGCCGCGATTCCTTCGGGAGATGCGGAGATGGCTAACTTGGCTAACTCGCCTTCGTCAACCGACGGATTCTCCAGCAGCGCCGGCAGCAGCCTGGGACGAAGATTCTCCGGCGCAACTAAATAGTCCAGTACCTCGCGCGCAGTCTTTGGATTGGAGGCCGCCACGAGCGAAGCCTTCTCGTCCCATCCCGCCAATGTCATCCGGGCAAGGTCGCCAAAAATCTTATTATGTTTGGCAAGGTAAACCAGGATCTCAAGGTTTTCGTCCGGCGGCACCGACAGCGCACCCTTCGCCGCGAACTGCATCATGTTCGACGGCAGCTTGGAAGCGCGAATTAAATCGATTTGCCGCGGCATCGCTTCACCTCCCCGCTCGACCAGAACCAGCAACTCTCGCGCTGGTTTCCAGTTCCCGGACAGCCAGTTCCAACTCCATAATCAATCGGCTGGGCTTGCCCCGAAGAAATTCTTCGAGCAAAGCCCGATAGTACCAAAGAGTGCCCTCGCGTCCGCCATTGAAACGGTCCCAAATTGACTCCCCAACTTCCCGGTAGCCGGAAAGAATGGAGCGCACGTTGTTGAGTTTGTCCGCAGCGGAAACCAGCCGGGTTTCCGCATCGGCACCTCTCAGATGCGCGATATAGGTTTCTTTGCGTTCGCGCCACGGCGGCTTAGGCTCTGTATCCGAGTCCGTGCAGCCGGCCACAATCTGTGCCACGCGGCTCCCGAATTTCCGCCGCACTTCTTTCAGCATGGGCGCGCCGCCGCAGTCTTCCACCACATCGTGCAGCAGGGCCGCAATCGCCAGATCCTCGTCACCGCCGAACTCCAGCACCAGCGAAGCAACCCCCATCAAGTGCGCGATGTAGGGAATGCTCGAGGCCTTGCGCGTTTGCCCAGTATGTTTCTCCGCGGCAAACTGAAACGCGCGCAGAAACCGGGGTCCAAGCCTTACCCTGTGGTTACCGTGTGCCCTTTGTGTTTGATGTTTTTTTACGGCCGGCGCCCTCCTCACGACTTCTCCCCCCGCCGCGCCAGCAAATATGCCCGGATGAACGGCTGCAAGTCGCCGTCGATAACGCGGTCCACGTCGCCCACCTCGGTCTTGGTGCGATGATCCTTGATCATGCGGTAGGGCTGCAGCACATAGGAACGAATCTGTGACCCAAAATCGTTATCGAGTTTCGAATCCTCAATCTTTTTTGTGGCCGCGCGCTTTTTCTCCATCTCGAATTCGTAGAGCTTGGAGCGCAGCATGCTCATGGCCCGCTCGCGATTCTTGTGCTGCGAGCGCTCATTTTGGCAACTGGCCACAAGCCCTGTGGCAATGTGAGTGATGCGCACCGCCGAGTCCGTCGTATTCACGTGCTGCCCGCCCTTGCCGCTTGAGCGGTAAGTGTCAGTACGAATGTCTTCAGGCTTGATGACCACTTCAATGCTGTCGTCGATTTCCGGAGAAACAAAAACGCTGGCGAACGAAGTATGCCGCCGCTTGGCCTGGTCGAACGGCGAAATCCGCACCAGGCGGTGCACGCCGATCTCGCTGCTCAACAGCCCAAAGGCATACTCACCGTTCACCGCGAAGGTTGCCGATTTCAACCCCGCCTCTTCGCCGGGCTGGTAATCGTAAAGAACGGTCTCGAATCCCTGCCGCTCCGCCCAGCGCAGATACATGCGCAGCAGCATGTCGGCCCAATCCTGCGACTCTGTTCCACCCGCGCCGGGGTGAATGGTCACGATGGCATTGAGCGCGTCGTTCGGCCCGGAAAGCAGCGTCTCAGTCTCCAGCTTGTCGACCAGCGTGCGCAGAGAGTCAACGTCGCGGCGCAAATCGGCATCGACATTTTCACCTTCCTTGGCCAGTTCGAAGTAGGCGGCAATGTCATCGCCACGGCGGCCGAGATCGGCGTCTGTTGCCAGCAAATGCTCCAGACGTTTCTTCTCGCGCATCACCTGTTGAGATCGTTGCGGATTCGACCACAGATTCGGGTCGGCGGCCTGCTTTTCAATTTCGGCTAGTTGCGGACGGAGCTTGTCCGCGTCAAAGATACTCCCGGAGTTCGCGCACCTTCTTGCTGAGTAGTCCGTATTCCTGCTCGAGCTCTTGATTCATTCGGAGTCTTTCGCCTTCCCGGAAAATACGAAGCGCGTGACCAGCGCCCCTGCTGAAATTATCGCACACAGCCAGGCGAACCAGTCGCCATGCCGCGTGTAGAACGTGGTTACGGAGGTGAGGGCATAAGGTGCTACCAGCCCCGCCCGTTCCTTGCGTGGAAGCCGCGCAACGGTTCGCCCGTAGGGATCGATCGAAGCCGTCACTCCCGTGTTTGTCGCGCTCAAGATCCAGCGGTCGTTCTCGATGGCACGCATTCGCGTCTGGTTCAGATGCTGCGCGTACGCGCCGCTGTCGCCGTACCAGCCGTCGTTCGAGAGATTCACGAAAACCTGCGCACCCTCATCCGCAAACTGCCGGACTTCACCGGGAAACACGGATTCGTAGCAGATGAAGATTCCAAGCCGTTCGCTTCCGGCATCCAGTGGCGCACGCGCAGCCCCTGGCTCAAACCCTCCCACTTCCTTCGTCAAACCGCCGGCAAACGCAAACAGCCGGGGAAACGGCAAGTATTCTCCAAACGGCACGAGATGCACTTTGTCGTAACGCGCCGTCCAGCCGCCAGTGGGACTGATGAGCACGGCCGAGTTAAACACTTGCGAACCTGATTTTCCGCTCTGCGCGGCCGACGTGGTGCCGATAGCGCCAGTTACCACCCAGCTGCGCGCGTCGCGAGCCATCTGGCTCACAGGCTCGCGAAACAGCGGATCACTCGTGAAAAAAGGCGCCGGGGACTCTGGCCAGACGATCAAGTCGATACTGCCCGGCTTGGAACTGCTCGCGCCAGACCCCGCCGAAGCGTCGCGCTTCACACTAAGATCTTTTACAGTGAGATCAGTCAGTTCGCGCAGCGTGCGCTCGAAAGTTTCGCGCGTCCAGGTTTCGTCCACCGGAATATTTTCCTGGACCAGCAGCGCCGCATGATCGGCCGGAATCGCAGGCGCATCCACCAATCTCCCCGCTTGCAGCACCGCCGCCGCAGCCAGCGCCGCCAATAAGAGCGTGCTTCGCTTTTTTCTTGGCACCACGAATGCCGCCGCGACGGCGACATTCACCAGCATGATCTCGAACGAAACTCCGTACACTCCCGTCCACGTCGTGATGCGGCTGAGTGAAATGTTATCCACCTGCGCGGTGCCCAGCAGGTTCCACGGAAAGCCGGTAACGTTGAAGCGCGCCAACTCCACCGCGACCCACAGAAACGGCGCGGCGATCAACGCCCGGCGATAATCTCCGCCCGGTCCCACCGACCAACTCAATAACAAACCAAAAAGCCCGTGATAAAGCCCCAGATAAAGACAGAAGAGAAAGAGCGCCAGCAGGGCAAACGGCACGCTCAAGCCGCCGTGTTCGTGCATGGTGTTGTAAATCCAGTAACACGTCCCCGCATACCAGAGGATTCCGGAAACGTATGCCAGCAGAAAAGCCTGCCCAGGTCTCGCGGTCTGAAGATTGACCAAGCCATTGATTTCCAGCACTCCCGCGGGCCGCGCCCGCAAAAGCGCCACAATCAGAGGAGCAAAAGCGACCCAGGAGAAAACGTAGAGTCCGGCGAGAGGAAAAATGAGAACCTGCAGCAGCGATGAGAGTAGAACGAGCAACCAGGCGCTGTAATGAATTTGCCGCACCATCAAGGATAACAAACGCGCGAACCTTGTCATTTCGAAGCGCGTAAGCCTTGTCATTCCGAAGCGCGCAGCGCAGAGGAATCCGCTGCCGCATGCAGTGCCACAGCACTCCGCACGAAGTCGACAATCTCCGCCGTCACATAAGGCGGAGGCACAATCCGAAATACCGGTCGTCCCGCCACCGGTTTCAACGAAACGCTCTGCCAGGCCGTTCCAGACTTCGCCATGTCATGAAGAATCACGGCACCGGCGCGGTCCAGAAATTCTCGCGCCGAAGTCTTGAAATCCTCCGTGCCCGGGTCGAGCACCGTAAGATATAAATCCGGTCGTAGGAACTTCAACACGCTGTTCGATTCCACTATCACATGCCGCGCCCCCTCCAGTCGTTGCCGCAGCGCCGGCATCGCTTCAGCCAGCCTGCCCTGCTCGGTGCGTACCCACAAAGCTCGAGCCGCGCCCGCCACCAGAAAGCGCGAAGTGTCCGACTGTCCGCTCCGGTCTTTCTCCTCGGAGATCGCCCAGCTATGATCGTCCGTAGCGCAGTCGCACGCCACTCCGTTGGCCGAGCAAACCCCGTGCCCATACTGTGTGATCTTCACCGCAGTCCAATCGTATTCGCGCAGCGCTGAAATCAGTCCCGCGACGACGCTGGTCTTCCCCACACTTCGCGAATGCCCGCCAATCACCACAATCGCCACATCTACCTCTTCTTCCCCAACCTAGCCAGCGCCGCCAACTGCTTCAGATACTCCCGCACCGGTTGTGCCGGAGTCCCCCAGAAGGCCACGCCCCTGCCACGCAGCACTTTGTTCGGCAGCACACCGCCCTGCCCGCCCAGCATCACTCCTTCTTCAATGCGGGCATGTTCGCCAATGCCGACCTGGCCCCCAAGCACGACTTCATTCTCAATCACAATGCTGCCCGAAAGCCCGGTCTGCGCCGCGATCACCACGTTCTGCCCCAACCGGCAGTTGTGCCCGATGTGCACCAGGTTGTCGATCTTCGTTCCCTGCCCGATGCGCGTTTCGTCGAGCGCTCCGCGGTCAATCGTCGTATTCGCACCAATCTCAACATCATCTTCGATCACGAGCCTTCCGACTTGCGGAAATTTCTCGTAGCGTCCGCTCTTGGGGTCGCGAACATACCCAAAGCCATCGCTTCCGAGAACCGCACCCGCATGCACGATCACACGATCGCCCATCGTGGTCCCCGCATAGAAGGTAACCTTCGGATAAATCTCGCAGTCTCGCCCAACCTTCACCCCTTGCGCAATCGAGCAACCCGCGCCGATCCGCGTGCTCTCGCCGATTTCAGCATCCGCCCCGATGACACTGTACTCTCCAACCACCACACTCGGTGCCAGACGCGCTGAAGAATGCACCACGGCAGTCGGATGCACACCGGCGTCATTCCCCTCGCGATTGCCATCCCACAGAAAGCGCGCCGCCCGCGCGAAGGTCAGTTTGGGATGACGGCTGATGAGCAACGGCTTCCCGGATGCGGTCGCCGCGAATTCCCCCGCAATCACCGCTCCCGCGCCCGATTGCAGCGCCCGCGTAAGATATTTCTCGTCCTCCACAAACACCAGATCGTATTCGGAAGCCGATCCGATGCTGGCCACGCCCTCGACCTCGACTTTCCCATCCCCCTGCAGGCGGGCTTCAACGGCCTCGGCAATCTCTTGCAGCGAGCGCTTCATGGCTCCCACTTTATAGCAGACCAAGGAGGTGACGAAAGTGCTGGCCCAACCGCAATGCTGCCTTCTGGCAGCCTCCAGCCTACAATCACTCTATGCAGAAGAAAGTCTTTTGGATGACCTTCACGGTGCTCGGCCTGCTGGCGGACTTTCTTCTGCCGATTTGGTGGGGCGTGGCCGCGACCGTTCCCATCCTCTTCGCATCCTGGTGGGTCGCCTACCGCAGCGATTGGTTCTAAGCTCAGAAAACTTCAGGATTGAGTCATCGTGAAGAAAGTGTCGGAGTTGGTGACGGTGCACTCGGCGCTGCCTGTCAGCGTCCAAATGCCAGTGATTGTGGCGCTGGTGAGCGTATACGTAACATTCGTCCCGCTCCCATTCTGACTCGCCGTTCCGCTCACGGTTCCGTTAAGAGTAAGCTTGTTGCCGCCCGACTGCACAACGTACGTGATGGTGCCGGTCACGCTGTCGTTCGACTGAACCGTCAGAGGTATTGATCCACTTACGTTTGGCCCGTTGATCGAGGAGAAACAGTTAGCGCTGTTATTGGGGTTATAGTTAAGGAATTGAAAGCTCCGGATATCTAGCGTGGAATTGCCGTTCAGCGTAAAGTCCGTGATAAAGCTAAACCCGGACGCTTGCCCACTGCCTCCGGTCAGCTCCGCCAGCCAGATTCCACCCGCCCCAGTCTGAACCGACGTGGGAGTGCTGCCACAGCCGCCCAGCATGAGCGCCATCGTCAGCAGCAGCACAATTGCACCTTGTTTCATGAATGATCCTTGAGCCGGAAATCCGATCCGAATTTGCACAACCAAGATTACAGAGATGCGGCCTGACTGGTCAATGGATGTAAGCCCGGGGGACGATTTCTCTGGCGGCCTCGCGCAGCAAGCGCCGGAATTTGCGACATTTCACAACTTTGACGGCACGCCTTGCACTCAGTAGGTGGTTGAGGTTCGCCGCTCAGTCGCCGCGACAACAACTTGCCTGCGTTCAAGCACGACTTCGAACAGGATGCGCCAGTCCCCCACGCGGCGGCGAAAACCAGGCAGACCTTGCAGCTTCCGGATGTCTCCTTGAAATGGGTCTTGCTGCATCTCCGCCAAGGCAGCGAGGACGCGCGTCTTATCGTTCGCAGGAATCCGCTTAAGAGACTTTCTTGCGGGACCGGCGAGGACGACGGTCCATTCCATCGAAGTACTCCTGCAGAGTTGTAGAATCGCCGCGTCGATATGCGGCCATGCCCCGGCAGGCGTGGGCAACTCGGCGGGAATCAGCCGCGCCGACAAATATACCCGCAGCGCCTCACGCACCAACTCCGAGCGCGTCCTGTGTTCCGCCCTCATAGCCCGCTCGATTTCCTTAGCCATCGCAGGTGGGAGCGAAACGGTGAATGTCGTGGACTCCCGCATGGTTGTTACTTTGTCATACTTGATATTAGACGTCAAGTACCCCCACTACAGACCCTCTAGATCCTCCCACACGCTGCGGTCTAACTTGTTTACAGTCGGATTGTCTGGTCGATAACGGACCGTCACTGATCGACCGACGGACAACCGTTGGTGAATGTTGACAACTGCCGTGTCGACCGACCAAGGATAGCCGCTTTCGCCGATGTAAGACCCACCCGCAAGCGAAAAGCTGTATTCAACAAGCAAGCGGCCGCTGCCGCCTAGGATGCGAACGGCAGTAATTTCTCCCTCGACGCTCGGCCAATGCCGATAAAAGAACAGCGAGACGTAATCATACAGGTCGCTAAACATATTTCCCGACCGCCGCTATGCCCCGCGCTTCCCCTTCAACTCCGCCAACAACTGCTCAATGCGATCTTCTTTTTCCAGCGCAGCCAGCCGGTCTTCCATATTGTCCCCGGCAATCTCCGCCTTCGCCTGTCCCACAGCCTCGGAGTGCGCCACCTTGCGCTTCATGCGGTCGAAAGCCGCGGCTTTCGAGCCGTCTCCAATGGCGAGCCGGGCGTCGCTGGCTTTACCCACGGCGCGGGCCCGTCGATGCTGCGCGATCAGCAGATCGGCCTTGGCCTGCGCCTCAGCCAATTTCTGCTCAAGTTGGCGCAGCGCCGACTTCAAGTTCTCCACCTGCGCCTTCTGGTCGGTCACCTGCTGCACAAAGCTCTCGCTCATCTCGCGATAGCTTTCCACGCGCTGCAGTGACGCCCGCGCCAGGTCGTCCTGTTTCTTGTCGACCGACAGTTCAGCCTTACGCATCCATTCCGCCACTTTGTCTTCGTTCTCTTTTTGTTTTTTCTCGAGCAGATGCTGATCGGCGATGGCGATCGCCACCTGCGTCTTCACCTGCAGCAGTTGGTTCTGCATATCGAGAATCACCTGCTTGATCATCTTTTCCGGCTCCTCGGCCTTATCGATCAGGTCGTTGAGGTTGGCCCGGACTAA
>Ga0206810_1064_pt1 | contig 18339 bp, 17 predicted proteins | sample Alteio_BWOrgCont_56_FD_152889 | JGI IMG/M metagenome (GOLD analysis project Ga0206810, IMG submission 152889) | Enriched cells from forest soil in Barre Woods Harvard Forest LTER site, Petersham, Massachusetts, United States -... | ecosystem: Environmental > Terrestrial > Soil > Temperate forest >...
ACAGATGATCACAACAAACAAGGAGTGCCGCTAAGTGGACATCTTGTTCTTGAAATAAACGATCAAGATGTCGTTCCAAGCAGTAGTGAAAATGTCGCTGTAGCAACTGATTTCAAACTGGTGGCTATAGATGAAAAAACCAAAACTAGAACGCGAAAAGCGGTTGTGAATTCATAAATTTTCTTGAGTTTGCTCGAAGAGAAGAAAAGGAAGAAGAGGCTGGGCCGCCTCTTCTTCCTTTTTGGCAATACTACCCTCGGAGGGATTCGAACCCCCGACACCCGCCTTAGGACGGCGGTGTTCTATCCAGCTGAACTACGAGGGCGTAAGGGTTTCCAGCTCCAAAAATGTGCGGTCGACAATTTGGGGAAGTGCTGGGGAAGTCTGAATTATCAAGAGCATGTTGTTAAGTGTAAATCCATTTAGGTTGATAAGAGTTAGCTGATTGGTTCTAAGAGTTTACTTTACACTCGCCAGCTAGTCGATAGTCGAGTGACAAACTGCAACTGTCAACTAATCATCTATAGCGAGCGAAGGGAAATGAATATTCCCTTTCCCTTTCTTCCGGGGAAAAATGAGGAAATAGCCGGAAAGTTTTACTGGATAAACGTTTTTAGCTCCTCATTGCCAATGAGAAGCAGTGAGAAGTTGAGACGATTGCTGTCTGTGTTCGCACCGACGTCCCCAAACAACAATCGCATGGCTGGATTTTTCTCTGGTGTAGAAATCGAAAAGACATGGGGCAGCCAATCATATCAACCAATTGAAATTATAATGCTGTTGTTTCATTCGCTCAATCAATTAGCTCCACGCCAGTCAGTCAATAATGCAGCATCAGCAGCAAAGAACAATGCACTTGCTGAATTGTTTACAAGGGCAAAACAAAAGCCCCAAGCCGCGCTGGAGTTTGGGTGCCTGGAAATTTTGGAAAGCATTCTTTCCGACAAGGGCACTAGCACCCAAAGGCGGGGTGGTCTGACCACATACAAATAGGGGTCTACAGGATAATTTCAAAAGATCCGATATTTAACAAGAGAAAATCTGAGTTGACAAAAATTGACAAATTACACCATAAAAGTGTAGGATAGAAATGTCATGATTACCCGTGTAATTATCACTAAGCATGCAGACAAGCAGATGAGGCGAGCACCTCAGCATATTAAAGATAAACTATTGGATTGGAGAAAAGAAGTTGAACTATTAGGCATACAAGCAGTGCGTCAAAACAAGGGCTATCATGATGAGCCGCTTAAAGGGAAGAGGATAGATGAACGCTCAATCCGACTTAATAACCAATGGCGAGCATTCTACGTAGAAAAGAAAAATGGAATTATCGAGATTTATGTTTTGGAGGTAACGCCACATGAGTACAAAAAATAAGTTAAGTTATTCTGTTGCTGACCAACGCTATTGGGATAAGCAGATGAAAGAGCTTACTTTTGGTCGCACTATTCGCGCTTACCGGTTATGTGAAGAATGGTCATTAACTGATGCTGCTGAAAGAATTGGCATCAGCATACAGCAATTGAGCGACTATGAGCATGGGCGAAAACTTCCAAGTATTGATAAGGCATACCGGATTGCCGAAGCTCTCGGCATGATGCCGCAAGGAGTAGTTATTCAGCTATTAAATGAACAACTACTGAGAGCGAAAATAGCGCTTCAAGTAAAAGCGGCGTAGCGTTGCTAATCATTCAATAACGTTTGCCCAAAGGTTTTAGGAGTACGACGTTTTTAGCAATGGAGGTTTAATACCATGCTAAAAATTATGTTTGTATTTAGTACTTTGATTCTAACCACAAGCGGTGCAAATTAGTGACACTGTTGCTTCAAAACCTTATTTGCCGCTCAGATGAAAGAGGCATAATCAGCGTGATGCTAAACAACTTGGTAAAAATAGCAGATGGTTCTGATCTTGATATTCCAAGTTAATAAAACCATTTTGATTGCGGAATGATTTTATAGATAGCTGTTAGCCAACCCAACGCTATCAGCATTTTCTATATCGCAAAAGGCAGGCGCCAATTAGTTGCGGGATGACATCTCTACTTTGAATTTGTTAATTTATGGTTCTGGGCAAAGATTTCTTTGATTTCATTATCTTGTCCCCAATCAAGATCCTTTCCGGCGAGTTGGGCAGGACAAATTTCTAATGATGTCTTCCCGCCGACTCTCCAAGAGTGGAGGACAGGACAATATCGCATTGCTATTGCTGATTCTACGGGCAACACTACCCCCGCATATTTGGGCTTTCCCATAACACGGACGACAAATATGTGATGGTTAATATAAAGGCTTTCTGATATAACTAGTTTTTGATTTGCCCAATCGTAACTCTCAATCTTACTCAAAGGAATAGAGGCGACTATTTTAGCACCGTTAGCAATCTGCATTAGACGTCCTACAGCTGTGCTATCATCATAGCCGATATTAAGTGACTCCCAGGTTGGTTCAAGAATCTCGATCTGAAATGGCTCAGAGATATCGGCAGCACTAGTATGTGTCGGAAGCATACAGAAATAACTGATAATTGCCGCCATTGAAATAAAGGTGATTAATATGGCTCTATGCATAGGTTTTTATGGGAATATAGCTACTGTGAGCATTATATCCTGGTCAAATCTGCAATAGAATCATGACATCATCAAGAAAAGTAATTATGTTTACCACAGCGGACACTTATTATCTTAGCGGGAGACCGGTACCAACGACCTGGCTGTTTTAATCAACTCTTGGTCAGACATGCTTGCAATACCCATTGAATAAAAATATTTGCCGTTTGCCCACTGAATTTCGCGAAAGTTACGGGCCGGTTGTATATAACCGATTCGACTGCCAGTCAATGACACTTTGCGTTTAGTAATATGTGGCATACCTCTTCCGCTACATATGTAAAAGTCTGTATTCGCATTACATATTGGTCTTTCTTCAGCTAAATCGATTTCACACCAATCCGCTACATCAGGATTATATTTTTTCCCAATGTATATATCTGCATATTTACCCATATTAGCGGGCGGCAGCCAGGTTGGTAGATAGACTGGCGAGGGAGATTTGCATGCTTCAGGAATAATCGATTGTAAGGGCAGAACAATTGCATTGCTTTTGCTGGAAGAGCTCATTCGCCTATCAATAGCAGCAGGCGCGCAAACCGCATTCTCAGGGGATACTAAAATCCAAACACTTGCGCAGGCTAAGGATGTGATAATAATCTCTATCGGCTTCTTCATCATTAATGGTCCTACTAGAGCTCCAAGCTTGATAATTCACAGTAAACTCCAAGTCATTATAGCAAGAGTTGTTCAAGTAATGATCTTTTCGGCACCCATGATGATCTTAAACAAAATCACCCACAACATGTTACTGCTATCGAGCCAATGACGTTGCTTCTGAAATCCAGCAATAAAGGGTTGCTAAAGACATTCCCAGATCTTGACTATCGCTTACTATCACTTTTTCCTTTGAGTCTCAAAAGACTTTGCTTTGGCTTCCCGCTGAGCATCAATTACCCTGGCTCTAGCTTCGCATTTGTCCGCTAAAACATTTTTGCCTTCATCGCGATAAAGTTCAGCAACATCAGTCAGGCATATTGATACCCCAGCAGAGGAGTGTCCGAACGCCTTCTCTAATATTTGTGCCCAGTGCTCAAATAATATTTCGGCTTGAAGATATTTGTTCTGATGTTGATAGAGTCCAGCAAGTCTAAATAAGCTTTGCGGCGGTAGGTCATCGGAACTAGGTATCGGAAAGAATGACAGGGACATACTTTGCGGCGGTAAATCACTAGGCCCTGGTGCTACAAGTTTTTCTGCCATTACCAAAGAGCGCTTATAGAATAATTCTGCTTTGTCATGCTTGCCTTGCTCCTCATAAATTTCTCCAAGACTATTCAGTACACTGCTAGTATTTAAATAATCTGCTTTCAAATGTTGTTCCAATATGGATAGGCAGCGAAAATAAATTTGCTCGGACTCCGCATAACGATGATCGTTTTTGTATAGGTCAGCCAGATTAAGAAGAGTACCCTGTAGCCTTCCATAATATTGTTGACTATCTTTATCCTTACATTTTTCAGCCGCCTGCCCGGCTAAAGCTAATTGTTTCTCGCCTTCTTGGTATTGCTTGTGCGCAAAAGCATTTTCTGACGCCAACATATAATAATCCCAGGAATAATCCTTAGAGCAAGCGCCCAGAGCCAGAATGAGAGAAAATATTACTAGCAACAGAATGGCTGAAATATCTATATAATTTTTTTTGCTGGTTTGAAACAAAACACTGCTCCTTTTCTTGGACGTTCGATGTTTGTCACACCTTCTCTTAAATACGGCGCTTCAGCAGCCAATATGGATATGGTGGGCATGCGCTGATGTGTATAACAACCCTTCTTTTCGGACTCTCTTGGATGTCGACTGTCCTCAAGGTGCCAAGAATAACCACTTGTGTCAAAACCCCCCTAACAAATCCGGCGTCTTGATTGTCGATCGGTCCAGTTAAATTATCTGTTGAAAAACTAATATCGACAATAATTTTCTCATTGACCATGATGCTCGATTGCCCGTTTTGCACTCCAAAGAATGCTATCTTCTTGTTCAATAACGGCTTGAGGTTATCTTTAATAATTGTTGGAGATTTTAGCAAATCTAATAATTTTTCACTGTTGGCGATTGCTTCCTCTTCACCGGGATAATGTTCCTTAAGCTCTTTGGGCACATACAGCCGCCAGAATGTCTCCATGTCTTTATTAGCCAATTTCTTAAGGCCAAGACCATCATAAGCATCAGACCTATTCTGATAAATCCAAACATCTGAATTGGGGTCAATACTAATGGCCTTGCTTAAATCATCAACCGCTTTTTGGTACTGACCTAAACAAAGATATTTAAAACCACGGGAACGATATAAGGGAGAGTAATTAGGGTGGCGAGAGACAGCCTCGTCATAGCGGCGCATAATTGTTTCGGTATTTGATTCCTCCGTTCTGCTTAATTTTAGACACTCGTCGAGGGCTTGTTTAGCAGCTTCGTTGTCCTCAGAATCTAATTTATTCTTTTTCAAGCTAGTCTCCTCCGTTGTGCTTTTGAATGCCGGATAATTCCCTTTCAAAGTTTCATCACCCATTGCAATTTGCGCGAAGTTTGATAGATATACAAATACGTTAGCGAAGATCAAGGCAGCGAATCTAGAAATAAGGGGGAAATCACTCATATCACTTTTCATTTGGCTTATACCCGAGCTTTTCTGCCAGACTTAAATCGCTTTTTGCTAGATCATGCTCTCCAAGTTCTTCATATGCTTGCCCGCGATTATAGTAATAGCTAGCAATTTTAGGATCTAGCCTTATAGCCTCAGAACAATCGTTGACCGCTTTTTGAAATTGTCCTAAAGCGCGATAGACTTTACCTCTAGTACCATAGGCGGTTGCCCGTTTAGGATCCAACTCGATGGTTTTTTCACAATCATCAATTGCATTTTGGTATTGCTTTGATTCATAGTAAGATATCCCACGATTATTATAGGCATCTACTAACTCTCTAGATTTAATTGCTAGATTTGCTAGAGCTTCAGAGTAATCATCAATCGCCTTTTGGTATTGTTTAAGCTGATCATATGCAAAGCCACGATCTAAATAAGCGCTCCCATTTTTAGGGTTAAGTACCAAGATTTTGGACCAATCATCAATTGCTTCTTGGTATTGCTCCAGTAAACAGCGAGCTTCTCCACGACATTCACAGGCCCGCCAATCTGTAGGATCAATTGCCAAAGCTTTGGAAAAATCATCAATAGCCTTTTGATATTCTTTTAGTTTACAATAAGTTATTGCACGTTCGTCATAGGCGTATGCCCCATTCGGATTTAACTCGATAGACTTTGAAAAATCATCAATCGCTTTCTGGTATTGCTCTAAGTCAGCGTAAGCTAAACCCCGATTATAGTAAGCCATATTATCCTGAGAATCTAGAATCAAAGCTTTGGAATAATCATCAATTGCCTTTCGAAATTGGTTTAAATCATCGTAAGCTAATCCACGATTATAGTAAGTCACATTATTATCCTGAGGGTCTTGAATTAATGCTTTGCAATAATCGTTAATTGCTTTTTGGTATTGCTTTAATTCATAGTAAGCTATCCCACGATCTAAGTAAGTGGGCCCATTGTTTTTAGGGTTAAGTGATAAGGCTTTGGAGTAATCATCAATTGCTTGTTGGTCTTGCTTTAATTGATGGTAAGCTAAACCCCGATTATAGTAAGTCACATCATCCTGAGAGTCTAGAATTAAAGCTTCGGAATAATCATCAATTGCCTTTTGATATTCTTTTAACCCATCATAAGCTGCTCCACGATTAATATAGGCATGGCGATCCATAGAATTAATTGCCAGGGCTTTAGAATAATCATCAATTGCTTTTTGATACTGTTCTTCATCGTAGTAAGCTAATCCACGACCATTGTAGGCATATTCATTAACCGGGCAAATTGCTAGGGCGGCAGAATAATCATCAATTGCTTTTTGGTATTGCTTTAATTCATAGTAAGCCAAACCCCGATTATAGTAAGAACCATGATTCTGGGAGTCTAGATTTAAAGCTGTGGAATAATCATCAATTGCTTTTTGGTATTGCTTTAACTCGTAGTAAGCTAAACCTCGATTATAGTAAATACTATAATTCTGGGGATCTAGAATTACAGCTCTGGAATAATCGTCAATTGCTTTTTGGTATTGTTTTACACCATAATGGTACTGACCACGATCAAAATGGTCTTTCGTTCGAGCAGAGACAGCACAAACACTCATATTGCATAAGTACAAGATAATTAAAATTGTTTGGACGAGTCTATTAGAGCTTAGCCAAATAATTTTCATCACTTCACTCTCTGTTTTTTATATACTGAGTTGGAGATACTACTCATGAATGTTTCTCCGGGATACCAAATTTTATTCCCATTTTGTGGAAGTTATGTGAAGTCATTTAATCTTTTGTATGGCTTATAATTGGCCCAATATCTTATTCTAGCTACTTTCTATCAGATATTATCCCAAAAAAGAATTTCGACAATCGAGGCTGTATTTAATGTTTAGGCAATTACTTGTGAACAAGCATACAACGATCTATATCGCTTGTGCTTTGGGTGTATTTTTTCAACCGGTCATTGCCCAAGCTAAACAATTAAGTAAATCTCAATCAACAAAGGTAAGCCACGCAGACATAGGCAAGTTTAATTACTTGTCGGATATTGGTATCGTGGCTGTGAATTCTCATCCCTCTATTTTTATTATCAATAATGCATGCCTTAAAGCTGGGAGTCAAGTCATACTTGTGTTTCCAGAAATACCGCAGAAAATAGCAGAAGCGACAATATTGCACAAAACCAAACTGCCAGCCGTGACAGAGCCTAGACAATCAGCCTATACAGTCAAGCTTTTGCATTACATGTCTGCAACTCCAGAACTAGCTATAGGTATCCTCAGCTATAAATCTCGATTTCAAATAAATAAAGGGTGCATACATGCCAATCTGGTTGGTGATGGTTTCAAAAATACGTTTCGCATTGCTTATTCAGAGGAAGGAGCTCACCTGACGGTTTGGAATGGTCAGCCATTAATTGGCCAACGTAAATGGCATGGCTATTTTCACTTCGATTATGAAGTTGAACCTAATGGCACCCCTAAAGACTACTAGTTGTGTAGAAGATAAGCAAGGGCTGAAAAGCATCCTGTTGTAAATGGTTTGTCTATGCAATTCTATTAAGGTATTGACCCGCTATGCCTTATACTGAATCGATACAACGCCTTCAGTTGTACCGATTCATCCGTCAAATTGCGAGTGAAACTTTTTGCTGTTTAGCAAGATAATGCAATGTTCCCATACCCAACAGCCTGCGATTGTTGTTAGCCTTGGTCTTAAAGCCATTCCATTTATAGCTGCAACAGAAATGGTCATCGCCAAAGACGTATGCGGACTTTAGCGACCAGCTCTCCCACAATTCAAGCGGCATGCCTATATTGTGCAGAATCATTCCGACGCGTAGCCAGTGTTTATAACCGGCTTCACGACTGAAGGCATACCCATAATCTGGGTCAATCTGAGCAAGTAAATCTTCCACTTCCTTTCGATTAACTTGGGTAGCCCAGTCGCTCACTGCTGACCGTGTAGTGATTGTTTTTGCCTTTTGATATGGTTCTATCTCCTGAGCCATTTTGATGACCGCCCGCGCGTTATTAAACGGCGCTTGTTGAATATAATTAAGCTGCTCTTCCTGGTAAGGTGGCGCATCTCTGAATAAGCCGCGAACGGTATTAGCATCGGGTTTCCTATTTACGCCCAACGGCAATTTAACTAGAGAACTTGCCCGGTAACGTTCATGTTCATCGTCGTAGGTTGGCATGTCGGATTTAGGAAAAATCTCAATAGTATTAAGGGTAACACCGGCAGCCTCGGCGAACCTGCGCATGATTAATCGTAAGGAGGCGGCCGGCACTGGCTCATCAATAAATAGCCATAAGTGGCCTTGCCTACCAGGGCGCATCCCCTCTCTAACACAATGCCAACCGTGTTTTATTAGCAAAGCTTCAATTTTATCGAGACTGCCATCATCTTTATCGCTATCAAAACAACCCCATCGACTAAAGCCTCTATGATCAAGTGCGGGCAGTCCTAGCGTTATTGTACCGGCTAGATGTTGCTCAAATAATTCTGGCAGCACCGGTTCATACAAAGTGCGATACTGAGCGGTGCTGTTTATTATGACTTGCTTGGCATAAGCATCACACCTATTGATGAATCTGTGCCACCACATTTAAATCACCTCCTTAAATTGTTGCTGCTGCCGCTGTTGCCACCTTTGCTCTAAAGTTTCAGGCGAAACTAAGCCTAGGTTCTGGGTAAAATGTTCAGTAGTGCTGCCTGTAAGCGAGTAAACGAATTGTTTTCCATCTTTAAATGGAGCCCTGGAAATTAAGCCGTCCTTTTCCCAAGCTTGAATCCATCGCGCTACCGTCTTTTGAGGGCGTCCAAGAATTTGTACTAAGCGATTGAGAGTAAGCGCACTATTAGTATTTGATGTTAATTCAGTTGAATTTGCCCAATTATTACTGAGCAGGGGTTTTAAATGCTTGTCAAAGGCTTTACGTGCAGCCGTAGGAACATTTTCTAAGGGCTTAGGCGCGTTGGCCGATAGTGCAGCATAAGCCGCTCTGTAATCATCAAAGGTAGCAATTATGACAGGTTGACCTTCGAGTGTAGTTTTCTCCCGACAATGTTGATGGTAAAGTGCAGATGCTTTTACGTAACTGAGTATCAAGGGCGACAATCGCCGTACTGTCACGTGTTCATCAGTAGGAATAATAAGCGTGCCATAGGGAATAACGACCGTTAAATCTTCTTCGAATTCTAAAGAGCGATAAAATTCTTGGAAAGCCTTTTTTACGATAGCTAGCGCCACGTCCTGAGACTGAACTGGATTTTCCGCACGGAAAGCTATTGCCGCTAACACCTTCTGGGTGGTTTCAACTGAGTCGTCCGAGGTTATCCAGCTACTTCTATTTTGCAGTTCATCGTCAAATAAATTCTGAGTTGCTGTACTGGTTGCGATGATGACCGCCGGCCCCTCTGTCTTTAACATCACTCCGCGGTTTGGTTGCCCCGGTATTTTTTCCACCGTCAATCTTGTTACTACATTTTCAGTTATTAATTGGCGTAAATTCTGCTGCTTGTAATCATCTTGGTCGTCCACTCTAGGTTGCATTTCCCCAAAAAATAGAATTTTATGTTTAATAGGCCCGATGTAGAAAATTGCCTGTTCGCTCATAGTAGTAAGAACTATCACGGTCTCAGGCGGCAGGAATTCCGCAGCGATAAAAATCCCTACCGTTTTGCCCGATGCACTTTCTCCCGTGAAGAAAAATCCAGAAGAATGTTTTAGTAACCTGAATGCATGCGTAAAGAAGATGCTGCGTGCGGTTTCCTCGGTGCATATAAATCCCGCCTGTATTAAATAGTGATGAAAGGTTGGAAAGATGTTTGACACCGATTGAAGCTGTTTCACAAATAAGTCAATCTGCTGTTTCTCTTGCTCTTGTAGGGCCGCCTCTTCTGGTGTGAGCACGCGCTTTATTTGTTTTTCGTCTAAGAGAGAGGCTTTCACCTTGGAGTAATGGTCGCGTAAGATTTGAATTCCAATTTTGTGCGCATCTTTTATATCTTTTAAGGCAAGTTCTTCCTCGATGCTGTCCGCCTCGGATGCAGCTAATTGTTGAAGTGCTAATAAAATTTCTTCATGCTGAGATGGCTCGGGCAGTGAAGGCTCAGGCACTGGTGGCGGTGCCAACGGTAATGATGGCGCTTCCACTGGGGCGGCTGGCAAGGGCAGAGGTGGTAGTGGTAACGATTGCTGAGGCACTGACTGTGTTAATGTATTTGATGCCGCCACTGCTCCGTGGTGCTTCTTTAGAAGGTCAACCAGCTCATCATTTTTTACTGTTACAACGTGCAAGCCATTCCTTTTCAAAAATTCAAAATCAGCTTCAGGGAGCCCGTGATGCTGCCATGTAGCTTTAAAAACGAGAAAGTCGAAAGGTTTATTTGGATAACGGCAGGCTTCCAAAACTTGGGCGACCAGTGTATAATCGATCATGTAATATTTTTCCTTTATTGTTCTTCTGAAAAGGCTTGCTTCGCGGTGGGCCTTTTTTAAAGCAGCAGTTTATGCCACGTCATTAAACGTCTTGCGATCAAGATATGCGGTGAGGACGCTTAGCCGCCATCGCAAAGATCTTTTGCCGACCCTGACCGCTGGGATATTTTCTTTTCTCCAATTCTTTTTGAACCAGGTTAGTGACATGCCCACAACCGGTGCAGCTTCAATTGCCGACAATGCCGGGTCACGTAGAATAAATTTTTCGTTTGTCTTTGCCATGAATAAACACTCCAATTGCGATTAGATAGTGTCAGTAAAGAGTAAATTGGGATAAAATATAAGCTCGAAAAGACGGCAATTTTTTTGTTCTCTTTTCGCCCCTTGACTTTAGGTGGCAATCCAATGGCTCTAAACGACGTTCTTATCTATCTGAACCACGCGGCTAATGTCTTCGCTGAAAACAAAATCTATCTAGCGAAAGATGGTTCTAATTTTGACGATGCGGTCAAAGAATTGTTCAGAAAAGTTGTTCCTCAGAATAGTGAATTCTTTAGTTGGATAAGTCGGTTAGATGCTTCCCATCAGTGGAGCGCACTATTTTTTTATCTGATAAAGAACAACCCAAGATTTAAACCCATCGCAGAAAAAGAAGCTCATGGTACTGGCGAGGATGGAAAATATAAAAACAACAACGTTTTAATAACAACTTTGAATGACGCACTGAGGGGCTTCACTGACTGTACACAAAGGCAGGCTGATGTTTTCTTAGAATCATTGAATGTAATAGAACCCGGTCTGTACCAATGGGCTGAACATTCAACCGAGAGCATTCCTGGGAACTTGGATGAATTCATCACAAACATGTTAGGCAGGGAAGCCACGGCAGAATATAAAAAGGAAGAGCTTCTTGAACTAGCACGCAGTACAGAAGCGTTAAGAGCCAAATTTGTGCAATTCAATCAGCGTATAGGCACAGCTAAGAATCTAAAAAAGCATCGGACGAACGCAGAAAATAGAGCAAAGAAAGATTCCAAAGCCCATCGCGAATCAATCGAATTAGAAATAGGTACTCTTCACCAGCAAGTACACAAGAGCTTTGAACTTATCCTTACAAACAAAAAATTAAAAGCGGCACTCATAAAAGCAGTACATACCGAGCTGGGCGATCCGCCAGAGTATGTTTGGTCGAGTAATCCTGAGAAAAATGCTTATCTAAAAAAATTAAATGAGGATCAGAGAAAACTAGAAATTGAAAATGTAGCGACAAACACTGGGGCTGGTGGCATAAATATCGAAATAGGATCTATCCCTAGCACCGGCATGCTAGTAACGCGCGGATTTATCGGCGAAATTACATACGGTAAGGGAAGAAAAAATTAGCTGACATTCATTTGACAGTTAATAGCGTTTGTCAAATGTTATCTCTCAACTCCTCACTTTCTCCTTATTACAGGTTGAGGAGATGAAACCCTACACTGGACTGCCTCTTACTCTTTCTTCTCATCTTCCCATTTTATATAGGAGAGAGCAGAGAGAAATAATTAGAGGCGTTCTTGACACCGTGTTAATTTAACACCAAAATTAGGGGCAGTGCAGGGAGGACGTGGGCAATTTATATCAACGCAGTCAAAAACGAAGCCCCAAAGTACAAACGCGGAGGACCCAAAACACCTGTTAAGCATTTTCTGCGAACGGGGCAACGTGTTCGCGCTCATCCGAGACCGACACCAGAGGGCTGGCAGAGTGTTTGGAAGCTTAAGCTCATCACACACGCAAACTTAAGCCACTGGAGTGATGAGGAGCGCGCCGTGCTGGAACAAGCACTGCGATTGAAGCGCCAATTAAGGAACACCCCTTTTGAATACGAAGCTAACGGATGGATCATTGATATTATTTTTGAAACCGAGCTTAAGCACGGTGCTAATCCGTATCGAGCCGCAGTTCCTTTAATGGACTTTTTTGATATTCCGTTGCCAGAACGGGTCCGATGGAATACAGTGTATTCAAAAATTGAGATTGTAACCACAACCACTTATACGTACAAAAATTAGTTAGCTTTAACCAGCTTAGCTACTGCTGCCGCTTTATGTTCCGGTGCCAGGTGCGCGTATCTCAATGTCATTTCGTAGTCACTATGGCCAAGCAATTCACGCACGGTGTTTAAGCTGACATCAGCCATTACAAGCTTACTGGCGAAAGAATGTCTCAAATCGTGCCAGCGGAAATTATGTATCTTGGCTTTGTCTAAAATATTTTCCCAAGATGTCCGTATGGTAGAAAATGGCTGACCATTGCTATCACTGAATACATAGCCAGCAATGCTTTCAATTTTTCGCTGTTTCTTCCAATCTTTCAGAATAGACAAGGCTTCATCGTTTAAGGGGAGGTAACGGGTAGTGTTGTTTTTAGTTGTTTCAGCAACTACGGCTATTTGCTTTAAATCAAAATCAACATTTACCCATTTTAGTTTTAGTATTTCAGCACGGCGACAACCAGTATTTAAAGCCAGCAAGACAGCTGGTTTTAGATAATCAGCAAAAGTTACCTGGGCATTTAGTTTGGCTTTCAGCTTATCTTCACGTGCATCCAGGGCGGCTCTTAACTTGACTTCTTCACCACTACTCAAATATCGTATCTTGCCTTTTTTATCCACTTTTCCTCGTTCCACTTCGGCTAGAGGATTAGCTTTTAATAGACGCCAAGTTTTAGCAGCGCGATTAAGATAGGCGCTTAAATCGTTTAGCTGTCTGTTTATAGTGCTTTCTTTTACACCTGCGCTGCGTCTTTGTGTGCGCCAAACTTCAATATTTCCTGGTGTTATACTACCGAGCTTCAAATCATGCAGCAGAGTAAAGCTTTTCAAGTTTTTATATATTTCGGCAGGACGACCTTTCGGCCGCTTATCTAAATACGGTTTATAGACTTCATCCAAAAATTGCAAATAAGTCTTTTCGCGCTCTGCTTCGCGCATGGCTTCTTCCTTAGCTAGCTCAGCTTGTCTTTCTTCTTCTTTTGGAATTACACCAGTGGCTAATTTGCCTCTGTACTTTCTAGCTTCGTCTCTAGCATATTCAAGGGTAGTAGCATCCACCTCACCTATTTTGATGCGCTGTAATCGCTCTTGATGCGTGTGCGCAAAATAATAAAACATCTTGCCTGAAGTTCTTTTGCGTAAAACAAAACCTTCTATCTTTGTGTCCCAGTATTCAGCTTCGCGGCCTTTTGGCTCTTGCTTGAGTCTGTTGATCAGCTTGATATTGATTTCGTCTTTCATAAGGTTATCAAGTACGGGGAAGTGCTGGGGAAGTGTTGACTTATGCTTTATTATACCAAGTGATACCACAGAGCGTTATTAAAATATCAGATAGAATCAAGCACCCAAGCCTCTTTTAGGCGAAAGAGAAGCTTGGTTCTTTGTCTACGAAAAATGGGCGTTTGCGGCTTCGCTTCCCCTTAGGACGGCGGTGTTCTATCCAGCTGAACTACGAGGGCATGCATAGATTTTACTCCTGGTCACCAATACTTTAGTATTGCAATAAGTGCCCAGGCGGATTTGTACCATTATTGGAAGAGCTGGAATCAACACCTAAGTCATTGCCTCTGTAAGCAATCGGCTCAATTGATCTGTGAGCAATACTCATAACGGGATCTACCAATATTGTGCCGGCAGCAAGAATAATAACAGTACAAAATACAAGAGCCAATCTTGGGCCGAATTGCACACTCGATTCATAGTCAGATTCTTCTGTCGCTAAAGCAGTGACTACCGGTCCTGGCTCCTGAGCAATCATTTTAATCACCACACGCATATAATAAAAAATTGCCGGTATGGTGGTAATCAAAGCCACTGCTACTAATATAAAGCCCACTGGCTGCCCAAAAACAAGCATCGGTGAAGAAAAACCAGCTGTAAATATAAAGAATTTAGCCAAGAAACCCGCCGGTGGAATTGGTAATCCAGCTAAATTGATCAGACATACTGACATTAACAAGGCTAAGATTGGTCGCTTCTTGATCAAACCAGCATAATCATCAATTAAATCACTACCGGTCTGATTACTAAACAGTATTGCTCCGGCAAAAGCGCCAAGATTCATCACACCATAAACCAAAATATAAAAAACTGTACTGCTTAAGCTGTTTTCTAGCTGTAGAGCACTAGTGGTCTGAGCAGCAGCAACCAGCCCGATTAATATATAACCGACATGAGCAATCGATGAATAAGCAAGCATCCGCTTAAAAGAAGTTTGGGCCAGAGCAATTAGATTGCCACTGACCATAGAAATCACAGCTAATACGGCTAATAATAAGCCCCAATCAGGTCCTGAAGATCTGAATACAATCATCAGTAAGCGCAAGGCAACCACAAAGCCGCCAGCTTTTGAGCCAATCGAAAGAAAAGCCGTCACCGGGGTTGGTGCCCCTTCATAAACATCCGGAGCCCACATATGAAATGGAGCGGCGGCGAGCTTAAAGCCAATCAAACTGAGAACCAGCACAAGCATAAAGAAAACTAATAAGGATGTCGGCGGCATAGACAAATAAGTCATCTGCTCTCGAATCACATAAAAATTTGTGGAACCGGTTAAGCCATAAATAAATGACAGTCCATATAGCAAAGTGGCTGTAATCGCGGCTGTTGATAACAGATATTTCAAAGAAGCTTCGGAACTCTTTTTATCCCGCTTAGAAAAACCGGCCAACATTACACAACACAGAGTCAGGGTTTCCACCGCTACAAAAAGCATAATTAAATCGGTGGTGCCAGCGAGGAGCATGACGGCCAATACGGCTGTCAGGATAATGGCATAAAATTCGCCCACATTTCCGCTTAGGTGTTTTTCATAGCCTGAGGTCATAAAAACGACCACAATTCCCACTACAAGAGCAAAGGCACCGAAAATAATCGTCAAATGATCAATTGTATAAAGACCACCAAATAAAGCGTGTGGTTTGGAAAACTCTTGGATCATGAGCAGGCATAAGCTAATGATGCAGCCCAAAAAGCTGAGGCTGGCAGTAAATACCCGCAATTTGGGTAAAAATAAGCTCCACAGACTGACTATCAATATCGTAACCGCTAGTACTGTTTCCGGCAGCAATAACTGCCAAGCTAATTTATATCCTTCGATAGCGTTCATTCTCTCCCACTCATTACTCAGTCATTCTAAGAACTGTAACTTAAATTGATCAAACTTACTTAAGTATGCTCATTCTAGCGAGCGTTTACGTAGCATATTGGTCAGACAGTCATTTAGTAAGCCTTAAAACAATCCAATCAATAGAATAACTTGCCGTTGAATTAGCGTAAATTAGCTTAAGCGCATTGGCAGAATTTATTTCTTATGCGTAATATAGTCGTTACATGAGGTAGTTATTTTGACTCAATTGTCCACAGGTCTAAAACGAGGTATCCTCGCTCTTGAAGATGGGCGCTATTTTAGCGGGCTTACCTTTGGCGCTAGCGGTACAAGCGTAGGTGAGTTGGTTTTCAATACCAGCATGTCCGGCTATCAAGAGGTTCTCACCGATCCAAGTTATGCCGGACAAATAATTACTCTTACTTGTCCGGAAATTGGTAATTATGGTGCCAATGACGAAGATCTTGAATCAAAAAAGATTTATGCCCGCGGGTTGGTGGTGAGACATTTGAGCAGAACGTTCAGCTCCTGGCGCGCTGGATATTCGTTGTCTGACTTCTTGCTCAAGCACAATATTGTAGGCATTAGCTCGATAGATACCAGAGCGATCACGGTGCATATTCGAGAACGTGGAGCAATGCGTTGTGCTTTAACCAGCGAAGATTTTACTCCTGCCCAATTGATTGAAATGGCCAAAACGGCAGCACCGATGGTCGGCGCTGATTATACTGCCGAAGTTACCACTAATAAGCCTTATCATATGGGAGACGGACAATATCGCATCGCTGTGGTCGATTATGGTATCAAAGCCAATATTCTCAATCAGTTGGTGAGCCATAATCTTTCACTCGATGTATATCCGTCATTTAGCACAGCCGCTGAGATTCTGGCTAGCAGACCTGATGGTATTTTCCTTTCTAATGGTCCAGGAGATCCTGCTGCCTGTGAAAAAATCATTGAAGAATTAAAACAGCTTATAAGCTCTCGTACACCCATCTTCGGCATATGTCTTGGCCATCAGTTGTTATCCTTGGCATTAGGAGCCAAGACTTACAAACTCAAATTTGGTCATCGCGGTGGCAATCAACCAGTTAAAGATTTATTGACTGGTAAGGTAGAAATCACCAGCCAAAATCATGGTTTTGCAGTCGATGAAATTTCATTACCAGACTCATTAGCTCTTACACATATCAACTTAAATGACAAAAGTGTGGAAGGATTCACTCACCGCGCCTTGCCTATATTCGGTGTGCAATACCATCCCGAATCCAGTCCGGGACCGCATGACTCAAGATATCTTTTTCAGCGCTTCTGCGACTTTATCAAAGCCAGCCAAGCAGCCTAATTAGCCCATAAACAGATATTATTAATTCTATTCAACATATTCTAATAGTTTTGTCCAATAATCCTCTTACTTAGGATCAGCCAAGACTTTGTGCATCAGATTTGCTATTGAGTGGCTAAGCTTCTAAGCGCTACTGCCTTGGAAATATTGTGTAGGCACTCTTTAAGATTACCTTGTCTCAGATAACCTTGACCTAAGAAGAAATAGGCGGCTGGATTGGTTGGGGCAAGATTGAGGCAGGTTCTCCAGGAATTCATTGCTTGCTGCAAATCACCCGTATACTCTGCCGATAGAAAAGCACGATAGGCTCTAGCCCACATATCGCCGGGCTCTTGAATTAATAGCTGATCCAGATTATTCAAGGCGGCTTGATAATAAGCTTTGACCTGTGGTGCTAATTCTGGTGGCAAATTGTTTATAGGATTGATGATTTGGTCTGCTGTTAGGTCTTCGCTTTTCGTTGTCGGCGTTTCCTTTGTCATCGGTAAAGATTGAGCGGTTGCTGATTGATTGACTGGTTGGGAAAGCGACTTTACCCAAGTGCTTTGCCAGTTAGGCCGTGCACTGGTCTGTTTATTGCCCGGCGAGCTGGCATTGGCTGTTTTATTGTTAACGATCGCTTTTGCATAATGAGTTAATACATATGCTTTCATATAATAAGCCCAGGCTAGTCCATAGCGTACTTGATTGTCTTTTGGATAAGACTTAAGCATGGTTTCGTATTCACTAATCATATGATCAAAATAGGCTGGTCCACCATGTTTTTCTGCCAATTTGCGAGCTCGGCGCACTTCCTTCAAAGCCTCTTCGACCATGCTTGTTCTAGTTAAGGCCACTGCTAAAACAAAGCTGGCTTCGGGACTATCAGGATAAGCAGCTACTTGTTCTTTGGCTAAGGGCACATTATAGGTGGCAACTATATCTTCGGTATTCATACCGGCTACGAGTGGCTGTCCAGGCTTAAGCAAAAGAGTATGTATGTCTTCCTTAGTGAGAGTATTGCCAGCCGGCTGATTTGTTTTTTCGGTTGTTACCGGTGATAAGGATTGGTTGACTGTAGCTTCAGCAGCTAAAGCAGCAGGTATAGAAATACATTGACTGCTGAGCAAGCTAATTAGAACCAAGTTGCGGCAGTGACTTATTATCAGTCGGTTGTGAAGTGAATCAAGTACCAGCATATTTTTTTCTTTATAGTTTGGAACCGATAATCTAAAAACA
>Ga0206810_1067_pt1 | contig 17715 bp, 9 predicted proteins | sample Alteio_BWOrgCont_56_FD_152889 | JGI IMG/M metagenome (GOLD analysis project Ga0206810, IMG submission 152889) | Enriched cells from forest soil in Barre Woods Harvard Forest LTER site, Petersham, Massachusetts, United States -... | ecosystem: Environmental > Terrestrial > Soil > Temperate forest > O...
CGGAGGACCGCTCCGACCTGCCAGTCGCGCACCACCTGTGACACGGTTCTCATTGCGAACCCCGTAGCGGAGAATTTCGGCGTCGTATAGCTGAATGTGATCGTCGTCGCCAAAGGTCTGACGTATTGGTTCAGCTGTTTATTGTTCGCGAAATTGTAGATGTCCCCGGTCATGGCCTGGCTGCCCAGATAATAGGTGCTGTCGGAAGCCGCCCCGTTGACATCCCCCTTTGCCCAGGTGAAGTTGCCGGCCGCCTGGAACCCGTGCGCATACCGTTTGGTCACTTTTATCTGCATCGAATCGTACCAGGTTTTACCCAAAGGCGGCCCAAGCCACGGTGACACGCCACCCCACTGCGGCACATTCCGCAGTGCCTGTTGCAGTTGCTGGGCTGCCGGGAAGCCCGGGTAAATGGATGGGACGGTGAGCGTGCCGTTCAGAGTGACGAGCTTGAATTGGGGGAAACGGGCCTGAACATTGGGATTGGTAATCGAATCGGTGAGCAACTGCCGGTCGGTCTGGCAGGGAAGGGCGGCGCAATTGGTGGCGGCGTTGCTGTTGAAGTTGAGTCCGAACTGCGATTGCAGAAGGGCCGGCGTCAACGAATTTGAGGCGATCTGATCCATGTTCGGAGCCGGGAAATAGTTTCCCCGGTTGCCCACATAGCTGGCTTCCACCACCAGGTTCCTCATCACTTCGCGTTGTACGCCAATGCTCCAAGTATAGATTCTCCCCGGACGATTGTGCGGGTCGAAGAAAACGAACGGTGCATTTCCCTGGGTCGGGGTTGCAATGCCGTTGTTTAAGAATGGATACTTGTTCTGATTCAGGTTAGGCCAAACTACCGGTATGTTGCCGTAGGGGTTGCCGACCGCATAGGGGTTGCCGCCCTGGAGGCCGTTGTTAGCCGGATTCGCGGTGTTCTGCATCGGGCTGACTCCATAACCGTTCGGGTTGATGGTATAGTAATCCGCCGCGCTGTACAAGACGCCGTTGGGCGCTTCCGCTACGTCGTACTGAATGCCGCCGCCGCCGCGCAGGACGGTCTTCGAATCGATCTGGTACGCGAATCCGACGCGGGGACCGAATGCATACGGATAATTATGCGAGAACTCACAGTTGCAGCTTGCCCCGTAGAGCACGGCGCCATTACGGCCGAGGCTGGTGTCTAAAGTATTGAACGATGCGTCCTGCATGCGCCCGTACTGCTCTTTCATAAACGTCTGATAGTCCCAACGCAGGCCGATATCCATGGTCAGTTTCCGGGTCACCTTCCAGCTATCCTGGACAAAGAGACCCAGGGAGTGGTAGCCGAGCTTGGTATCGGTGGGCGCGTTGAGTTGCAAGACGTCGGGCAGGCCCAGAAGGAAGCTGGCGTAGGAAAAACCGGTCGGGTTCGTCGAACTGAGCGCCACCGTGCTTTGCCAGGGATCGCTTGTCTCGGCGGCGTTGAAGGTAAAGTTTCCGTTCGCGCGCCACAGGCTCGGGGTCGGGTAGCCTTCCTGCGTATAGTCGCCGCCCGCTTTGAAGGTGTGGTTGCCGCGAATCCACGTCAGGCTGGTGTTGGCCGTCGGCTTCTCTTCATATGCGATCGCGCTGAACGTGGAGCCGACGGCGCCGCCGCTCCCGCTATAACCGCCCTGCGCACCCAATATGCCGCTGATGTCGGGGAAAATCATGTTCGCCTGATAGCCCTTCAGCCCGATAGTGCTCTGATCGAAAGGCGGGGCCACGTGCGGCTCCGAAGTGTGGAAATAACCAACCCCGATGTGGAGAAGCAGAGTCGGGGTTATCGTCTGGTCATAGTTAAACCGGCCCGTGTAGTTCCATTGATTGGTGTCGGCTCCCCCGAGATACAGAGGCGTGATGCCACCGTTAACGTTGGGCGAAAATGTGTTCAGCTGCGAGTAGTAGCCCGAAATCTTGATCGTGGGGCTGATGGACTGGTCCACCTTGACTGAAAAGTTCGTGGTGTGCTGGAAGCTGCGGTAGCCGGGGACGTTGAGGTTGTTAATGTCACCAGGCGCGTTCGCAACCGGTAGCATCTTCTGAATCGCGAGCGAGACCGGGTCCTGCAAACTTATGGGAATCGTGTTGTTGGGAAAAGGGTTCCGAACCTGCTGGCCGCCGACGATTGTGGTGCTGTAGGGGTTGAAGATTGCGCCCTGCACCAAAGGTGTATTATTCGGATCCACCGCCTGTGTCTGGGTGCCAAACAAGTTTACCTGCGGATAGGGCGTACACGTACCGCCGCCGCCGCCAACGGCGCCGCCCGTATATGACTGGCACAGGGCCGTACTGAAGTTGCCCTGTTGGTATGCCGCCGTCGGAACGCTCAGAGTTGTGCTTCCGTTAAGGTTGTCCTGGCGGAATTGTTCGAAATTTACAAAGAAGAATGTCTTGTTTCTGCCGTCATACAATTTGGGTATCCGAACCGGGCCGCCAACCGTGAAGCCGTAATCGTTTCGGCGCACGCGGTTGCGGATGTGCTGCCTGTCCGCTGGATCGGTGCAATAAACGCCGCTTTGGGTGCATCGGTCGGTAAAGGGCAGACCGGCGTCTAAAGCTTCATTCACAAAGTAGTCGTAGCCGCTGCCATGGAGCTGGTTCGTGCCGGATTTCATCGTGTAGTTGAAATATCCGCCCGCCGCCTGGCCGTATTCCGCATTAAAGTTGCTCGTCTGAATGGCGACTTCCTGAATGGCGTCCACGCCACCCTGGCTGTTCTGCTGTGCAATTTTCCAGATGTTGCTGGTCGAGTCCTGGCCATCGATGCGGATGTTCTCGCTGTTGGCGGGAAGGCCGTTTACCACCACCGCCGTGTCGTTCTGGAACGCCGTGCCGGGAAGAAGAATCATCGCCTGCAGGGGATTACGAATGTTGCCAGCGCCCGTAGCGCCCCCACTCCCGTTTGTTGTGAGAACGGGCAACGAGTTAATGTCGTCGGTGGTCATCGTGTGGCTGATTTCGCCGCTTTCCGTCTTCAGCAACGGAGCTTCGCTGGTCACCGTGATTGTGTCTGTCGTTGCGCCCAGTTCGAGCGTGACGTCCAGGCGGGTGGCGGTCGTAACCTGCACTTCGATGTTCGCGCGGACATATTTCTTGAAGCCTGGCACCGTCACTGTCAATTCGTACTTGCCCGCCGGTACCGGGACGACATAGTTTCCAGTCGACGAGGCGCCTCCGTGAAACAGTGCGCCGGTATCTACGTTCCTGACATCAATAGCTGCGTTCGGAGTCACACCGCCCTGAGGATCGGTAATGGTTCCGGTGATGGAACCAAGGTTGCCCTGGCCGTATGCGGCGAGCGCAAATAAAAGCAGACATGTGAGCGCAGTCAGGCAGCGCATCGCGAGTCTTACGCGAGGTACTTCATTTACTTTCCGTTTCACCATAGACACCCCTTCGCTTTTTCCAAGCGCGGGTTCTCGCTGTCGAGGAGACGGCTGGACTGCACTCCCCCTGTAGCAGACCCACCGATCGCAAACCCGCACTTTCCAGACTGGCGTGGATTCTATCTTAAAAAGCGGATATGGAGCAATGGGCTCGTGTTGATACTTACAACAGAGAAAATTGATAGTGGGTCCGATGACCGACGCGCAATCCTGTACAATCTATGTCTCAGGGCCGGACAGTATAGCCCGAACATCATTCCCCGTGCCATTCAGACCAGTTTTGGAGTTGCCGGTTTATTCAGAATATCCCCGAATTATTCTCACTGCGACGGCACTTGTGGTCGCGCTGGCTATCGGTGGAGCGTGTTGGCCTGTGTGGCAGCCCGCCGGCCGCACCAGCAGAACCGACCCTGTTTCCCTTCAGGCGGGCGGCCTTTACGCCGATCCGGCGTTGTGCGCGCAGTGCCATCCCGCCATCGCCGCGACCTATCGAAAGACCGGAATGGGGCGATCGTTCCGGAAGATCCGGTCAGAGAAGGATCTGGATGCTGAGGCCCCCGCGAAGCCCTTCTATCACGCTGCGTCGGACAGCTTCTTTAATATGGTCTTCCGGGACGGCGCCTGGTTTCAGCGCCGCTGGCAGACGGGCTTCGACGACAGGGAAACCAATGTCGACGAGAAGCGCGTGGATTACGTGCTGGGTTCCGGCAACCATACGCGCACGATGTTGCACCTGACGGAGCGGAACACACTCCAGGAACTGCCGCTCGGATGGTACTCGGAAAAGGGCGGCTTCTGGGGGATGAATCCCGGTTACGATCGTCCGGACTACGTGGGCTCTGTGCGCCCGATCTATTACGAGTGCATGTTTTGCCACAACGGATACCCGCGTATTCCTGAGGGTGCGCATCGGGACACGGCCCAGGCAACATATCTGCTGCCGCTGCCGGAGGGAATCGACTGCCAGCGGTGCCATGGGCCCGGACAGAGCCACGTCGACAAAGCCTCACATGGCGCTACGGCTCAGGCTATACGAGCCGCAATCGTAAACCCGGCGCGCCTGAATCCGGATCGCGAGATGGAGGTTTGCCTGCAATGCCATCTTGAGACATCGAATGAAAAACTCCCGCACGCGGTCATTCGCTTCGATCGCGCTCCGTTCTCCTACATACCGGGACAGCCGCTGGCAGACTTCGAGGTGGCCTTCGATCGTGCGGCGGGCAAGAACACCAGCTTCGAAATCGCCCAGGCGGGCTACCGATTTCGGGAGTCGCAGTGCTTTCTGAAGAGCGAACTTAAGAACAAGGGCAAGCTTCAATGCACCACTTGCCACAATCCTCACGACATTCCCCGCGGCGAGGAGGCCGTCTCCCATTACAACCAGGTCTGTACCGGGTGCCATCAGTCGCTCACGCAGGTATCAGTGAATAACGCGTCGGTGAACAACGCGTCAGTGAATGAGGTCTCGGCGCATGAGGCCGGCGCCAACTGCGTGAGCTGCCACATGCCGCGCAGGCGAACCGACGACGCGGTCCATGTTGTGATGACGGATCATCTCATCGCGCGCCGCCCGCCTGCGGGGGATCTACTTGCTGAAAAGCCCGAACGCGCCGATACGGCCGCCGGTTCTTATCGCGGAGAGGTTATCCCTTACTACCCCGCCAAACTGGCTTCGACTGCGGACAACGAACTGACGGTCGCAGTCGCCCAGGTTCGCGAACAGAGCAACCTGACCGAGGGTTTGCCCCGCCTGAGGAAGGCGATTGAACAGTATCATCCGGCTAACCCTGGCTTTTATGCGGAGCTCGCGCAGGGTTATCTGGCGGCGGGTAAGAGTGAATCGGCGATTTCGTATTTCGAAGAGGCCGCCCGGCGTGAACCGTCTTCGGCATCGCGGATCATCCAGCTGGCGGATGCACTGATGGAATCCCGCCAGTGGCCGAAGGCGGAGCTGCAATTGCGGAATGCCGCAAAACTGTCGCCGGACGATCCGCGCGCCTGGGGGCGGCTGGGCTGGGCTTTATGGCAGCAGGACAAAGCCGCGGAGGCGCGTACAGCGCTGGAGAAAGCGACCGCGCTGGACCCCGAAATCGCCGAGATCCACAACAATCTCGGCTTGCTCCTCTGGGGCACAGGCGATCAGGCTGGCGCCGCGAGAGAATTTCGCGCCGCGCTGCGGATTCAGCCCGGTGTTGCGGAATGGCGTTTGAATCTAGGCCGAGCGCTTGCGACACAGGGGCAGATCGCCGAAGCCCGCTATCAAATGGAACAAAGCGTCAAGTTGAAACCCGCATACACCGAAGCGCGACTCGACTATGCAAGGCTCTTGGCCCAGCTGAATCAGCCTCAGGAGGCCGAGGCTCAGGCGAGGGCGGTTATTGAAGCCGAACCGCGCGGGCCTCTGGGGCACGAACTGTTAGGCAGCCTCCTGGCAGATAAGGGCGATATGCGCGGGGCGTCAGGCGAACTGCAGACCGCAATCCAGCTGCAACCCGATTTCTGGCGCGCACAATTCGAACTAGGCATTGTCCTCGCGTCCCAGGGTGACTCCGCCGGCGCGGTGGAGCATCTGAGGATCGCGGCGCAAGGCAGAGATCCCCAGGCCAGCGGTGCGGCGAAGCAAGCGCTGCAACGGTTGGGACAGTAAGCGCGAAAATCTACCTCGCAACCGCGGTTGTCGCTCCCAGCGCATCGCACGCGTCCCGATTGCCCATATCGCATCCCTGGCGGAAACGCGCCTCGGCAAGAGGTTCATTTCTCGGCGTTGCGATTCCCTGCCGGTGCATGAGGCCAACGTTGAAGCATGCCGGCGCATAGCCCGCATCGCACGCCTTTTCGAGAATCTGCCTGGCCTTGACGATGTCCTTCGGAACGCCTTCTCCGAAAAGATAGCTTTCCCCGAGCTGTCCGCAGCCGCGAGTAAAACCGGCCGTACAGCTTTGCTGGAAGAGGGTTGCCGAATACTCGAGGTTACGGGCGACTCCCTGGCCTCCGTAATAGAGGGATCCGAGCATGAAACAGCTCGCGCCGTCGCCACGGCTACAGGGTCGCAGCAATACGCCGTCTCCGTCGGTCTTCACCATATCCACAAGACTGACGCAAGCGTTCTCCAGGCCGAGATCGCAGGCGTGCTTAAGACTCCGCCCGGCCCCGATCGGGTCACGGGGAAGTCCCTTACCGCCACTCAGCAGCACTCCCAGATCGAAGCAACCGCGAGCAGTGTCGTGCTGGCACTGTACGTCGAGAGTCTGGGCCAACACATGGCAGGCTTTCGTGCGCCCAGCGTTGCAGGCTTTTGCCCAGAAGGCGGGGTCGCTGCCCGGGTGTTTTCCGCCGAGAAAGCCCGTGCTAATCATGAATACAAAAAGAGCCACCCAGATCCCCATGAATCCAAAATTCGCCTGTCGCGGGATCCAGGCCGAAAGCGCCTGCAACGGCCGGAGTTTCCCCGCGACAACCCACCTGCGCCACGCTAACCAGGCGCCGAGAGCAACGCTGGCCCGGTCGAGAGCTCGTACCGTTAAATTGAGCACCGGTACGCATAGCAACTTGTCGTAAAACTGCGGCATTCCATGGCTGTCCAGCCATCCATACAAAGCGAATACGCCGATGCCGTATCCCGCGCCGAAGATCGCCTTGCCGAAATTTTTGCGGGGAGACGTGGCCGGATCGGTCACGAGGAGATGCAGCCCCAGGAAGACGGCCGGATGGATGTTGAAGTCGATGAAATGGTACATGCCGGTCGAACCGGTATAGAGTACGTTGAGCAAATAAAGCATGGCCGCCGCTGACAACGTGACCAGAGTCACCGAGAACAGGGCCTGCACGATGAGCCCGAGCAGGAAAATTTCCAGATAGATATTCGGCGGATTATTGAAAGTCGACGAAATCTGCGTACCCCAGGTGATCGGCGTAGTGTTCGTTGTGATCAGCACAACAGATGTTATGAAAAGGGCTAAAGCGGAAGGATTGAAGATGTGAGTGAGATGTCCATCGCGTTTCCATCTCAGGAATTCCTTGCCGAAAACGATCATCGCGACCATGACGAATTGCAAATAGAACCAGTCGTCGCGAAACCACAGAAACAGATTCATGCTGAAGACAATAGGAATCGGACCAAAGCCGAGAATCCAGTTGTCTCGCCGTGACCAGCAGACCAGCATGTCCAGAACGTAGAGAAAGACTATCTGGGCGAGAATCAGCGGGATTTCGTGGTACACCTCGCGCCAGTACCAGCCCCAGTAGGCGTACACGCAGGAGTGCATGATCATCTGAACCCAATGCACCCGTCGGGGCACGAATTCGTATGTCAGCGTTCGCCCGCTCCGGGCAACGCTCCACCAGAGAGCACAGAGCCCGGCGAGCAGGAAGCCCGCGGCTACTAAGAACGAAGCCTGCAGATGCGGATTTGCGCTAACGCGAGGGAGCAGCGTAAAACCGGCGAAAACCAACGTAAGGAACGCTGGGAGCCAAAGCGGTGGGAACCGATGCTCGACGCCCCGCGCGCCGGCATTCTTTGGTCTTACCCCATCTCGGGCTCCCCTGCCCCTGGGATGTGATTTCATGCGCCTCAGAATATAAGAAAAAAAGGTCGAGTGCGAACCAGTGCCTCTTGGATGCCGTTCCGCTCGACCAAATGCGGCACAGCGGCGATCGTCGTGACAACGAAATCTGCCACCAACAACTGCCAAAACCTCGATCGGCGGTAGAGCGAAGACGGACATCGCCTTACATGGCGCGCATCGGCTGCGCATCCTACTAGCGGAAAGCGAGTCCGTTGTGGGTCCGTTGCTTAAAAGCTGAACAGGGCGACCAGCTGTCCGTTGCGCGGCTGCGTTCCCGTTCCTGCCGCCGTAGCGACAGAACCATACCCGCCAGTCGCGATACCATTGGCCAAGGTCAGCGCGGGATTGGAGGGATTGATAGTCGATGGAGCGGAGAGGAACAGGCGGTTGAAGATATTCGTAAACTCCGCCGGGACCTGCAGGATGAACCGTCCTTCCGTTCCCATCCTGAAGTTTCGCGCAAGGCTCATCGATTCCGCGGGCTGACGCTGCCAGCCGTAACCGGTGTAATAGGGAGCGCTTACTCCCCATTGTCCGGGGGCCGCGTCGGTCCATGCGGCCGGATTCAACACCTGTGTGGTCTGTGGGTTGAAGCATCCGCAGTTGGGATTTACCAGCAGCAGCGGCTGGCCCGGGTTCAATGCCGCGGTCCAGTTGTTGGGATTGGCGAGTTGCGGGAATCGTGCGATCACCGCCGGATTGCTCAACTGGTGCGTAAGGAGTGCCCGGTCGGTTCACCAGGCTCACGAACGATGTGCGGAGCGCAGGAAGCACCCGGCGCATTTCCGATGTCAACGCTAAGGCTGAAACTTCGGATTTGACGCACACTTCCGAGCCGCGGCCGGAGGGGAGCGACCGCGTCGTGGGGCCACGGCTTCGGCCCTGCCGCTGCGCTTCCGCTCGGCGCGGAACTTTAGGTCAACGCCGGTCGCCCCGGCGATCTTGTCGCTGGTAAACTTTCATTTCTCGCCGCGCCCGAACCGCGTATTCAGTCAGCGTTAATTTAACTAACCCTCAACCCACTACGGCAGCGCGTAAACGAACACGCCCTTTCCCTGCGACGCCTTCGCGGTCCCCCCGACCGCAGCGACAATCGCGACGTACTGCTTACCATTCTTCCCCTGATACGTCATCGGAACCGCGCTCGCCTGGTAGTCAAGTTTCTGGGTCCAAAGTTCCTTCCCCGTCTTCGAATCGAAAGCCCGGAAACGGTTATCGCTGGTCGCGCCGATGAACACGAGACCGCCCGCGGTCGCCATTGGTCCCGCAAGGCTCTGCGTGCCTGTGTTCCGTTTACCTTCAGGCAGCGTGTCCGTCACTCCCAGCGGCACTTCCCATGCAAAGTCGCCCGTGCTCGCATTGACCGCGATCAGTCGCCCCCATGGCGGCCGGTAGCAAGGCCAGTTGCCGATCACCTTCCCATCGGCGTCGCGCACTGTCGCATTGAAGGCGCCCAACCCAGGAGGGCCCGTTCGCGTATACGGTTCGATGCCGTCAGGGTTACCAGGCTTGTAGTTGGGGTTATCCACCATCCAGCCCGTCAGCGGACTATCGTGGGTATTCACGAATATATAGCCCAGCTTCGGGTCAGTCGCGGTACCGCCCCAGTTCACGCCGCCGGTAAGACCAGGAAATATGATCGCCGGCTTTGAGTCCGAGTCTTTTGCATGGTAAGGCAGCGGTGTGAAAGGTCCAGCATTATCCAAACCTCCGAACTTCGCATACAAATCCTGACACGCCTTCGCATGTTCCGGCGTAGTATCCGCCGCGGTCACAATGTCGTCTTTGGTAAAGGTGGTTCGCTCGAGCGGAGGCGGCTTCAACGGAAACGGTTGCGTCGGATAGCTCGCTTCGCCAGGCACGTTGCTCTTCGCCACCGGGCGTTCTTCGACACCGAACACCGGCTTACCCGTCACACGATCCAGAATGAACATATATCCGGATTTCCCGACCTGCGCCAGCGCCTGCACTTTCTTCCCATTGCGTGTAATATCGATCAGTCCCGGCGCCGGCGGCAAATTGTAATCCCACAGCTCGTGGCGGACGGTCTGGAAATACCACTTCAGCTTTCCCGTCTGAACGTCGAGCGCGACCAAAGTGTTACCAAACAGGTTCGCGCCCGGCCGGTCGCCGCCATAAAAGTTCGCGCCCGGACCACTCACCGGCTCGTACACGATCCCATGTTCCTCGTCCACCGTCAGCGCAAAAGCCCAGACGTTATTGCCCGTCCGGTTCTTCCAGCTGTCGTTGCCCCAAGTGTCGTTTCCCGTTTCTCCCGGGTGCGGGAACGTGTGAAATGTCCAGATCTCTTTGCCGGTGCGGACGTCGTAACCATGCGCGTCTGGAATCTGGCCGCCCGCCTGCTCCAGCTGTGGCCCGATATGCCGCTCCCCGGGTCCATAGAAGTTGGTGCCGATCAGCAGCACGTTTTTATAGATCGTCGGAGCGCCGTCGTACGGAACCGTCAGCGGCACCTCGCCCTCGTTTCCGAAACCCGGATCCACCTTGCCGGTTTTGGCGTTCAGCGCCACCATCTTCCGCGAGGTGGTGAAGATAATGCGCGGCGGATTATTCCGGTCACCAGGCCAGTACGCAACACCACGGAACGACGCCAGTCCGTCCGTCACTTCATGGGTCCAGATCTCCTTGCCGGTCTCTGGCTCCAGCGCGACGACGCGATCGCCCGACGGCAGATACATCACGCCATCGACCACGATTGGAGTGATCTCCTGATACAGCTCGCTCGGACTGTCGCCCTTGATCGTCTTGCCCTCGCGTTCGAATGAATAATGCCACGCCTGCGTCAGCTTGCTGACATTGCTGGCATTAATCTGCGTCAGCGGCGAATAACGTGTGCCCGCGAGATCCCGATTGAACATCGGCCAATCCCCCGCCTTCTGCGAACTTCCTGCCAGTGGTAGCATGAGCAGCCACGCGAGTGGCGAGGAAAAGAACAACCTTGAACGCATGAAGCTATTATTTATCACAGGCAAGGAGTTTGCTCCATGACGCAGCCCATATCGAACGTGATCCCCCTGTTTGCAGCGACGGCAGCCGTCGCCGTGCTGGCACTACCGTCGGCGCACGCAGAATTGCTGGAGAAGACCAAAAAAGTCGGCGGCGTAACGGTCGAATATAAAGTCGTTCTTCCGAACGGCTACGCCCCCACGAAGGCCTACCCAGGCATCCTGGCCTTCGGCGGAGGTCCGCAGACCATGAACACCGTCGATTCCGTGATCAACCGCAATTTGCGCGCTGAGGCGGAAAAGCGGGGCTACATCGTAATCGCTCCCGCCGCGCCCGGCGGCGAGTTGTTTTTCGAGGGCGGCGCGCGAATCTTCCCCGAATTCCTGAAAATGATTCTGGCGGACTACAAAATAGAGAACAACAAGTTCCACATAGCTGGCCCATCGAACGGCGGAATTGCAGCTTTTCATGTCGCCTCCGCCAATCCCGACTACTTCTTGTCTATAACCGCCTTCCCCGGGTATCTATGGGAACCGAGCACCGCCAAACTCATGGCGATCTCGAAAATGTGCGTCTTCATGTATGTCGGCGAAAACGACGAATATATGTGGCACCCCGAGATGCAGCGAGAAGCGGAAATCCTGAGCGCCAGGGGGACGATCGCGCGCTATACGGTTGAGAAGGGTCAACCACACCGGCTGGACACCCTGGCAGGCCCAAACGCGGGACGCCTGTTTGACGGCTTCGAGCAAGCGCGCAAAAGCTGCACCGCATCGCGGTAACCCCGGCAATCTTGTATGTTCGTTCGGGGAGATAGGTAACCGAGCCGCGACCGGGAGGGAGCGATAAGCAGCCCTTCTCAGCGTCGAAACAGCGAGAAGGTTATCGTCACTGGCAAAACCAAAAGGGACAAGCAACTGATCGATATTTTCGGATTCCCACGTACCCGATATGCTGAGAATCCGATATCCGGTAAACCCCGATACCACTGTAGTGAGGTTTGATTCCGTTTCGAATGTGCCGCTTCCTGAATACTTATTGCTTTCGTAGCTCCATTCCCAACCAGGTCGGTATGAAGCGGCGGAGCGCAGAACATGAGAGCGAAAGCGGCAAACAAGGCGTACCTCATGATCCGATACGGATGCCGGACGAGCCAGCGAGGATTTAGAAAATTACGCCAGCTGCCCGTAGCGCCGGCGATCTTGTCGCCGGTGTTCGTTCCGCGTCTATATCGGAGCACTCGGTGAAAGTACAGGAGCGCCATCCCGATTTGTGTCTCCGTCCGAGACAATTCTCAACGCCTCGTCGAAACGCGCCTGCCGCATATACTGCCAAAGTTGTTCCCAATGAACGCGGCCGAAGACGGTTTTCGCGTGATTGTCCGCCAGACCGACCTCGCGCGCCCAGAAGCGCTGTTGAAAGTCACTGTACGGAGGCACGGGTTGACTCCGATCGAGCAGTTTACCTGACGATCCCAGCGTCAGGAAAATCATGACGTAGAACATGTGGGCGAGTTGCCTCATCAAATAGAATCGGGCTCTCTGATACTCATCCGGCGGACGCCCAAAATACTCCTGAAGATAGATCCTTTCCTCTGATTCATTGGTGACGATCATGTTGGCAATCACCGCCAGATCGACATACCGATCGTTCGGGAAAGCAGCTTCCCAGTCGACCAGCCACAGACGGTTCCCGTCGAAGAGCATATTGTCCGGCTTGAACAGGTCGTTATGACTCGGCGCCAGATCCGAATCGAGACGTGAGTAAACCCCGGCCACCTGCTCGTAGCGAGCGAGAAGTTCCCCTGTCTCGTTTTCATGCAGGATGCTGGATGCCCGCAAAGTCTGAAGGAGCCCGTCCAGGGCAGGCCCTTTGTTTAGCAGGAACGTGCATGTGGTGTTGAAGGATGCCCCGGGAAACGGCGGCAGAGCGTGCAGGGTCCGCAGCGCCGCGGGAATCCGAAGCAGCGCGTCGGGGGCTGGGAAGGCTACGGTCTGCACAAAATCGGTGATGGAGATCCGATCCTCAGCGCTGGCATACCTCACGCGCGGCGCGAGGCCTGCGTCAGCGGCAGCCTGCATGCAGGTGAAGTGACGTCCCATATCGCCGGGCCGCGTGTTGATCCGCAGCAGATATGCGGACCCTCTCACGATAATGCGAAAGGCCCGGTTCGAGCCGGATCGCTCACTCAGGTCGAGGATGTCTTCAAATTCGGTGACACCAAAAGCTTCGTTCAGGCCGAGAGTCACGGCCGCGGTCTTATCGTGCGGGATCATAAGCCTCCTCCTGGATTCGAATGCGGGACGAGAGTTGAAACTGATGACTATTTCAGACTGATGCACTCTCAAGATCTTCCCTTCGCGATACTACCCGAATTTCAGGCCACAAGCGAGTTTTAAGTGTGAGCTTGGCAGACCTGTATATCGCTTGTTTTCTGTAGGTTAGACTTTTAATTCCAAGGCCTGTTATCCTGTAGACGCTGGAGGGACCTGTTGCTCCGCTCTGCGCCATGTCCCTGAAATCCCCTTTCTTACCCCGGCCGCCAGAATCTCAAAAAGCGAAGGAACGATGAAAACGGAATTGCTGCGATTCAACGGCGCCGTCGAGCGGGATGCCGCCATCGATGCGTGGATGAAAGAGCATGCAGTGAATTGGGAGCCATCGCGCGTCACTGGTTTGAGGTGATGCGAAATTGCGGGGACGAGTTCCGGGAACTTTTGCATGACGGCTGCCCGGTTGCATGTTTGGGAGATGCCCCCTTCGGCTACGTCAATGTATTCACTTCGCACGTAAACGTTGGGTTCTTTCACGGCGCGGCGCTCCCCGATCCGGCTCACTTGTTGCAAGGCGACGGTAAGTTCATGCGCCGTGTGAAATTGAGACCGGGAACGGCCACAAACGCCGCAATGCTGACGCGACTCATCCAGGCGGCGTACACCGATATAAAGGGACGCGTCGAAAACGGCTGACGCAGGAAACGCATCGAGAAGCCGACGCGGATGAATCGCGCATACCGATCGTAGCGCCGGCGATCCTGTCGCCGGTGCGTCCTCTCCGGAGCAGGCCGCCCAATCGTTTTTAAATCGCCGGACCCGGTTCTCGCCCTCACCCCTCGAGCACGACTAACCAATCGCCCAAAAAAAAGCCTCAACCCACCACGACACTCATCACTTCGTTAAGCCTGACTATCGACGTGCCAAAAGCGCTCTCTCTTAACGAGGGCGAAAATGATCCCGCGGTCCTTTGGATTGTCTGGACCAGAATGAGCGGTTCATGGAAGGCCCTGGCTTATGTGCTGCTGACACCATAAAGCAGGTGCGCTGATAACTGCCATGAATCGTCATCGCGATTGACATTTCACAGCACTCGCAGATCACTGGCGATCATAGACACGGGCTGCCGATGGAGGTCTGCCGTCTACCGTAATGGTTAAAGTCTTGCCGTCTTTGGAGATTATTTTCTTTCCTTGCAAGGTCACCTTGCCCGCATTCTTGTCCGTCCATTCAGTAACATGATCGTCAATTACCTTTTCGGAATAAGTACGCGGTGTTTGTTTGGCTGCCGCTATCATGTCCGCCGTAATCTCGTCTGAGTACTCCGGGTAATCCTTTCCATCGCTCTTCGCTGTGAACTGCAAATAATGGTAGCCTTGCGCATTCCCCGTAATGAGCAGACCAGTCAGAAACCCGTCCGGGCGCAGCTGATATTGCCTGATCTCAAGATAACCGGAAGGAAGGCGCAAATTGGATTTTTCAGGGTTGAGCTTCCACTGACCCACGATTAAAGGTGTAGCCTTATCCGCAGAGGTTTGTGCCCCAGCTGACGAGACACAGAAACCAACGAAGAAGGCCAGCGTCGCGCAACGGATGGTCAGGACATGTCGGTTATTCACAAGTGCCCCCGGGGCTGCAATCGATCGGAGAGGAATATATTATCAGCGGCAATCTATCAACCGGAAGCGCCAGCCTCAAGCTTAAACGCGTCTCGAACCGTCTTCACCACTCCGGCATCCTTCGATTTGTATCCCGGCAACCCCGCGATGGCCGCCTGAAATGCCTCGCCTCGCATGATCGAGAGCACCCGCTTCATTGGTTCCACTCCCAGCAACTGCTTCCGGCAGACAAAAATATAATCCTCCGTGACCAGCCGAATGAAATCCAGATCGAACTGGCGCGCCGCTGCCTCCACACCGAAGCTGACGTCCGCCATCCCACTGGCCACATAAGCCGCCACCGCCGCATGCGTGAATTCGACGCGCTCGTACCCGTTGATCGCGGACCCCTCGATCTGTTCCTGCTCCAGGAGCGAATCAAATAACGAACGCGTGCCGGACTCTGGATCCCGATTCACAAATCGAATCCGCCGATCCGGCAGTTGCGACAACGAGACGATGCCAAACGGATTTCCCCGCTTGACCATCAGCCCCATCTCCCTCGTCACAAATCCAATCACCCGATGAACGCTCGGCGTAAGCGATGTCCGGGCCGCCGCGAGGCTTTTTTTCCGCAGTCCGCCGCGCGGAAGGTGCATTCCGGCCAGATCGCATGCATCGCGCGCCAGCGACGCCAGAGAGTTCTGGTTGCTGACATATCGCATATCTACTTCAAGATTCTCTTCGTGGCTGAGCAGTTCCCTGAGCCGCGAAACGGCGAATCCATGACTCGCGTGTATCCGGAGAACCGAAGGGCGCCGCGGCAGAAGCTGATTGATTTCCGTTTCCAGTTCCTGAGAGAGGTTCTGCAACTGGGGTCCCAAACGAGCTTCCAGCCGCTGCCCGGCCCAAACGAGTTTGGCCCCGAAGGGAGTCAGGCTGGTTCCGCTTCCCCGCTTGCGCTCCACCAGCGGCACTTCAAAGAAAGCGGACCACTTCTCAATCAGGTTCCACGCGTGACGATACGATAGCCCCTCGTGATCGGCCGCGCGGCTGATCTTTCCGGTCATCCGTATTTCGTTCAACAGGTTCAACATCAGCAGATGGGATTTCGCGTCTCCATCGCGTTTGAAGCGCCATACCGGCTCGATTTCGATTCGAATCAAAGTGGCCCCCCGGGGATAGTAACCAGGTTATGCAGAAAATATCATATTCCCATGGGGCAGCTTGACTCGATATCCTTCTACTTTTGATGAGGCGACGAAGTGCACGTTTTATGGATATGCACAAGTGTGCATATCTTCTGTTTGCGATGGTGACCTGGGCTCAGGCGCCCGACGCCGGCCAGATCAACGGCATCGTCAAAGATCCGGATCAGGCCGCTGTGGCCGGTGCGCAGGTCGTTCTCACAAACGGCGCCACTACGACTTCAGACGCGAACGGAGCTTATACTTTCTCCGGCCTCCGCCCTGGCGATTACACGGTTCAGGTAAATGCCCCTGGGTTTCAGACGACTAAGAGTCCGGCGCTCAACGTTGTATCCGGCCAGATTACCCGATTCGACGTGACGCTCGCGCTCGCCGGAGTTGCATCTTCCGTGACTATCTCAGCCGGCAATTCCGAAAATGCCTATCACGTCGATAATGTCGACCCGGTGGGACCCTTCGGAAACCTTCCGATCCTCGACATCCCGTACTCCGTGAACGTCGTTACCCGCCAGTTGATCGATGACACGCAATCCAGAAACTTCAAGGAAGTGGCGAAATACTTACCGCTGATGTCATTTCAGGAAATGCAGGGCCCGGAGGTTCTCCGTCCTGAATCCCGTGGCATGCAGGGCAGCAACATGCAGAATGACCGCAAGGATGGCATGGGAATCGCGGTCACCACACCCTCCGCTCTCGAAGAATACGAACAGATTGAGGCGGTGACCGGAGTGGGCGCTCAGCTGTACGGTCCGGCGAATCCTTCCGGTATGTTCAATTTTGTGACCAAGCGCCCTACGGATACGCGCTTTGGCGAGTTGGAACTGGATTATGAAAGTGCCACCGTCGGCACCATACATACCGATCTCGGCGGACGCTTCGGCAAGAATGGGATGTTCGGTTACCGCACCAACCTGGTGCTGGCAGATGGGAATGGGTATGTCAACAACAGCCAGCTTCGCCGCCAGCTGGCGGCCGTTGCGGCAGATGCGCGCATAACATCCCACACGGTCATAGAAGGAAATTACAGCTACTACAACCTCTACCAGCATGGATATCCCGGCTGGTTCGCTTACGCACCCACCACCACTCCGCCCACTACGCCCGGGTCCAAAAGCATCCTCCTTCCGGCGCAAGCGCCGGATCCTACGCGTGAGGGCTATGGGCAATCCTTTTCCGGAGTCGATCTTACTTCAAAAGTCGGCGAACTGCGGGTCAAACACGATTTCGGCGAGAGCTGGCATCTGGTAGTAGGGGCTCTCGATCAGCGTTCCGACCGCAACATCAATACAGCGGTCAATTCCCTTACTGACAATAATGGGAATTATCAATCCTATCTCGCTAACGCCTTCTCATCCCTTGCTCCCCGCTTCCACGTCGACAGCGATCAGGCTTATCTGACTGGCAGATTCAAAACCGGAAAGATTCGCCATGACGTGGTCTTTGGAAGCACTGGCTACAGGTTTGCATCCTATGCGCCGGTGACTGGCCCGACCAAAACGGCGCTTTGTACGTCGAACACGCCGGAGGGTATCTGCACGGCCAATATCGTCGATCCGCTGGTCTTTGTCGGGCCGCCGGGAGGTGTCTTTTCGTATGAAAAGACCAGCCCCTCCACAGGCATCTACGTTTCCAGCATCATCCGCCAGCAGGGGTTCAGCTTCGGCGATACCATTACCTTGAGTCCGAAGTGGCTGATAAGAGTCTCCGCC
>Ga0206810_1069_pt1 | contig 17074 bp, 9 predicted proteins | sample Alteio_BWOrgCont_56_FD_152889 | JGI IMG/M metagenome (GOLD analysis project Ga0206810, IMG submission 152889) | Enriched cells from forest soil in Barre Woods Harvard Forest LTER site, Petersham, Massachusetts, United States -... | ecosystem: Environmental > Terrestrial > Soil > Temperate forest > O...
CGCGCTGCACCAGTCCAGCATCGAGCAGCGGTTGCATCAACTTGATTGCGCCTTGCTTGGTCACGCCCAGTGCGTCCCAAATTTCCTGCGGCGTCATGCTTTTATGGTCGCGCAATAGTTGCAACAGCTGCTCTTGTTTGGGGCGCAACACCAGTTTCGTTCGCGTAGAACCAGCCGAGAATTTTTGCACCCGTGTCCAGACGCGCTCCAGCGTGAGTTGCAAACCTTCGGCGGCGTATTCCAGCCAGCTGGTCAAATCCTCACCTTCGCGCCGCACAGCATCCAACGCCGAATAGTAGCGCGGACGGTTCTCCCAATAAAATTCGTCCACGGAAAAAATGTGGTGCGTGTCGAAACCACGCCGGTAAAGTTCCCACAATGCCAGCGCGCGGCCTGTGCGCCCGTTGCCGTCGGCAAATGGATGGATGGACTCAAAACGATAATGCACGATGGCCGAACTCAATACAGGTGACAGCTTGGCCGATTCCTTGTTCCACCAGGTCAGCAATTCAAACATCAAACCCGAAACGTCTTGTGGTGGCGGCGGCACATATTTTCCGACCCGCACGGCAATGGTGCGATAGCGTCCAGCTGTTCCCTGATCCATCACGTCGCCCGCAATGATTCTATGCAGATGCAAAATTTCTTCGTGCGTGATGGGAGTTTTACCCGCCTGTTTTTCGACGAAGCGAAGCCCGGCAAAATAATTCACCACTTCCCGTTTGGCGCGGGCAGCAATGGCGGGAATTTCCCGGCCCTCCTCTACGGCGCGGACTTGTTCCAGTGTGAGCGGATTGCCCTCAATGGCCGTCGAGGAATGGGTGTTGCGCGTCCGCGTGTCCTTCTGCAAAGCAGGAATCCATGGCACTTCCACCGTGGCAGCCTGGATGCGCTCGCGCAGGGCGGCAATCTGCTCCACCCGCGCCAGCAATGCGGGTGTGATGGTGAATTGTGGCTGATAGCTCACACCGCAACCTTATCTTATTAGACAACCGTGAGTCAACTTATTAGACAACCAGCCATTTGTGACCTGCGAACAGATGAGCTAAACTACAAAAACCGCCTCCACCATGCAAACCAGCCAGCAATTTTCCCATCCGATTCCAACGGTGGCAGCGTCACGCGGCGAAAGCCGCGTTCACAGTGAACGAGAACACACTCGTGATCGCGAAGATTGCGGAGTTTGTGAGGTTTGATTTTGTGTTCCTCGGTTTCGTTGTAGTTCACGTTGCGTTTACCGGCGCTGTAACCCCATGAGCGTTTTACCACCCGCTTTTTGCCGATGAAATCGGCGGCTTGAACGGCATCCGCTTCATCGGCGGAACGGAAAATCATCCGGTTCCGAAGATTCAGGGTCAGGACTTTTGATTTGTCTATGCCGAGCGGTGGCACCAGCGAAGTGGTGCTTTGCGCAGCGGCGACGACGGTGGCGCCGGCCTCGCGGATCACATCCACGCAATTGTAATCGCTCGTGCCGTCCTCGCTGGCCGTCATGAAGCGCTGCGCCTCGTCGGCCCAGAGGATGAGCAGATTATCCTTAGCACGGGTAGATTTTGATTTATCGAAGCGGCGTAGCGCATGATTGTAATAAAGCAGCTTCAGAAATGTGTTCACATATCGCCGCTCGGTCTGAAACTTTTGCGGCATCGTTGTGAGGATGATTTTGCCCTGGTCAATCGTCGAAAAATCGAAAGTGCTTTCGCCGGTGCAAAACACCTCGGCAACCTCCGGGGTCAGGAAGTATTGCAGATAGTTGCCGATGGTTTCACGGACGCCGCCAAATTGTTCAGCCGGCTGGGTGAGAAAACGGTCGAAAAAGTGTGCGTGAACCGCGGCCCGCCGCGGGGTTTCGAGGAGATTTTCGAGATTTCCCATTTCTTCTTCGAGCAGATCGGCGTTGGACAACAATTCATAGGCATCGAGTAATGTCACGGGCCGGCCTAATTCAAAGAGCATTTCGAGCGCGTGGGCAATGTGCGTCTGCGCCTGGCTCTTGAAAAAGCCCTTGTCACCGCCCTGGCCCAGACTCGTGGCGGTGTCCACGATGAATTTGGCGTAAGTGGTGAACGGAATACTGCGGTCGCCGGTCAGGTTATAGCGATGCGTCGCCGTCGGCATATCGGTATCGGCGCCGCCGATTTGCAGATGAATCAAGTCGTGTTCACGATGGTAGTGACGAGCCATTCCAGCCAGTGTTTCCCAATAAACGCCTTTTTCGTCAACGCACAACCCGCCCCAAGTCGGCTCATTCTGAAAAACCTGGTGCGCCAGCTGGTTGATGCCGGAACTAGTCTTGCCGGAGCCTGTGTCGCCGGTGATGAGCCAGCCGCGACAGAATTGATTCCGCTTCCAGACAAGTCCGCCAAGTTTTGCGACGTGGGATTGGCGCTGTGGTTTCAACAACAAACGAATTGCCATGATTAGCAGCAGTATGCCCAGTCCACCCATCGCCGGTCTCCCAGCACCTTGTAAGATCAGAAGGCGATCAAACGGGCCGAACTGTAAAAAATGGAGTGTCATGGCCAAAACCTTCCGACGAGATAGCCGCCGAGCAGACAGGCGAGGGCTGCGAAAATTGCGGCGGCACGCGTTACCCGAACCAACCGGCCACCCGCCGGATGGTCGCGCAGTGCTTCCAACAGGGCAGCCGATTGAAGCTGGAATGTCCGCGCCGCTTCCGCGAGCCTGCCGACGTCTGCCCGGAACTCGCCAAATGCGGGAATCTCCCGGCGACGAAGCGCATCCCAATGCCGCTGGTGGATGCGGAACAATTCGACAAGCATTATCACCGCGTCGTCTTCTCGCAGCCGATGTTTATCGCGCCACTCGGCAACGGCCTTGGTGAAATCCTCGTCGAAGTCGGGCTGCTCTGTTTTGGGTGCGGACATTATATTGAAGGTAAAAGCAGGTCGGCGGCCGATTCGATTTGAGCGAACAGTTTTCGCTGCCAGGTTTGAATGCGCTGGCGGTCCAGCAGGCTGAATGAAGGATGTTTCGTTGCCGCCGCGATGGTCAGATTCTCCGCGTTGAGCGCCTCCACGAGCCAGTCCTGCATCCGGGTCATGGTGATTTCCCGCCCGCCAAGTTTGTCCGCCAGGACGGTCCTGACCTCGCTGGATTCAAATATCGCGAAGCTGTCGCTGTGCGCGGTGTTGCGGACCACGACATAGTTGCACTGTTCACCGAATTCTTCCGTCAGCCGCTGGATTTGATCCACGCTGTCGGATTCGTGGTTCACCGGCATAACCAGTGTGAGGCATGCCCCGAATGCAGAAAGCACGGCAGGCAAATCAATCTCGGTGAAATAATCTATGAACAGGTCGGTGGATGCGGCGCGGCAATCCATGACGACCAGATTCGCCTTTGCGAGGGCGGTAAAAATGTTATCGAGATCGCGCCGGTTGCTCAAATCGAGAAACCGGGTGTCGGGATGAAACCGTTTCAACGTCGAATTCTCGTTGTCACTGTCAATTGCGACATGGACGATGCCATTGTCTTTCAGGAACTGGACAAAATTGACAGCGAAGAAGCTTTTGCCGACGCCGCCTTTGCCGTTAAGGATGAGAATCAGTCTTTTCATTGCTTTGTGGGTTGAGTTTGCGGATCTGGGCGATGCGCGGGCCGCGCGGTTGTGCCAGCGGAGTCCCGTTGCCATTGGGATTGTCGTGCACTTCGGTCGGCGAACCGGTTTCGCTCGGCACCGGTGAATCAAGGGCCGGCAAAGCACCGTTTGGTAATGCAAAAACGGGCGGACGTCTTCGCGCCACCCGTCTGCGGGGCCGGATGTTTTCACCAAGGACTTGATGACAAAACATGGCGATGGCCGTCTTGCTGGTGGGCAGGAAGTGTTGCGAGAGCAAGTCGGCGATGGAGCGATACGACGCGCGCTTCTGCCGCAACTCAAGGATGACTTCTTTGGCCGGGATTAAATCCTCGAACTTTTGCGGACGAAGCGGTGTAAATTCGGCAACCGCTTTGCGAACGGCACTTGGATCAAACGTGTTCATAATATGGGATAGCTTGAATGCGATCTGGAAAACCGACCGGCCACGATGTGGGCTGGACGCTGCGGTGCCGCGAATCATTCCTTGCCAGTTGTAAATTACGGATAGTCGGGATTCTCGGCGGGATTACAGGCGTGGAAAGGTCACGGCTGCGGATTGCCAGCGGGCATTTTATCGCCACTGCTGCTGCCGGTTCCAGGACTGTTGCCGTCGTTGCGCCATCGCGGATGCGGGCTGCTCGCGAACACGTTTGTTGCAGTGAACTGATCGCGGATACGGACCGTTCACGGGCGCGGATTATGCGCTGATGCGCCCTACGCATAGGCTGTTCGAGCCTCCGGATAGGCCGCGTTTGCGGCCATGAGCAATAAATATTGCGAAGCCGCTCTGCGCCCGCACCGCGAACGATTCGCGGACACGAAAACCTGCCTCCCGGCAGGGGTAGGGCGTGCCTTCTATTAAACATGATGAGAAACACACTGCCTCCTTCTATGTTCCAATTCACCATGCCAGGTTTTAAGCAATCCAGTGATCTCTCCAACTTGCTTTGTTTGTGCCATCGCGTTCACACTGATTTGGCCTGCGAGTTGACCAGCGACGCTGGATGGTGGTATCTGCCGGACAGATCGGGTGGCGTGGTTATTGATGCGTTCACCGAGCTTTTGGAGCACTTCCATGGCGGTGCGCAGTTGAGTGGTGGTGGGTTCTTGCATGGCTGTTGTTAATTTCGGATGCCGTTTGAAGATCTGTGGCCGCATCCCTGACGGTATCCTGGTTGCCTTTTAAGTATCCGTTCCGTCAACTTAGCAACTGCTGGTTCAACCGGATGCGCCCACGGATTGCTGAAACCAAGTTTGGCAGCGGCTTCTTCAGCGGCGATTTTCGTCGGGGCTTCAACGGTGGTACGCAGAGGATCACCCAGTGTCCGGGCATATTCCCGGTCGGTGTGGTAAATCCCCCAGAGTTGATTTTCAGACTGCAGAACGGTGGTCGTGCTCATGGACTCCATTTCAGCAAAACCATTCGATCCGGTGGTGTATCACCTACACCACATCCACCCACAGTCCCTGTAACATCCGCTACGTGGTCACGGCCAAGACGCAACATAACCTGAAGAATGCGCGAGAATACTTCGAGGAACACCTATGCGTTGGGGATTATTATGATGAGGGACAACGTGTGGCCGGCGAATGGATTGGGCTGGGCGCGGAACGGTTGGGTTTGTCCGGGAAAGTCCGCGCCGAAGATTTCCTACGGCTCTGTGAAAATCAGCATCCGGCCACGGGTGAGAAACTGACGCCGGAATTGAAGACTACCCGGCTTGAAAATGGCAAGAGGGTAGCTGACCGGCGGATATTTTATGACTTCACTTTCTCACCGCCGAAATCGGTTTCCATTGCCGGGTTGATTGGCCAGGACGAACGGATTCTCGAAGCCCATGCGCGCGCCGTGAAATCAGCCCTCCACAAATTTGAGGCTTTTACAGCCACCCGCATTAGGCAGAATGGCGCACAGGACGATCGGTTGACAGGCAATTTTATGGCGGCCCTGTTCGCTCACGACACGTCGCGCGCGCTCGATCCGCATCTGCATACGCATTGCATCGTTTTCAACGCGACTTTCGATCCGGTTGAGAATCGCTGGAAAGCCATCCAAAACTATGAACTGCTGCGCGCCCGAAAATTTGCCGAGAACGTCTATTATCACGAACTCTCCCGCGAGCTTCGACATTTCGGCTATCAGCTTCGCAACCGGGCGCGCGGAGATTTCCAGGTAGAAGGCGTTTCGGAGGAATTATGCGACCGTTTCTCCAAACGACATGCCCAGGTGGACGAGGCGCTGGCGAAATTGCTCAAGGAAAAACCGGAACTGGCCGCCGGAAACCTCCAGGATTTGCGCGAACGACTGGCGGCCTCGGAACGAACGCGAAAACAAAAGGATTTGAGCCGGGGCGAGTTACAAACGCTTTGGAATTCGCAATTGATCCAAAGTGAACATGAATCACTGCAACAGCTTCGGAACATCCCGGGGAACGCGGTGAAGGATGGCCGGCACATTGGCGTGGCTGAAGCGGTGGAATGGGCTGAGGAACATTTGTTTGACCGCAATTCGGTCGTCCTGGAGTGCCAGGTGTGGCAGGAAGCACTGGGCCGGGCGCGGGGCGGCAGTTTCCAGGTGTCCGAACTGATGGATTTTACCCGGCAACGCGGCTATATCCGGGACAAAGCGCGTCCCAGTGAAGTGACGCTGCGAGAGGTGTTGTTGCGTGAATGGGAGATTGTTCAAACCGCGAAAGAGGGTTTTGGCAATTGTCTCCCGCTGGTGTCGAATCCCCTTCCGGCAGGTTCCCAACTGGATCCTGAACAACGAAAAGCCCTTGAAGCGTTGCTGCGCTCAACCCACGGTGTTTCCGTATTTCGAGGTGGTGCCGGCACCGGCAAAAGTTTTGTGCTGCGGGAACTGGTGGAGCAACTGCGGCAGTCGGGCAGGAATGTCGTTGTCCTCGCGCCGCAACGTCAGCAAGTCGTGGAGATGGAGAAGGCCGGATTTCCATTACCAACGACGGTCGCAAATTTCCTCATCAAGCGTGAACTGGCCGACAGCGCCGTCATCGTGGTGGACGAAGCGGGTCAGATTGGCGGTCGTCAGATGCTGGAATTGGTCCGGTTGATCGAGGAGCGGCACGGACGGCTGGTGCTTTCTGGCGACACGCGGCAGCACGGAGCGGTTGAGGCTTCAGATGCCCTGCTGGCCATCGAACGCCACGCTGGAGTGAAGCCGGTCGAGTTGCACAAGATCCGCCGGCAGGATCCATCGCTCGGTCGTGATGCTATTGAACGCAAGCATATCAGGCTTTATCGAAAGGCGGTGGAATCGGCAGCGGCCGGCAAGTTGGCCGATTCATTTGAACAGTTGGACAAGATGGGTGCGATAATTGCCTGTGGTATAGACCAACAAGCAGACCGGCTTGCCAACGAATATCTTCGGCTTGTGGACCCAAATACCTCGGCGGTGGTAGTGTCGCAAACCTGGGGGGAAGTACATCGCATCAACTCGCGAGTGCGGGAAGTGCTGAAAGGAAAAGGGTTGTTGGGTGCTGCGGACGTGGCGGTTCAAGCGTTGGAAAGAATTGACCTTACGAGTGCGCAGAAACGCGATGCAAGATTTTACCCACCCGAAGGAATTGTCGTCTTTAATCAAAAAGTGCGCGACGCTCAACCCGGCGCCAGGGGCAAACTTGCGGGCATTGTGAAGGCGGGCGTCTTGATCGAAGTGGGTGGCAAGTTTATCACCATTCCAAACAAGTTGCTAAACCGGATCACTCTCTGCCAAACCCGTGAAGTGGATCTTGCGTCCGGGGACCGACTGCATCTAAAAGCCAATCGCAAGCTGGCATCCGGCGGGCGTGTGACGAACGGCGAAATCGTCACGGTAAAATCGGTACGGGCCGATGGCGGAGTTGAACTGACGGATGGTCGCGTTTTGGACAAAAGCTTCCGCGAGTTTTTGCCCGGCTACGCGGTCACGTCCTACGGTTCGCAGGGAAAAACTGTGGATTACGTCCTGTTTTCCGATTCAACCGTCAAGCCGGCGACAAACGCGCAACAATGGTATGTGACCATTTCGCGCGGGCGGCGCGGCATCCGCATTTTCACACCGGACAAACAGCAACTGCGCGAGAATGTGACCCGCTCCGGTCATCGGCCACTGGCCATTGAATTGGCGGCGGGTTTTGTTCCGTCCAGACGCCTTCGGCTTTGGGACCGACTGCACGGCTATCTGCTTCGCTTCGGTCGTCACGCCGCCGATAACATTTGCCGGCTGAAACTGGCCCGACGGCATCACCATCAACCCACACAACAATATGAGCACAAAAATTCCCGAATGCTGGGCCAGCGACCCGAAGGCACGCGGATTACGCATTGAACTTTCCCCGGAGCGTTCGATGTTGTTACCGCACGATCAGTTTATGTTCGCAGAATTAAATGGTCACGGCGACGAACAAAATCTCAAGCTGGTCTTTGCCGCCCATGAGGTTTCCGTCCGCGGCCATCATTTGCGACGCATCGAGACGGTCATGCAACGACTGGAACTGTCGTTGCTCGCCAACTTGCCAAGGAACCAGCGGAATCTCATCACGGAAGGACAGCCGGTGATTCTGGAAATTCTCGTTACGAAAATCCACGATACTGAGAAGCAAGCCAAAGAAACCTAGCGTCGTGATTACTTTTTCGGCGACTTGGCCAATTTTTTGCATAATGCGTCCGGGCCACCAAACACATTCAGAAAGCTCAACGGATTGCAGTACGCTTTGTATTCGATGATTCGTCCGTCACGCAGTGTAAACAGGCCGACATAGGTGTTGTTGTAGGATTTGCCCGTTGCCTTGACTTGGATCTCGCCACGGAATTCCACCCAGACCCGGTTCGGGTCATTGGTGAAATGAAAAACCCGATCCGGAATGCGCAGAGATTTACATTTCGAGAGAAGGGTGTCATATTGATGGCGGATGGCTTCCTTGCCTTCGAGTCGGGTGTGAAACCCTTCGGGCACATAAGGCATAATGTGCACTCCGTTTTCATGCCAGATATTAATGAACCGCTCAATGCTCATGGCTTCGAGCGCATCGAGAAATTCTTCAATGACAGCCTCCGCGTCGGCATTGGCGGTTTTGATCGTGAACTTGCTCATGATAAACATAATTTCAAACGCACATTTGACGGCCCGTTGGTTCATCGAAACGCCATGATGAAATTTGTCATTTGCCACTATCCAGTGCCGGATGCCGTGTTATTTTGGCACGTTTTGCTTCTGCAAAGTGCTTTTTTGTGGCGGTTAAAAGAGCCATTCCTGCTTTGCTTAGTCGTTAAGCAACGAGAATGGTACGGGATTCAATTGAAGCCAAGCAATGCTCCTTGGCATGGTTGTCCCATTTGACGGCGTTCCTGACTTCCTCTATCCACTGCTCCGCCATGCCCCGCTGATTGTAGAACCGCACCACATGTTGGCCAGGCTGGCATCTGCATACATGTACGCTGGCCCCTCATAACTGAAGCCGGTAAAAGCCGGAGCTATTCGTCCCCAATGTCAGGGCAACGTTCCATAAATTATTCGAAAGTACAGGCGCGTTGGTGACAGCACTCCACATTATAGGCGGCGTCAAATTGGGAGTATAATACGGGGTCCAGTTCCCGCCGTTGGTCGTCCACGAAAGCACTATTTGGTTGTTCGCGGAGAAGTTCACCGCCAATTCAATTGGGCCTGTCGGTGTCGCGCTGGCTTGCGCAGAATTGGCGCCTTCACCCAGGCCGCTGACGGAAGAAACGACATAATAGTACGTCGTTCCGTTGGTCAGCCCGCTGTTGGTATAGACGGTCATCGTCACATTGCTGGCGATCACCGCAAAAGATCCGCCATTCGTAGTGGAACGCATGACATCATAGGCGGTCGCCGCCGGGGATGCCGTCCAGTTCAACATAACCTGGCCGTTGCCCGGAGTGGCGGTCACTCCGGTTGGCGCCGCCGGTGCAACCATCCACGGCGGTTGGATGTTGGTCGTGACCAGCAGGTAAAAGTTTGCGTTGTAGCCCGTGTGGTCGGTTCTAGCCCGCAAGGTCTCCACCGCACCGCCCGTAAAGGTGGCAAAGGTAGTGGTGTTGGTTTTCAACGGCGCCCAGGCATAGGTTTGGAAGCTGCCGGTATTGGGAACTGTGATAGTGCCCAACTGGGTGGTTGTTTGACTGGGGGTGCCAACTCCGCTCGTAACTAAAGATATGCTGACACTGTCGGCCGTGGGACCGCCCGGACTGGCGGCACGCATGTAGATATTATCGGTACCCGCCGGAAATGCCCGGGTATAATTTCCCCAATTTCCCACATCGGCAAACCCAACATCATAATCCTGCTGGCCGCCGTAGGCCAGTCGCGGTTTGTCGCCCGCGGCTTCAGTCTCCAATCCTTGGGGGCGGTAACTGGCGCTGCCTGTGCCCAACTCGTTGTTGGTATAATCAATGCCCGTCGTGCCGCTCAAGCCGGCATAACCGTCGGTCTGCGGGTTGTTGATGAATTGGCCGCTGTTGTAATCGAAATCCTCCGCTTCAAAAGTATATGCTGGATTAATGGTGTCAAAAGATACGGTATTGGTCGCGCTATTGCCGCTGGCGTCAGTCACTTGAATAATCGCGGCATAAATGGCGTTGGTTGCCAGCGGAACGCCCACGCTCCTGGTGGTGGAGGAACCGGTAACGGCCAGACCGTTGGCCGCGTTGATATTGGTCGAATAACCCTGACCCAGCAAATTAGTGGCAGTCAATTGAATGGTGACCCCATTCGTATTGATGCCATTGGGAGAATAAGCCATGAAGGTCAATGCGCTGGATGACTGGAATTGATAGAGGCCATTGGGATAAACGTTGCCAATAACGACCGGCCCAACATCCAACACACTGTAATTCGACAGGGCATAATCCATCCAGATATTGGCCAGATTGGTGACGTTGTCGTTGACCACGTTCCAGCCGCCGTAGGAAAAACAGCCAATGACCTCATTCGTTTCACCGGCGCTGCCCGCGTTGGGGCCAAGCGTGAGATTGTAAGCCGGATTGCCACTTCCGCCGTCAGTGACATTGAAAGCTCCGCAATTGATCAGGTGAAATGAGCCCGCGTTGACCTGCGTGCCCAGAAAGGCATATTGCCAAAGATGAACCAGTTCCATGGTCACATCCCCACCGTTGATGATGTAATCCGAATTATGGGAACCCCAGATCGGCGAGTTGAAAAAGTGGACCGTCCCCTGAAAATTGGACGTCGTCAGAACCGCCGCCTGGTTGGTCAAACCGGGATAACCGCCATTCAGGGAAACGAGCCATTCGGGATTAACGTCATTAAACGTGCAGGAACCGGGGCCATCAAAAACAAAGCACTGATATGAGGCATCGCACATGGCGCTGATGCCCGTCACCGTCGGGCCCACGCCATCCTCGGAAACACAGTGGATGAATGAATATTCATTGATCGCAAAATCCTTCACCAACAACTCCGTGCAATTGCCGAAAGTGTAAGCCACATAGTTGCTCATGCCGAAACTAAGATTGTAGGGTCCGAACTCGCAGTCTACGATTGAGCCGGATGAACCGTTCCCCACGCGAACCCCCGCCTCGATCAAGCCGGCATCCATCATGTCTATGAAATGGTTGGTGCAGTTGTAGGTGTCCAAATCCAGATAGATGTAAGGATTAAAACACTCCACCCCGATAACAAACACGTTCGCGCCCCGGCCCTGAATGGTCGGCGGGTAGGCAAAGCTGTTTGTCGGGTTTTGGTTCACATAAAGGATTGTCATGCCCACCAAGCCCGCGTTCGTCTCCAAGGCAATGGCCGGCGGGCCGTTGGTGGTTCCCTGTCCGCCATAGGGTTGCAGGATTGCACCCTTTTCAAGGCCATCCCCCGCCTTCCCATTGCTATGCCGAGTTTCGTAGGAACCGAGCAACTCCACGCCATCCGGCACATCCAACGTGTTCGTCAAATGATACGTCCCAGGCGGCAAATAGACCACGCCACCGCCGTTCGCTCCAGCGGCGTTGAGCGCGCCTTGGATTGCCGCCGTGTCATCCGTGGTGCCGTTACCCGTCGCGCCGTAATTCGTCGCCACATACAAATTTGTCTTAAGCGGACCGCACGAGAAATAGCTGTTCACCACATTCGTCCAACTCACGATCGGCATGGCGTTGGATGTGGCTGTCCGGGAATCCATCAGCAAATGATTCGCGCTGCCATTGTTTATGATTTTTGGGGAAGGGCTGAAGGTGCAACCGGTGAACGCCGCCGCCGTGGCATTGGCGCTCAACACACACTGCGTGCTACCTTGCAACTGGCAGTTGACCAGGTTAAAGACCCCCGGGCCGGTCAACGCAAGCGTGTTGGAAATGGTGCAGTTTTGAAAAGACATGGATGATTGCCAATCAGCCCCAAGGCACGAAACGGCCGTGCCGTTCCGTCCAATGATCGTGCAGTTGTCAAACCCCGCCGCCGCGTCGTTGGTCGCATGGGTGCGCAGGACGGCGGTGCCGCCGTCCAATGTGAAATCGGAAAATTCTAAACCTCCCTGGCCTTGCATCTCCTGCGCCAGCACTGCTGTGCCGCAATTGGTCACCCAGCCGTTGTAAAAGCAACTCCCCGAAGTCCCAAAAGCGTCCTCCTCAAAATCCATGCCCACATTGTAGCCACTGATTTCCGTTCCGATGGTGATGAACCCGTCCAACCGGGTCATCTGTATCCCCGTGCCGTTGGAACGCATCCACGTCGCATACGACCCACCCGCCGACGGCGCGTTCGTCAATCCCGAGTTCGCCCATACGTACGGTGAAAAACGAATGTCCTCCGCATGGGAAATGTCCGCGCCGATGCCCTGCTGCATGATCCCCATGAACAGCGGCGTACCGATCACTGTCGAAAGTATCCACTCCGCACTGTGGTCGGTCGGGTTGATGCCGATCTCAATGCCTTGATAAGAATTGACCAGCACCACGTCGTTGACCGTGCTGTCGCCCACCACACCAATGGTGAAAGGATAGCCGACAATGGTGTTGGGCTCTTGATTCGGATACCAGATGTTGACATCGCGCAGAGCCGTCGAGTCGATCATGGAAATAAAGGGCGTGCCATTGGTCTGGCCCGCACCCGTAAAAACACAAAAGGTGGTTCCCACCAACCCGTTGGTCCCTTTCGTCCAATCCGTCCAGTTCCCATGCAGGGTCACGCCGGTGGGAATGCTCAGATTGCCATAGAACGCATAGTTGCCTGCCGGGACCCACACCACGCCGCCCCCATTGCCGCCAGAATTATATACCGCGTTCATTGCGTTTTGGAACGCAGCGGTGTCATCCGTCACGCCGTCGCCCACCGCGCCATACAACTGCGGCGTCGCCGCCGCCACCACCACTTCGTTCGTGTTCAAACTTGGGATCACCACTCGCAGACCGAATTGATAGGCTATGACTCGCTGATGCACCGTGTCGTCAGTAATCGTCACCCCGGCTGGGACAGTGCCAGTCACAAAACTGCCGGTGCCGCTCCGGGTGCCGGCGTAGCGCAACAATACGGCGACTCCGCTGGACGAGAGGTTGAGATTGGTTGCATTCACCGTAACATTGCCGTTCAGGGTCAGGTTTCCACTGTCGCTGATGGCAGGAGTGAACGTTCCGTCCAGATTTTGAAAATCAAAACTCAATTGGGGACTGCCGGCACCCAGCGTCAAACTGCTCATTGGCAATGAAGTTCCCGGCGAAGCCACACTCGTCGCAAGTTTGCCACCATTGACGAAGTAGTTCATGGCGGCATTGTTTGTGGTGCCCACTGCCAAGGTGCCGGCATTGATTGCGGTGCCACCGGTATAGGTGTTGTCACCGCCCAGGGTGAATATTCCGGAACCTGCCTTGATTAAACCGGCCGTGCCTGTGATTCCGCCGGAGCCATTGAGGCTGTAAGTAAGGGCGGAATTGCTGACCGTCACCGAAGCCGGCGTTACGTTAGTGTTTAGAACAATCGCGGTACTTGGGCCGCTGGCCGTGTCGTCGAACACCACCGCCGGACTGGCGCCATTACTCTGTGTATAATAAGCGTTGGTTTTCCAGTTGGCTGTGACGCCAATGTCCCAATTGCCGTTGATGGTTCCATCCCAGACAAGTTGCTGTGACGTGACCGTCGTTACATTAAGGTCAATGCTTTGGTTCAATGCATTGTTGACCAATGAAGCCGAACCCGTAACTCCAACTGGCAGTGTAACGGGGCCCAAAGAAAAAGCACCAAAACCGTTTCCACCCAGCGAACCATACTTGATGAGTGTGAACTGGCCATTAGTCAGCGTGCTGCCGTTGACCTGGATCGTCACGGTGCCGGCCGGCGTCAAAGCTCCACTGACATTGATCATCGGTGCTGTCGGATTGCCAAAAGTATTGGGATCCAGGCCCAGGCTAGAACCGTTGCTGAACGTGAGCGACGACGCATTTAATGAAGCACCCGCAACGGCCACTTGTGCGCTCAAGGTGGCATTGCTCGCCACGCTAAAGGTTCCGGCCCCGCTGCTGGCTGTGGTTAATGCCAAAGTGCCTGCATTGATGATCGTGCTGCCGCTATAAGTGTTGGCTCCGGTCAAGGTCAGCATTCCCCCGCCGGTCTTGATCATCCCGCCGATACCCGAAAGCACGCTCGTTAGCGAAACATCGAAGGGTGTATTGAGGGCATCGGCAGCCTGGATCGTGATGTTGCCGTTGAGATTCGTCAATGTCATTGGCATGGTTGAAGTCCAGTTTGCCACGGCTGCCAGAGTGCCGCCGGAAAGTAAAATTTCCGGTGATGCAAAACCAACAACCCCTGTTCCAAGATTGATTCCGCCGATTCCAAGGTAAACCGTTCCGCCAGTCACGTTAACTTGAGTCGTGGGATTGGCGGTATAAATCCCGCCCGAACTCCCAAATTGAATCCCCAGCGCCGTCACCGTCCCCCCAGAGACATTGACTATGCCGGAGGCACTAGACGAAAATGTCGTGCCACTCGTGCTGCTGTTCCCCCCGAGCAATATAACGGAACTTAAACCGGAATTATTTACCCCGGATATGCCACTGGCGCCGATTCCGACTTTCACTATGGCTCCCGGCAGCACGTTCAGGTTCGCCTGGCTGCTCGAATCCGGCAATACTACAATATTTCCGCCCGTAGAACTGATGATCGTACTGACCAGGCCGCCATTCTGGACATTCAACATCCCCACCTGTCCCCGCGAAATTTGTATATTGTTGATCCCACCTCCAATAACCTGCCCCCCTCCACTCACATTAACGGTCGCGGCTGCATTCCTCCCAATGTCAAGGCGACTGGACGAATTAACTAAGGTGTTAGTGCCAGTGATATTCATCGTCATGCCATTCACATCAAAAGTACCGCTTACAAAATATACGCCATTGGTCATGTTGAGCGTGCTCGTGCCCGGGCTGTTCCCGGAAAAGGTTGGATTCCCACCAGGCGCCCGCATCCCGCCAGCCAAAGTCATCACGCTGCTTGCCGCCAGTGAAATGTTACATCCGCTTGCGTTGGTTAAGGCAACGTTAATTTGGTTGGTCACTCCGCTGGCCACAGTGATCCCCGTCGTGCCGCCACCGGTAGTCAATGTGAGTGCACCGTTTTTCAGCGTGTAACCAGCGGTGTTGAACGTTATGTTGGAGGCGTAGAGACTGTTGCCACCCAAGCTCACAGCGAATGTCCCAACGGTCCCTGCGCCAAAGCTGGCACCATTGGGCGCCGTTGCCGTCCAATTGCCGCTGACAATCGTAACCCCATTCCACCAATCAGCACTCAACCACGTCCCACTACCGTCGGAGGGACCAGGGCCACCGCTGGCGTCCCATGTCAATATCTGCGCCTGGCTGTTGGAAATCGAAAATATGGTTCCCGTCGCCAACATGCATGCCAGAAGGGCCATTGTTTTCAGCCGGGAAGTGAGGCATGTAAAATGTGTATTCATCATATGCATAGGCGAGTTTATGCCTGTTTTTTTCCCGGCCATCCGCACTGCTCGCAATATTCGGTGTTACTATGGACAAAATAAAAAAACCACTCAAAACACGGGCATCCGCACTGCTCGCAATATTCGGCGCTACTACGGGGTTGAATTGTTTTGGAAAGACATTTGGGGCAAATTGAAATTTTCTCTCCGTCCGCCTCCGTTAAAATTCTGGCCCTGACAGCATGATTGTGAATCACCAGGATTTGATTCTGGTCAATGTAGCCTCTCTCCAAACCTTCCTTGATTTGTGGCAAATGATTAGCCTCAATGTCTTTTATAATCAACAGGGCTTTTTCTGTATTTGTCATGCCATTGCTGATTATTTCGATGTCAGGGGATAATTATCAGGCACCGAGACTCGGCTCGTGATTTCCACCAGTTCCGCGCTGTGCGGGGCGACAGGCAGGGCGAATTCACCGGTGAATTTGCCCAAATCCTTTTGCCGCCACAAGTCACGGACTTTTTGTTCGCCAGTAATTTTCAGATCGCTCCACTTCACCGTCACCGTGATCGTACCGTTCGTGCCCGTATTGAAAAGCCCGACCGCTTTTGAGCCGTCTTCCATGTTTTTCGCATAGACGCGCGCGTTACCGTCTGCGGTCACAGTCACAGCTTGGTCGCCGAGCGAATCCTGGCTGACCGCGATCACCTCATCATTTTCCAGCAGATTTTTGGTGAATGCGTCCATCTGGCTCATGTCGTTGGCGAGGAGCAACGGCGCATTCAGCAGGCACCACAGCGTCATATGCGTGTATTCCTCGTCGGGAGTTAGACCAGGTTGATTTTGTTCCTTCGTCGCAATTTCCAGCATATCGGGATCATTCCAATGGCCGGGGCTTGAATACGGCCGCCATTTGTCCTGGCCAAAACCCCGCTGGCTCATGGAAGTCCAGTTCGCCTTGATGTCGTCGGTTGTGCGCCAGCTATTCGCAATTTTCCCGCACGTCGGCCCGTTGGTGATGTGCATGTTGTTTGACAGGCTGAAAATCACATCCCGTCCGCTGTGGCGCAGCGCGTCATACATCGCCTGCGTTTCCGGAAGCTCGATCGGATTCCAATCGTATTTCAAATAGTCCACGCCCCACGCCGCCCATTGATCAGCGTCGTTGGTGTAGAAATGATAGGGTGCGATCGCGAACGGCAAAACGTTCTTGTTGAGTATCGCTCTGCCAACCGGTTCCGTCCAGATGCCCTCGGGATTTTCTGAACTGCCGCCTGGGTAAGTGCCATACGACGTTTCCCACGGCGTCGAATAAATTCCGAACTTCAAGCCCAAGGTGTGGATTTGATCGCACAGCGCCTTGAGGTCGGGAAATTTACGGTTGCCTTGCAATCCATGAAACGGACCGCCGCGCTGGCCCTGCCAAGTATCGTCAATGTTGATGTAATTCCAGCCGTGATCAATCAGGCCGGAATCCGCCATCGCTTTCGCGTTTTGCAGGACGATCTCCTGCGTGATGCGGCTCGCAAAATGATTCCAACTGTTCCAGCCCATTGGCGGCGTCAGGTC
>Ga0206810_1070_pt1 | contig 17058 bp, 11 predicted proteins | sample Alteio_BWOrgCont_56_FD_152889 | JGI IMG/M metagenome (GOLD analysis project Ga0206810, IMG submission 152889) | Enriched cells from forest soil in Barre Woods Harvard Forest LTER site, Petersham, Massachusetts, United States -... | ecosystem: Environmental > Terrestrial > Soil > Temperate forest >...
ACTGCTCCATCTGCTGCAGCACAAACTCCTGCGATTCCTGGGTACCCAGATTCAGCCGGTATTCGTTCATGAGCATCTTCATATGCTCAATCCACGTCTTCCAGGCTTCCTTCGACACGCTGTCATAGATGCGCTGGCCGAGTGGATGCCCTTCGAATGGAATTTCGTCCAGCCCTTCCATCTCCCGCTGGAACTTCACGCAGAAAACCTTGTGCGCTCCCTCGGGGATCGTGTCCTGATTGAGATTGATTCCGGAGCCGCAACCCATATAAGGTCAGGATACTACCGGCGGACGCCGTTTATGCCAGTCGGTTCGATTCTGGAACTCTTTTCCCATCGCGATCAGCGTGTTCTCGGTGAAGGCGGGCCCGGCGAGTTGCAGCGCTACCGGCATGCCGTTGGCGAATCCGCAGGGCAAAGACAGCGCCGGTATTGCCGCAAGATTTCCGGCCTGGATCAGATCCTTCATGCCGGGCGTTGCCGGAACCGGCGACGGAACGGGGTCCGGGCCATCGAGCGCCTCCGTGATCTTCGGCGCGAAGTCATAGCGGCAAGGCGCGACAAGCACATCGACATCCGCGAACAACTTGCGAAACTGCTCCTTGAGCAGAGTCCGAATGCGCATCGCTTTCAGATACTCCGTCGCGGGAATCGCGAGGTTCGCTTTCAAATTCGCGGCCTGACTCGCATCCGCGAGCTGGTCCACCTGCCCGGTCAGAATCAATGTCTCGAAGACCGACGCCTCTTCCGCCCCGATGACCACATCGGCGAGCGGGCCATAGGGAAAATCCGGCAGCTTCATTTCGACCATTTGTGCGCCGATCTCCCGGATCACTTGCATAGCGGCCTGAAACGCCGGCCGCGCCGCGGGATCGGCCCATCCCATATCGTCGGTCGCGAAACCAATCTTCAGGTCCGTATGCTTCCGGGCGTATTGGGGAGTGTAGTAGAAGCTTTTCCCCGCAGAGCCGGGGTCCTTCGAATCGCCGCCCGCAATGGTCTCAAGCACCAGGCCGCAGTCTTCGGCGCTGCGGCACATCGGTCCGATCTTGTCCATGGTCCACGAAAGCGCCATGGCGCCGCGGCGGCTGACCAGACCGTAGGTCGGCCGCAAGCCGGTGACGCCGCAATAAGCAGAAGGCGTGAGGATGGACCCCGACGTCTCCGAGCCCAGCGCAAACGGGACAAGCCCGGCCGAAACCGCGCTTCCCGATCCGCTGGAGGAACCGCCTGACCAGCGGGTAATATCCCAGGGATTCAATCCCGGCCCGAACAGCGAGGCGGCCGCGGTACGGTAACCACCTCCGCCCGCCAGTTCCACCATCGCCAGTTTTCCGATGAGAAGCGCGCCGGTCTTGTCGAGCTTCTCGATCACCGTCGCGGTCTCCGTGAAAACCTGCGTGGCGTAAGGTTTCGCGCCCCACGACGTTACTTGTCCTGCGACCGAAAGCAGATCCTTCGCGCCGAATGGGATGCCTTGCAGTGCAGTCCGGTAGCGCTCCCGCTTCATTTCGTCGTCAATGTCTTTAGCCCGCTTCACCGCGGATTTCGTAAGCGGCAGAGCGAGGGCGTTATAGCGGGGCCCAAGTTTCTCCAGCCGTTCGGCGAAGGCCTTCGTCAGCTCAACGGCAGAGAATTCGCGTTTCTTTAACCGGGCGTTAAGATCGGGGATCGTCGCGAAAAAGATATCGTCCGTCATGCCTTGAACTGAAATGCGGGTTCAACGGACATCGGAATCGGGAAGCTGGCCAGGATCCTGGAATTCTTGCGGTGCGATTCCTGCGCCGCCTGAGCGAAGTCCTGGTTTGACGGAGGCGCCGGGCTGCCCGGGGGCGCCTGCGCGGTTACCCTGGCAGCCAGCGCGGAGGCTGCCGCCGCTCCCATCATTTGCCGCCGGGTGACCGTTTTCATGCCTTTTGTTCAGAATACTTGGTTTCCAGCGCATCAAGCGCGGCGGCTTCCATTGCGGAACGCGGCGCGGTCTCGCCCGTCCAGATTTCAAACTGCCGCACGGCCTGCTCGATGAACATTTTTAATCCCGGCACCACCTGCTTACCCTGTTCACGCGCCCGACGGATCAGCGTCGTCTCCAGCGGGTTATAAACAAGGTCGAAAACGATCTCGCCGGGAATCCCGTTCCCAAAATAGCAATCGTTGGTGTTCGGCCACATTCCGACCGGCGTGGCGTGGACGATCACATCGAAGTGCCGCGCAAGCGTCTGCTCGTGGGACATCGGCTCACCCGCGACCAGGCGGGCCAATGCGCGGACACGGTCGGCGTTGCGCCCGGTGATTGCGACCTTGACGCCGGCATCCGCCAGCGCGCACGCTGCGCTACGCGCCGCGCCGCCGTTTCCGATAATCAGCGCGGTCGATTTGGGAAGCTTGATCAGTTTGGCAAGCGGCCCGGAGATGGCTTCCGCGTCGGTATTGGCGCCGCGCCATTTGCCTGCCTTCCGCCACACCGTATTGACGGCGCCAATGCGCTTGGCCAGCGGATCGACCTGATCGAGATAGCGCATGATACGGCGTTTGTGCGGGATCGTCACGCTGAAGCCGCTGAGCGGAAGGTCGGTTGCGAACTGGAAGAAATCGCGAAGCTGATTGGCGCTGACCAGCAGCGGAACATACACCGCGTCAATCCGGCGGGACTGGAACGCCCGGTTATGAACATGGGGCGAGACCGACTGCCGGACGGGGTCGGCAATTACCCCGAAGACCTTCGCGGATTTCGTCAGCTTGTCGATGCGGTAAAGCGACCGCAACTGCCGCGCGTTCACCTGGCCGGCAGCAGTGCCCTGCACGTGCGCGGGCGCCGCATAGGTATAGACGGCGCCGAGCCCGGTCGAAAGAACTCGCGAGGGAAAGCCGAGCTCGCCCATGGCGAGCGTGACGAGCGGAATTTTGGGGCTCAGGCGGCTGGCGGCAAGAATGCGGCCGGTGTCGGTCGGCTTGCGCGCCGTGCTCACCAGCTTGTAGACGTCCGCCGGGACCTTCTGCATCCGCTTGAGAATTGGTTCGAGAGGCGGCGTGGTTTCGAAGTGGTGCCAGGAGACTATAAGCTGCGCGCTGGTGCGCAGCTGGGCGCAGCGCTCCGGCGCGACCTCGGCGCTTTCGATCTCGACGTCGATGGCGCGCGCGCCTCGCTGGATCGCGAGATCGAGAACGCGCAACTGCTCTTCGATACTGCCGTTGAACTTGCCGTGGTTCTGATGGCGGCGGCACGTCGCGAGGATCGTGCAGTTCGGATAGCACTCCAGAAACTGCTCGATGGCTTGAACGCCCTGCACCGGATCGCGCAGATAATCGAGACGGAATTCGAGGAAGTTCTCTCCCGCTTCGGCTTCGCGCCGCGCCTGTTCCAGAAGCCGCGGAACGTCCGGAAGACCAAGGGCAATACAGATTCTGGGTAAGGGTCGCCGATGCGTTTGGGTCATATCCCGTTTAAGAAAAAGCGAGAGACCGGGCATTCCGGCCGCTCAAGTTCTCAAAGCATATCAGGTGCTTCGCCGGAAATGATATCGAGAGCCGAGAGAATTTCAAAATCGAGACAAGAGTGCGCCAGGCGCAGGGATTTCTCAACCGCAGCCGGGCAGAGGCCGCTCGCGAAGATAAAGCCGGTGTAGCTTGCGCCTTCGGGTAGCGGCACCAGTTTCTGGCCGCGCTTTGCCGTGATGATCACGTCGTCAACGCCTGGCGTCGCTCGCGCCTCGTCGATGCCGGAGACCGAGTCGTAAATGCCGGCGCGCGGGACGGGGACCATCATGACGCCGAGACTTGCCGGTGAGAGCTTCCGCGCTTCCGGGACTTTGCCGACGGCGTGCAGGATCACGAGATCTTCCAGCGTGAGACCGCCTTCGAAGCGGAGGGCGCGCGCGCACAGGCCGCCGATGGGGCGCGCCGCGACTTCGAGCATGTAGACTCCGGCCGTGTTGACTCGCATCTCACCGTGGATCGGGCCGTGGTAAAGGCCGAGTGCGTTGACGGCCCGTTTCGTGGTCTCGATGATAGCCTGCTGAACTTCGTCCGGCTGGCGCGAGGGAGTTACATATATGGTCTCTTCAAAAAAGGGCCCTTCGAGCGGATCAGGCTTATCGAAGATCGCAAGGGTTTCCAGCTCGCCGTTCGTCATCAACCCTTCGATCGCGAACTCGCTGCCTTCGATGTATTCCTCGATTTGAATGGCCGAATTCAGGTCGTCGTGGAAGCGAAGAATCTCGGGTTGCTCGAGAATGCGGCGAATGCGTCCGAAGGCAGCGATGAATTCCACGGGATTATTGGCGCGAATCACTCCCCTGCTGGCGGACAGACCGAGGGGTTTCAATACACAGGGAAAGCCGATATCCAGCGGATCGGCGTCCAGCGGGACGCGGACGTTTCGCGGAACAAGCAGCCCCGCTTCCGCGAAAAGCTCGCGCATCCGGTGTTTGTCGCGGCAGGCGCGGACCGCGTGCGGCGGATGAAACGGCAAGCCCAGCCTCTCTGCTGCTAACGCCGCGACCAGCGTCGGCCGGTCGGCCACCGCGACGATGCCGTCTACCGCCGTCACGCTGAGCGTTTCGGCGGCGGCCTCAGGTTCTTCAAAGCGGATGGGGACGGCGTGGTCGCGCCAGGGATCTTCGAGTACGTGGCAGCGATCGGTCGCGAGAGTTACTTCAATCCCGAGCCTTTGCGCGGCTTCCGCGAAAGAACGTGTCTGGTAACCCGTGGTTGCGGCTATAAGCAGAATCCGTGGCACTAATTTACCTTGACTCCCGATCTTAGCCGGAGTAATAATACCGGAATCAGTCTCCGCCGATTGAGCGGTTTCCCCGTCGAATTTTCGTCCTTCCCGTTGTCTTGCACCGCCCTGTCCGCCGAATGCGCGTTTATTTCTCGTAAAGGAGTAATAAAACAATGCGTCGGTTATCGTTCGCTGGAGTTCTCACCGTCTTCGCACTGATACTTCAATTGTCCGCTCCCAATGTTTGCGCTCAGACCTTTCGGGGTGCGATTAATGGGTCCGTTACCGATCCCTCGGGCGCCTCGGTGGCAACCGCGAAAGTCACCGCGACCGAAACGGCGACACACATTGCGCATGAAACTCTTTCCACAAGCAGCGGAGAGTTTGCCTTCCAGGACCTGCCCACCGGGGACTACACTGTAACGGTTCTGGCACCCGGATTTCAGCAGACTACCGTTTCCAGTGTCGATGTAACCGCGGGCAACATCTATACGCTGCCGGTTCACCTGAACGTCGGCGCGCAGGCCGCGACTGTCGAGGTATCCGCCGCAGTTGTGGAAGTGGACACAACGACGTCGACGCAGACCAACACGATCCCTACAGCCTCGCTGCAGGATCTTCCTCTGAACGGCCGCGATTTCTCGCAGCTCATTGCCACTTCGCCCGGATTTGCCGGCTATTCGGCGGGCGGCTTCGGAGCCCTGAACGGAACACGCGCAAATCAGATGAACTGGCAGATCGACGGCACCGATAACAACGACTTCTGGCACAATGTACCGGCCGTCAACCAGGGTGGCGTTGCAGGAATTGCGGGCACGATTATGCCGATCGACGCGATCGATGAGTTCTCCTCGCAAACCCAGTCGAATTCGGAGAGCGGAAGGAACGCGGGCGGAACCGTTAATCTGACCATTAAATCGGGCACTAACCAGTTACACGGAACCGGCTACTTTTACGACCGGAACGAGTGTTATGCGGCGGCGTCGCCATTTTTCGTTCCCAGCGCGGATACTCCGAAAGCGCCGGCGCTGAGGAACTATAACACCGGGTTTACCGCGGGTGGCCCGATCATCAAGGACAAGACGTTCTGGTTCATGGGCTTTGAGAGGCAGGACTATCTTCTCGGCCTTACCGGGCTCTCGACGGAACCCTCCTCGGCGTGGGTCGGGCAGGCGTTGAGCGTTATGAATAATGTGGGGGGGAAATATGGGTCTTACGCGCCCGTTCCCGTGAGTCCCCTTTCACAGACTCTGCTTTCGACGCTGTGGCCGAGCTCCATAGCAGGCCTCCCCGCCACCCTGAATAATTACTTCGCCTCGGATCCGGGTATCGGCTACAGCTATAACGGCATCGCGAAGGTGGACCATAACTTCAACTCCAAAGAGCATCTTTCCCTCCACTACTTTGTGGGTCAGGGCGATCAGACGCAACCGCCCGGAGCGAGTCTCGCGCTGGCCACAAACAGTTCGAACCTCGGCTATTACTTCGAAGTCGCGCCCCTTCATGTGCAGAACGGTTCGGCGGTCCTCAACTCTTCCTTTACCAGCCGCCTTACCAATCAGTTATTGTTTGGGGTAAGTTACTTCAATCAGATTTTTCACGACGCGAACAACAGCTTTAATATGAAGGACCTGGGCTTATATTTGAGTCCCGACGCCACAGACGGCGGCAAACCCATCATGGGCGCCTCCAACATTGAGATCGCGGGTTTCGATAACGTCGGAATCACACCGCCCGAAGGACGCAACGATATTACCTGGCATGTTACGGACATCGCTTCTTATTACAAGGGCAATCATCAGTTGCGTTTCGGCGGAGAGATTCGTCAGGGACGAGTCGACGAATTCTATTTCAGGCAGTCCACGGGCGCTTTCAGTTTCGATGGAACGCAGGGACCGTGGGCAGGTTATTGCGCCACCACCCCTTCGACTACTTGTCAGAATACGCTCGCGCTCGCCGACTTTCTAGCCGGCGACGTAAGCACTTCCTCAATCGCGGTCGGAAACGCGGAACGCCACGTGCAGGCGAACGGGTTCGATTTCTTCGCGCAGGACAACTGGCAGGTAACGTCGAAGCTGAATATCAACTTGGGGCTGCGGTACGAGTATTTCGGGCCGCTTTATAACAACGGGAACGAGGACCTTGGCGTTTTCATACAAGGTAAAGGACTGCAACTGCAGGGGCCGAATGTCGATTCGATATATCCCGCAGACAAGAATAACTTCGCTCCCCGTTTTGGCTTTGCCTGGTCGGCTGGGAAGGGATTCGTGATACGCGGTGGAACCGGAATCTTCTACGACCAGATCAACATCAATCCGTTTCTCGATTACAGGCCGCCGATCGGCGCGGCGGACGGTCTGGAAGATAACCCGATCGGAAAAGACGCGGTCGATAATTACAGCCGGAATAACTATAACTGGCAGACAGTCCAGGCAGGAGGCGCGTCCATCTTCCCCGGTGTTACGACTTGCATGGGAAACTTTGCGACGGATCCGAATTGTCTGAGCCCGTCACAGATCTTCAATGTGTATTCGGTCAATCAGAATTTTCGTACTCCCTATATCCTCAACTCCAGTCTGAACGTGGAGAAGAGCCTGGGCAGCGCGGCCGTGCTTCAGGTGGGATATGTCGGGAGCGAAGCGCATAAGCTCTCGGTGATGCAGAATATCAATCAGAACGGGGCTTTCAATGCGCAGTATCCGAACTACGGATCGATTATCCAGCTCAACAGCAACGGCACATCGAATTACAACTCACTGCAGGCGACTTTTCGCTTCCGGACGTGGCATGGACTCACCGGGCAGTTCGCTTATACCTGGTCCCATTCTCTCGACGAGATTACTCAATACCGCGGCGTGATTCCGCTGGACAGCTTTAATCTGCAGCAGGAGTACGGCAGCAGCGACTTCGACGAGCGGCATTCTTTCACCGCTTACTGGAGTTACGACGTTCCCGGATCGTCGCACGGCCCGAAGATTCTGACTCACGGATGGCAGGTGAGCGCTTATCTCACGCTCCATACCGGGCAGCCGTTCAACTTCAACGCCGGCACGCAGCGGCCGGGTTTGAACGTAACCGGCAATCCCTTCGCGGGCGTGAACCACGCGTTCAGCGTGGCGCTGGGCGGCGAACAGTGGGTAAATCCTGCGGTATTCTGCGTACCGGGTTCCGCGGGCTGCGCCGGCCCCTCGGATCCCAATGGCGACCTTTCCCGAAACGAGTTCTACGGTCCGGGTTTTGGGGACTTTGATCTGTCGGTCTTCAAGAACATTCCGATCAAGGAACGGGTTCGCATTCAGTTGCGGGCCGAGATGTTCAACGTGTTCAACCGGATCAATCTGGCGAGCGGCGCCGGCTCGGTGGGATCGAACGGCGTGGTGAACGACACGATCGGCGACTTTAACGGTGCTCCGGGGCTGGGACCCGGAGAGCCGTTCAACATGCAACTGGCGGGGAAGATCATCTTCTGAGCTGCGGTGGCCGATCGCTACCCGCTACCCGATGGAGTCACGGCACCACTTCAACCTCTAAAGTAAAAGGAGGGCATGCCCGACCGAATCAGTATTCACGCTCCGGTCCTAGTCAACACCATCGGCCACTGCGCCGGGGCCATCGTGTTCGGCATCCTCTTATACCTGCTGCTTCTCGACTGGCGGCGCGCGACGGGCGAAAGAAGCGCTTTGCCGAGTCTGGCCGCCGGGCTGGCCCTTTTGTGGAACCTCGGTTCACTAATCGGCATGGCCACCAGCCCCCTGGGGGATCCGATTGCCGATGTGATTGTGGCGGGGAGTTTCTCGGTCCTCAGCCTGCTGCCGGCGGTGTTGCTTCATATTTCGCTTCGATCGCGGCATACGGCGCTATGGGTGGCGGGCTACGCCGTCAGCGCTCTGGCCATCGGCCTTCACATCGGCGATTTGATTACTTCCGCGCCCCGATTTCACTACGCCGCGATTCTTCTGATTACGATCGGCTTCGGCCTGCTGACCACGATTTGCGTCGCGCAGGAGGCGTTTCGCGGGTCGAAAGATGGCGGCGGCCCTCGTCTGCTGGGCGCGATGGTGCTCTTCCTCTTCGCGATTTCCTTCGTGCACTTCGAATCGGCGCATGACATCAAGGCGTGGTCTGGGGAAGCGGCCTTGCATCACGCGGGTATCCCGCTCGCGCTCTTCGTCTTACTGCAGGATTACCGGTTTCTGCTGCTCGACGCCTTCATCCGATTTCTGGTGAGCGGCTGTTTTGCAGCGCTGGCGGTCTGGGCGGCGTTTGAGGCCGAGGTTAAGTTTGCGCTCTTCGCCCACGCGCAGAAGGATCCGTTTTATGCCGGCCTGATCTTTGCGGGCGCGTGCCTGATTCTTAGTCTCTTTGCGTATTTGCGGAACCGCGGGCAACGCTTCCTGACACGGGTCGTCTTCCTGCGCTCGCATTCGGATCGGGCCGTGTCGAAGCTACGCGAGATCGCAGCGGCCGCACAGAGTGAGAAGGTATACATTGCAAGCGCCGCGAAGGTGATCGGCGAGTTCCTTTCCGCACGGGGCGTCGAATTCATCGCAGAGCCCGCGGGCGAGGTACCGGAGGTCGCAATAGCCGTGCTCGATCCGGCCGTCTGGAATGTGGCGCCTTGGGTCCGGGCGCTTGCGCCGCTGCGGTTTTCGCGCGGCGACGCTTATCTGCTTGCGCTCGGTCCGAGAGCCGGCGGCCGGCGCTATCTCAGCGAGGACATCGAGGTACTTGAACGGCTGACCGCGATCGTGTGCGAGCAGGTGGAACGAATGCGCAATCAGGAGATGCAAGCCCTGGTGTCACACGCGGAGATGCGGGCGCTGCAGGCTCAGATCAATCCCCATTTTCTGTTCAATACGCTGAACACGCTCTATGGCACGATCGGGCGTGAGAACGCCTCGGCCCGACGGCTTGTGCTCAACCTGGCCGGCTTATTTCGCTACTCGTTTGGCGAGAACCGGGGCCTGATTCGAATTCGCGAAGAACTCGATATCGTTCGGGCTTATCTCGAAATCGAGGAGTTGCGGCTCGGCTCCCGGCTACGCACCGAGATCGATGTTGACGACGACGCTTTGCAGGCGGAGGTGCCGGTGCTCTCGATTCAGCCGCTGGTTGAGAATGCGGTCAAGCACGGGGTGGCGCCGCGGCGCGACGCCGGATTTGTGCGGCTGTCTATCCGTAGGAACGAAGGCTCCATCCGAATTGAGATCTCCAACTCGGGCACATTCCGTGAGCCGGCACATGAACAAAACCAGCAGACAGGGCGCGAAGGCGTCGGGTTGGCGAACGTGCGCCGGCGGCTGGCACTTTGTTACGGCGATGAGAGCGGTCTCGATATATCGAGCGCGAATGACGTGACGGTGGTCCGGTTTTCTCTGCCTTGCACGCGTGAAGCCCGCTCGTTGGAGTTTTGAGGTCGTCCGCCGCAATGATCAGCCCGCTCATCGAGTGGTTATGCGCACTGCGGTTGGCCGCGTGCCACGCTTTTAGCAATGCCGGTGGTTCTGAAAACGCTGATTGTCGACGATGAACCGATCGCGCGGCAGGTTCTGCGCGAGGAACTGGAACAGGTTCAGGACGTCGCTCTGATCGGCGAGGCTTCTGACGGCGTTTCCGCCCTTGCAGCCATTCGCGACTTGTCTCCCGATCTGGTTTTTCTGGATCTGGAGATGCCTGGGCTGGGAGGCTTCGACGTCATCCGAAAATTGCAGCCGGGGGAGCACATCCCGACGATCGTGATCGTAACGGCGTGGGACCAATACGCGATTCAGGCATTCGAAGCCGGCGCGATCGACTATCTGCTGAAGCCGATCAGTCAGGAGCGGCTGGCTCAGGCGGTGGACCGGGCGATTAAGCTTTATGGACGTCCTGCCGAGGTGGCCCAGCGGCTCGCCAATGTGAAGGAGATCGCCGAGTCGCCCTCCGGGCAGACGGTGCGCCGGATTGTCGCGAAGAGCGGCGACGAGTACCTTCTGCTGAATGCCGACGAGGTGTTCGCGTTCGAGGCCGATCGGGATCTTGTCTGGATCATTACCGGAAAGAAGCGCTACCTTGCGACGCAATCGCTGAAGGTCATTCAGGAGAAGCTGCGCAACACCAACTTCCGCCGGATCCACAGAAACGCGCTAGTGAACATCGACCACGTGCGCAAGATGAGCAGTTTGAGCAGCCAGCGCTGGCTGTTGACCCTGGCCAATAATCAGGAGTTCATCGTGAGCAAGCGCCAGGCTCACACAGTGCGGCAACTGTTGAGCTGGTAGGGCTCGGCTCACCGCCAGTTGCGTTTTCGACCCGGCTCCCAAAGATCCACCGGGGCGCGGTGCGGAATGCGCGCCGTCAGAATGCGGTCCGTGAACCGTCCAATGCTCGTAAAGACTCTGAAGACGTTCAGGCGCAAGAATGAATGCCTCATGTGATTAATGTGCGGGAAACGCGGTTTTGTTGCAACCTAAGAAGATATAAACTATCCAGTACGGCGTTCCGGTACCGGGCTGCCATGCTAATGCTGATAAGGAGCGAATATGTGCGATCAGGATCATTTTGAGGACGACCGGAAGGAGTACGAGGCTCGCGGGCTGGTGACGCGAAAGCAATTCGGCGTGATGCTGGGAGCCGGCATAGCCATGATGCTGCCGCGCGTTGCGAATGCGGCCGCTGTAACCGAATCGGACGTGAATATCACGACGCCGGACGGCACGGCAGACTGCTACTTCGTGCACCCCTCAAGCGGCACGGCCCCGGGTGTTCTGGTGTGGCCGGACATCTTCGGGCTGCGGCCGGCGTTCCGGCAGATGGGCAAACGGCTGGCGGAATCGGGCTATGCGGTGCTGGTGGTGAATCCGTTCTACAGAACGAAGAAGGCCCCGACCGCGGACCAGGGTGCGGCGACCCCGATCCCCCAGTTGACGGATCTCGCGAAGACTCTGAACGAGAAGACGCACATGACTGATGGGAAGGCGTTCACCGCATGGCTGGACCAGCAATCGGCGGTGGCGAAGAATCGTAAGCTCGGCACGCAGGGTTATTGCATGGGCGGACCGATGGCGTTTCGCACTGCGGCTGCGGCGCCAGATCGTATCGGAGGAGTCGCGACATTTCATGGCGGCGGCCTGGTGACGGATATGCCGAACAGCCCGCATCTGCAGGCGGCGAAGAGCCACGCACAGTTCCTGATCGCTATTGCGGCCAGCGACGACATGAAGGCGCCTAATGACAAGGTGGTTCTAAAAGAGACCTTTGCCAAGGCCAACCTGCCCGCGGAGATTGAGGTTTACACGGGCTCCGCGCATGGCTGGTGTCCTCCGGATTCCGGGGTTTATAACGAACCGTTGGCCGAAAAAGCATGGAGCCGGTTGCTCGTGCTTTACGGCAAGGCGCTCGCCTGAGCGCAGGTCGGCATTCGCCCGCGTGTGACGGGAATATTCGGTTGAGAAAGATCTTTTGACCGGAGCTCGTTAACAGAGACGGTCTGTCGCAACCCTTTTTGGGCCACGAATGAACACGAATTCACACGAATAAGACTCGTCAGGCGGCCGCCGCGAGGTGTTTTTGTGGTTTGTAACGGCTGAAATCGGTTTGATATGCGCGGGTCAGGCGTCGCTCTTTGTCGATGACGGCATGGATTTCGGCGGTCGAAAAAACGAACCCATCTTTGCCTGGTTCGTAGGGTAAGCCCTTCATTTCACTGAGCTGGAGGAGCTTCTTTGCTTCCTTCATGTCGGCTTCGCGTTTGGCAAGGCGGGCGGCCTGGAGGGCCTGAAGCGTCGCGAGGTTCTTCTGGATGTTGCGGTTGATGCGCTGCTCGTAGAGGGTCAGGAGCTGGAGCTGTTTCGATTCGGCTTTGAAGACTTTCGCGGCGGTGAGGGCGGCGTGGATTTCCGGGTCTTCGGTTTCGATCTCATCTGATTTGGCGCTGTGGCCGAGAGCGAAGAGGTTGTCTTCTACGGCGCTGATTCGGTTCAGACGCCAGCTGTCGGTCGCGATGCGCTGGGCGAGTTGGATCTCCATGGCGCCTTCAGGCGCGAGGCTTTCGACGATGGAGGCGGAGAAGGCGTCGTGCATGATCCGATCGGCGTCGGTCATGGCGGTCACCTGGCCCGTGAGGTTGTGCCGGCGTGCGTTGAGGGCGGAGATTTTTTTGCCTTCCTCGGTCCGGGGACCCGTGGAACGCTGCGCGTTGCGGCGGTTTGCTTCGAGCTGTTTTTCAGAGATCATTGTTTAACTATTTCCGTGTGCGTATTTCCTTGCTCGACCCAAGTAAAACACACGAAATTCCAGTTCCGATGTTAAGTTGTTGATTCTGTTAAGTAGATTGCTTGTCACCGCCTTTCAGCCCGATGCGAAAAATGAGCCTCGAGAGGTCACCCCCGGCGCGCCGGCGGACTGTTCGGAAGCTTGACCAGAGACTGTCTGTTATGCTGTCCGCCTGACTACGGGAATCGCGTCCGAGGTCAACGGAGAGCTTGGGGCCGGATGAGGGAACGAGAGTCTGACCTGCATCAGGAGATTCTGAGGCGTATACGAGAAGCGAAAGACACAGGCGCAACTGAACTGCACCTGGAGCTGCCTACGCCGAATGCCATCAGTCGGCTACCTGCGGAATTGGGAGAACTGACAGGACTTGAGTCTCTGAACCTATCTGGATGGGAGGCGCTTACCGACTTATCGTCAATTTCCCACCTGACCGCCTTACAATCGCTCTCCTTCTCGAACTGCATGCAGCTCAGCGACCTCACGCCGCTGGCACAGCTCATTTCTCTCCAATCGCTTGAATTCGACTGGTGCACGCTGACCGCCGATCTCACGCCGCTGGCCCACCTGGCCTCGCTGCGATCCTTTAACATTTGGGGATGCGTGCAGATTGACGACCTCTCACCTCTGGCGCAGCTCACCTCCCTCCAGTCCTTTAACGTTTGGGGGTGCGTCGAGATCAGCAGTCTTGACGCCCTTGCCCAGCTCAGCTCCCTGCAATCGCTTAACGTCTTGGATTGCGAACAGATCAGCGACCTCTCACCCCTGGCACAGCTCACCTCCCTCCAATTCCTCAGGGTTTCCGGGTGCGACCGGATCAGGGACCTCGACCCGCTGACCCAACTCACCTCTCTCCGGTCCCTTGACTTCTCGCGGTGCAAACAGATCAGCGACCTCTCACCGTTGGCGCACCTGGCCTTCCTCCAATCACTCGGCGTTTCCTGGTGCACGCAGATCAGCGACCTCAGCCCCCTGGCCCCCCTTACCTCGCTTGAATCCCTCAACATCTCCGGATGCGCGCAGATCACCGACCTCTCACCGTTGGCGCACCTGGCCTTCCTCCAATCCCTCGACGCCTCCCGGTGCGCGCAGATCAGCGATCTCACACCGATTGCCCGCCTCTCCTCCCTCCGATCCCTCAATCAATGTCTCGTGGTGCGACCAAATCAGTGACCTCACACCGCTGGCCCACGTCACGTCACTTCAATCCCTCGATGTCTCGTGGTGCACGCAAATCAGCGACCTCACACGACTGGCCCACCTCTCCTCCCTTCAATCCCTCCACCTCCGCGGGTGCGACCAGATCAGCAACGTCACGCCGCTGCGCCATCTCACCGGCCTCCAATCTCTCAACCTTTCCGGGTGCAACCAAATCGGCGACCTCACACCGCTGGCACAGCTTACCTGCCTCCAATCGCTCGATCTTTCGTATAACGGAAGTCCGTTCCTGTTCGCGCCAATTAAAGCCCTGTTGTCCGGCCTTCGCGAGCTGAGGCTCTTCGATTGCCGACCAGCTGACCTCCCTCCCGAAATTTGTGGAGAGTCCGACCGCGAGAGCGTTCTGGCGCAGGTAGTCGCTCACTACGCCGATCTCGACGCCGGCCTTGCGAGCGACACGGAAGTTCGAGTCCTTATTCTGGGTAACGGGGGGGCCGGGAAATCGCAATTGTGCCGGAGGCTTCGCGGCCTGGATTTCGACCCAAGCGTGGCGACTACACACGGCATTCATCTGGACGAAGCGAGTCTCTCACTGGACGGTTTTCCCGAGCCGATACGCCTGAATCTCTGGGATTTTGGCGGCCAGGAGGTTTATCACGGTTCGCACGCGTTGTTCGTGCATGGGCACGCCGTTTTCCCGATCCTCTGGAGGCCCGAACTGGAGAACCGCCAAGGCTACGAAGAGAACGGCATCCTGATGCGGCATCGTCCGCTTCCCTACTGGTTGGATTATGTGCGAACTTTTGCCGGTGCGGATCGCCCGATCCTGCTGATTCAGAGCCAGTGCGATACCGTTGCGCAGCGAATCCCCCGACCTCCGGTCGACGGCCTGGATGGATTCACATCGATTCAGATCTTGCAGGCCAGCGCCAAGACAGGTTTAGGTCTTGATCTGGTGAAAGCGAGTTTGAAGGAGGCGGTCCGCGATTGTGTCGAGCGGCGGCCGCCTCCGCCAATCGGTTCCGGACGTGCCCGCGTCCGCAGCCGACTGCGTGAGCTGCTGGCGAAGGACCGAGATCTGCCCGACGAGGACCGCAGATACCGATGGATCGAGCGGGAGCTTTTTGATCGTTTGTGCGAGGAAGAGGGCGGCGTCAGCGACACCGAAGCTCTGCTTGATTTCCTTTATCAGAGCGGAGTGGTCTTCTACCGGCGCGGGCTGTTCGGCGGGCGTATCGTGCTCGATCAGAACTGGGCGCTCGATGCGATCTATGCCCTATTCGACCGAAGAAAGGTGCTGCCCGCGTTTCGCGGCGACGGACGCTTTCGCAGGACCGATCTGCGAGCGTTTGTCTGGTCGCAGTACAACCGAGAAGAACAGATGGTGTTTTTGGGCATGATGGAAGGTTGCGGAATCTGCTTTCGGACACGATGGCTATCGGACGAGGAATGGGAATATATCGCGCCTGAACTTCTTCCGGAATGGTCCGAAGCACAGGAGACTCTGCTGGCCGGGCGGCTGCTCCAGGTTCCGCCTACCGAAGAAGTCAGTGCGGACTACACGTTTCTGCACGAAGGAGTGCTGCGGAATTTCCTCTCGCGAATCGGACAGCGGGCGGGCAATACCGCCATTTACTGGAAGTACGGCTGCTGGTTTTACGAGAAGACGACCGACAGCAGGGTTGTGATCGACAGCGGATGGCAGGACACGGCTGCGGAGACCGGAGCGGGCTTCATCCGTTTTCGCGCGTGGGGACAGCGGGCGCGGGAGCTTATCGAGCCGTTGCTTGGCGAATTGCGGGCACTGCCGGTCGGGCAACCTCCCCGCATCAACTGGAAGAAAACAGACGCCGCACCCGTGCGCGTTGAAGCGTTGGCGAGTCTGGCTGGCCTGGATATCGCGACCGCCGTTCAAGCTCCGGCGGGCGAGCGCACGGTGTACGTTTCCTACGCGTGGGGCGACGATTCGTCAGCGCTGGCGCGGCAGCGCGGCCTTGTGGTTGAGGAGATGTGCGCCACGCTCGGGCGCGGCGGATGGAAGGTCATCCGCGACCGGAGCGCGATGCGGTACGGGGACCTGATCACAGATTTCATCAAGACGCTTACGCGAGCGGACCGAATCATCGTCGTCCTGAGCGAGAAATATCTGCATTCGCCCTGGTGCATGGCGGAGCTTTTTGGCGTGTACCAGCGGTCGAGCGGGGAAAAGGCGGAGTTTCTGGAACGCGTGGTTCCGCTTGCGCTGGAGGATGCGAAGTTCGGCACGTGGCGTGAGCGCGTAGAGATCGCGAAGTTCTGGAGCGGCGAGTTTGAGGCGATGGAGCGGGAGTTCAGACATTTGGGCGCGCCCGACCTGGCGCTCTATAAGGCCATGCAGGACTGGCATAACCGGGTGGGCGACATCCTGGATCATGTGAATGCTGTGCTGCAGCCTCGAGGATTCGATTCGATCGTGCGGGACGATTTTGCGGCGTTGAAGGAGATGGTCGAGGGTTCGCGGCGTTCGTTGTAGCTTGTTGCCAGAGGTGTCGTTACCGCACGCCTACGCGCGCGGCTCGGTAAGTTCGAGAAAATTTGCGGGTTTACGTTACCTTCCATTCTTTGTGAACACCTGAGTAAGTCGGAAGATTTGCGATGAGAGCACCTGCGGCTGTATGCCTTTACGTCACCTTGTCCCTGACGCTTTTCGGGCAAGCGCCAAGGTTCGAGATCGCGGACATTCACAGGAGCGGCGAGGCTGGTAACCCTTACACCTATCTTTCCGGTGGCGTCCTTCGAGGATCGCGGTATGACGTCCGCAAGGCAACGATGCTCGACTTGATTCGAATCGCATATGGCCTGCCGCCGGAGGCCATCTTCGGAGGACCGCAGTGGCTCGAGTTCAATCTGTTCGATATCGCCGCGAAAGCGCCTGCCGGGTCGTCGCC
>Ga0206810_1066_pt2 | contig 16962 bp, 19 predicted proteins | sample Alteio_BWOrgCont_56_FD_152889 | JGI IMG/M metagenome (GOLD analysis project Ga0206810, IMG submission 152889) | Enriched cells from forest soil in Barre Woods Harvard Forest LTER site, Petersham, Massachusetts, United States -... | ecosystem: Environmental > Terrestrial > Soil > Temperate forest >...
CATTCAATATTCACCTTCTACCAAAATAGTGCATCAACTACCATTACTGATGGTACCTGCGTTAATTAACAAATATTACCTGCTTGATTTACGTCCCGAAAATTCGTTGGTAAAATTTGTAGTTGACCAGGGATTCACAACGTTTATGATATCGTGGAAAAATGCCACGGCTGATATGGGGGCTACCTCTTTGGACGATTACGTAGAAAAGGGAATATTAAAAGCAATAGAGGTGGTGCAATCCATTACAAAAACTAAAAAGGTAAATATATTGGGCAATTGTCTTGGAGGTACGTTGTTGGGTATAGCACTTGCCGTTTTGGCTAAACGAAAAAGCAAAGAAGAAAATCCGGTAAACACGGCAACGTTCCTTGCTTCTATGATCGACTGTTCTGATATTGGTCCGATGAGCGGTATAGTTGACAAATCGCTGGTAAAAAAGTTAGAGGAAGGAGAACTTTCGCAAATGGGCGTAATGCGCGGGCGCGATATGGAAACAGCATTTAATTTGATACGGGCAAACGACTTAATATGGAGCTGTGTGGTTAATAATTATTTAAAAGGAAAACCGGCCCCTGTTTTTGATGTTTTATATTGGACGAACGACAATACTAATTTTCCTGCAAAGGCTTATTTGTATTATTTAAGAAACATAATTCTGGAAAATAAGTTGAGCAGAAAAAAATGCGCTGCGTATTTGCGACACTCAAATTGATATTGGAAAGATAGAGATGCCGGTGTATGTAATAGCCATGCGCGAAGATCACATTGCTCCCCCACATACCGATTTTATAACCACTGAATTAGTGAGCGGTCCCGTTGAATTTATTTTGGGTGGTTCGGGCCACGTAATGGGAGTGACTAATGCGCCAACCACCAAAAAGTATGGTTATTATTTGGATGGGGAACTGGATAACGGTTTCGAACATTGGCAAAAAACTGCAAAGTTTCACGAAGGCAGTTGGTGGACTCCTTGGAGCGAACGCCTTAGCAAAAATTCGGGGAAACGAATTGCCGCGCCTACTGTACTGGGAAACACAAAATATAAAGCAATAGAACCTGCTCCGGGGCGATATGTAAAAGAAAAATCGGCACAGTATTTACCAAAAGATAACAGGTCGATACCACTTAATATACAACAGAAAAAGTAATAAGATCCAGTTTATAGTTTATGATAGAAAAGAATAATAAAGTGGCATTGGTTACTGGCGGAACAGGAGGAATAGGCACGGCTATTTGTGAACGGTTATATAAAGACGGATACACGGTTGTAGCCAATTACCGAAATTTTACCAATGCCATGAAATGGCGCGAAGAGGCCAAAGCTTGGCGCGATGACCAGCTTAAAATGGGCTTTGACTTAAAAATTGTTTCGGGCGACATATCGGATTTTGATTCTGCAACAAAAATGATAAAGCAGGTAAATGATGAAATAGGCCCGATAGATGTGTTGGTGAATAATGCCGGAATTACAAGAGATGCCCCGCTTCATAAAATGACCCCTCAACAATGGTACGAAGTAATTAATACTAACCTTAACAGTGTATTTATTTGTTCGCGTTTGGTGATAGAAGGTATGATAGCAAAAGGATGGGGACGCATTATCAGTATATCTTCCATTAACGGACAAAAGGGACAATACGGCCAAACCAATTACGCATCAACAAAAGCGGCTATGTACGGCTTTTCAAAGTCGTTGGCTTTAGAAGTTGCTAAAAAAGGAATTACGGTTAATACTGTTTCTCCGGGATATACGGCTACTGCAATGGTTATGGCGGTGAGAGAAGACATACGCAATAAAATTATTGAACAAATACCCGTGGGGCGTTTGGGATACCCTCAGGAAATAGCGGCTGCCGTGGCTTATTTAGCATCAACCGATGCTAACTTTATAACAGGTGCCAATATTGCCATTAATGGCGGTCAGCATATGTTTTAAAGCACTACCTTTGAAAAAAAGCAATTTATGAATCATAAAACTTCCGACAATCAGAATTTATATTACGAGGTTCACGGAAACCTTCAATCTGATAAAGCCATTATTTTTTTAAACGGATTATCACAATCTACCGCGGCCTGGTATCTTATGATTCCTGCTTTTGCCAAGGAATATAAGATAGTTTTGTGCGACCTGATCTTTCAGGGACAATCGGATAAAGAAGGTGATGTACGCGATTTTGACCAACATGCTGCTGATGTAATGGGATTGGTGGATGCATTGGGCATTAAAAAAGTAAATGTTGCCGGAATATCTTACGGCAGTTTGGTTGCACAAAACATGGAACTGAATTATCCGGATAAACTGAACAAGGTAATATTGCTTTCTACCTTTGCCCATAAAACGCCTTATACCGAAGCAATATCTGTGGCATGGTTAAATTCATTGAACATGGGAGGGTACACACATATGTTTGATGTAATGTTGCCTACAGTTTTGGGCGAAATGTATTTTTCGAATCCGCTGATACCGATTGATACGTTGAAAAATGCAAAACAAACGCTGAATACCGATGCTGCTGCTTTACGGAAGTTAATGACAGCAACCGCCCAACGACCTGATTATCGCGAAAAACTAAAGGCTGTAAAAGTACCAACACTGGTTATTCAGGGCGAAAAAGATGTGTTGTTTCCGGTACATATGGCACAGGAAGTAGTTAATGCAATACCGGGCAGTAAATTGGAAGTTGTTAAAGGTGCAGGTCATACACTTAATTTAGAAGCTATTCCGCAAACAACACAACTGATCCTTGATTTTATTAAATAAATAGTTAACATGAATACACACATAAAAACAGTTTTAATAACAGGAAGTACAAGCGGTATAGGATTGGGTATTGCTAAGGAATTTGCGAAAGCCGGTTTTAATATTATTTTTAACGGACTTGAAAAGGAAGGGCCCGAAATAGCTTTTGAAACCAATAAAGAGTACAAAGTAAAAACAATGTATTCGGCGGCCAATATGCTTCAACCTGAGGAAATAACGGCAATGGTAAATGAAGGGATTGCTAAATTGGGAGGTATTGACGTTTTAGTAAACAATGCAGGAATACAATTTGTTTCGCCCATTGAAGATTTTCCGACTCAAAAATGGAACGATATTATCGGCATTAATTTAACATCGGCGTTTCACACTTCAAAAGCAGTATGGCCGGGAATGAAAGAAAGAAAATCGGGCAGGGTCATCAATATTGCTTCGGTTCACGGATTGGTGGCTTCTGAATTCAAATCAGCTTATGTAACCGCAAAACACGGAATTGTGGGCTTAACCAAAGTATTGGCATTGGAAGGAGCAACCTGCGGAATAACTGCAAATGCCATTTGCCCGGGTTATGTAAAAACACCATTGGTTGAAAAACAAATTGCCGAACAGGCAAAAACGCATCATATTCCCGAGTCGGAAGTTATCAGTAAAATAATGTTGGCGAAACATGCTATAAAAGAATTTGTAAAGCCCGAATCAATAGCGGCATTGGCATTGTTTTTGGCTTCGGATCATGCTTCTATGATAACTGGAGCAGCTATTCCAATGGACGGAGGTTGGTCGGCTGCTTAAAAGGTAAGATTCGCAAAAACAATTATGACTCCCCAATTTCATTCATTTATTCACCAGATCTTTATTGGTTTTGTTGCTTTATTTCCTGTTGTTAATCCAATAGGATCGGCATTTATGGTAAGTCCGTATTTTTCGGAATTATCGCGTCAGGAACGGATAAGGGCCACACAACGAGTTGTTCTGTACGCATTTTGTATTTGTACCGTTACCTTATTTACCGGGCGTTGGATATTGGAACTGTTTGGTATATCGGTTCCGGTAATACAACTGGCGGGAGGTATCATGATCTGTAAAATAGGATGGGAGTTTTTAGCTTCTTCCGATAAACAATCGGAGGCACCTGTTGAAGAAACAGTCGCAGATAAAACACATTTGCAACAAGTAAAACTGATGGAGAATAAACTGTTTTACCCCATTACATTTCCCATAACTACCGGAGCGGGAACCATATCGGTATTATTTACTTTAAGTGCGCAAAGTGGAGATGAGGGAGATGTTTTTCAGTATTTATTGAATAACGCAGCTTTATTACTTGCTATAATAGCATTGTGTGTTCTTGTATTTTTTTCGTACATAAATGCCAACCGTTTAATTTTGTACATAGGTTCGCAAAACGAAAAAATAATTAACCGGTTAATGGCGTTTTTAATTTTTTGTGTGGGTTTGCAAATTGCCGTTGATGGTATTACCCATTTGTTCAAATAGTTTTCTTTCCAAAATCGCCCGAATTTTCCTATCTTTTTCACAACAGTTATAACGTATAAAAACGGCGTAAATTTTTGCTAAAAACAACGAGAAAGCAGCGAGGATTTTTTATAAAAACAGGGAAAGAACAGGGAAAAATTTCATAAATTTTGTTTACGGTTGACTGTACTAAAAAGGCAAAAACAGTTGAAAAACAGTTGAGAATTTTTAAAACAGCCACTGATTTTTCAGTTTTTGAATTAAACCATGAAAAAAATGTGAAAAATTAATTGGATAAAAACACTAAAAAACAAAAAACAGGAATAAAATAAAAAACGCAACCCAAACGAGTGAGTAAAATTTGTGAAAAAATTGTGAAAACAGATAAGCCGAATTATAGAATATTTATAAATTTACTTGTAGCTTTAGGGCTGCTAATCCGGCCGAAAATTAATCCGCAGAGCGTTAGGTACAATTATAATGAGTAAATGATGATAAAAAAATTAATAAGGTAAATTATTTATGAAAGATAGTATCAGTACTAAACGCAAGGCATTTGAAATTTTTATACTATTTTTAATACTCCTAACAGCGCTTTTTTACAGAAGAAGCGACGCTTTTTTAAATCCTCAACTTTGGGCGGAAGCCGGGACGCAAATATTCCAGGGATGGGAAACGTTACATTTTAAAAGTTTACTGGTTGTTTACGCCGGATCGGGATATTTAATTACTGTTCAACGAATTGTAGGGGCCGTTATTGGTCTTTTGCATGTTAACTACTCCTATATCCCTTTCGCCTATAATTTAAGTGCGTTTCTTATAACTTTTTTTGTGGCAATAGCATTGTGGCACAGCGCATTGCTATTAAACATCAAACATCGCATTCTTTACGCTACTATGTTTGTATTGTTACCCGTGGGCAACGAATTATTTATGGACGAAGCGAGTTTGCAATGGATGACAGGCATTTATTTGATCAATTACATGTTTGTTTGGAACAATAAGGTTAATGAGAAATACTATTTTCTCACATTGGTTTTACTTTTTATCTTTTCAATAAGTGGGCCATACGGTGCTGTGCTATCACCCGTTATCCTATTAATTATTTTTAGTAATAGAAAAGAAGCTACAATAAAAAGATTGCTGCCGCTATTCATAATTTTAACAGGTGGTATAATTCAGGTTGTTTGCATGAAATTTATCCATCCTGAAGCCTATGGAGTGAGAGTTGCATCCTGGGATGGATTCGAAAAGGATCACCTTCATTTATTAAAATTATTTACAAAAAATACCAGTCAGCTATTCTGTTTTGAAAATGGTATGCTTCCTCCCATGTCTGCTCGTTTAAAAACCATATTGTCGCTTATTATTTTAATTGTTTTATTCGTGTTTTTCGTAATCAGCTACCGCAAAATAAAAGACAAAAGGAAATATATATTGCTGCTTTCGGCTATTTTGTGTTTTGTAAGTTTTATTATCACTTATTGGCCCAAAGAATCAAAAATACTGGCGTTTGAAAGTGCGCGCTATTATTTTCTTCCTTATACATGTATCGGTTGGTTATTGATAATGGCATGGGATGAAAAAATAAAAATAATTTATATAGCTGCATATATATACCTCCTTTCTTTTCATTACAAATATCTCCGGACATTTTTACCTGATAAAAAGTGGAAAGAGCAAATAGATGAATACTATGAAGGAAAAAGAGACACTATTGAAATAAATCCTGACGGATGGAAATTTGCACTACCAAAGAAATAAATTGTATTTTGAAGTTTTTCTTAATAAAGTTCGCAACATTTTATAAATTTACTTAAAGCTTTAGGACTACTTAACCGCCCGACTTCCAAACCTGAACTCGTTAACGGCAATATTGAAAAATGAAACAGTATTTAGTTATAATCGTCTCTTTATTATTAAGAATATTTTCGCAGGGACAAAGTAGTCAAACAACTAATAGTGACACTGGTGCTATTTTCGTTGTCGAAGAAATCCCACCTAAATTTCCTGGAGGAGATGAAAAATTATTTAAAATAATTAAAGACAGCTTAAAATGTCCAGAAAGTGCTCTGAAAGACGATATTGGGGGGCGCTTAATTACTCAATTTACAATTGATACTTTAGGTAATGTAAAAGACATAAAAATAATAAAAGGTGTTAGAGAAGATTTAGACAATGAGGCTATACGACTTGTTGGACTCTTAAACGGTTGGACTCCCGCAACCCAAAATGGGAAAAAAGTAAGAGTAGTTTTTAGTTTACCCTTGACTTTTTCTTGCACTACAAATAAGGAAAACAAGAAGAAAAAACATCGCCGTTAATAGCGGCTTATTTTAAGACTGGGCGACGGAAGTACAGCAAGCGCATTTTTAAAGGAGTAAGCTTTTTGTTGGCGCTTGCGTAATTAAGTTCGCAACATTTTATAAATTTACTTGCGGCTTTAGGGTTATTTAATTTATAGACATGAAAATATTTCTGTTATTATTTTTCTTATTTGTATTTTTCATTCAAGTACAAGGACAAAACTTAAATAAAAACTATGTTGCATACTCGTTTAACAGCTTAAATCCAAATACAGATTTTTTAGACACCATGAATCTTACTAAAAAAGGCGTATTGTTGCAAAACAAAATGGATTCGACACTATTTAACCGAGAATATGAAGAATTAGTAATCGATTTATATTTAAATCTCTTAGACAGTACATACAAAATAGAATACCATACAGAAATATATGATCCTAACAATCCTGGCGTATTAATTAGTGCGCCTATCAAATTAAATGGAAGATTTCATTGCGACTTGACCGAAAAAGAATTTATTTTTTTTCTTGACGACACTGCCCAAAAACTAATTAAATATAAAATTGATAAGCTAACTAAAGAGGAATTAATACTTACACGAAACACAAATTAACTACCCCGCAGGCGCGAGTGTCCCACTCGTGCCAATTATTCTGTGGTGTCCCACCACAAATAGTTATATCTCCAACACTTTAATGGCACTAAACTCATTGGCACTACTATATAAATAATCTTGCGGCTTTGCCACTATTCCTTGTTTCACAGGATTATTATGTAAATAATCTATTTTTTGCCGTATTACTTTTGGGTTCCATAAAGGTATCGGATGATTGCCATTTTGCCAAAATTGCATTTCCTCGTTTTGACTATTTCCTGTTCCATAAAAGTTAAACATTCTCATCATCCATTCTTTTCTGCTTTCTTCCGAATTGTCATTTATTAATTTGATAAGTCGTTTTGATGTGTAGCTTTTGAAATTGCCAAGCAAAATATTTAATGGTACTTGGTTTGACCTTGCTATAAAATGTAAATGATTACTCATTATTACATACGCATATAAATCCAAACCTTTATTATGTTGGCAATATTTGATATTTTCAATAAGGTCATACACATATTCTTTTCGCGTAAATACATCTATCCAGCCAACCACCGTTATTGTTACATAATATAATTTGCCCGCTTCTGTTTTGTAAGTATCTGACAAGGTGTTAGTATTAATAATTTATATCAAAGGTAATAAAATGGTAGCGAGGCATTATTATATAATAGGCACGAGTAAGATTAAAAACACAAGCAATAGCGGGACGCTATCAAATAATCGACACGAGTGGGACACTCGCGTCTGCTTGGGTCTGCTTGAGATTAAAAACACGGCAATAGCGAGACGCTATCAAATAATCGACACGAGTGGGACACTCGCGTCTGCTTGGTTAAACGTTGGTGCTGGCAAAGAGTTTACGGTTTCAAAAGTTCACTAACGCAAAGCCCGCACTAATTACTTTCTTCTAACTTCTTATGTATAAACTCTAAAATTTTTTGCTGCTCGTCAGGCTCAAACCAGGTTATTGTTTTGTCCCTGTTGAACCACGTGAGCTGGCGCTTGGCAAATTTGCGGGTATTTTGTTTAATGAGTTCAATGGCGGTTGCCAGGTCGGTTTTGTTGTCTAAATGATCGAACAACTCTTTATAGCCCACTGTTTGCAATGCGTTAAGGTGTTTGTGCTGTTGCAGTGCTGTTACCTCGTTTAACAAGCCGTTGGCCATCATGTCGTTCACACGTTTGTTTATGCGTTCGTACAAGGCTTGGCGGTTGGTGTTGAGGCCTATTTTAATGCAATTGAAATTCCGTTTTTTCGTTTCTCCTTTGCGAAATTGCGAATACGGTTTCCCCGTGGTCAGGCACACTTCAATGGCCCTGCTTAAGCGTTGGGGGTTTTGCAGATCCACCTGTTGATAGTAGTCGGCATCCAGTTCTTTTAATATTGCCTGTAAACCTTCAATGCCTTCGGTTTTTAAAATGTGGTCTATCTTGGCCCGTGTTTCTTTATCGGCTTCGGGCAAATTGTCGAACCCTTTGCACAGGGCATCAATGTATAAGCCCGAGCCGCCTGTAACAATCACCGTATCGTGTTGTTTAAATAAATCGTCGAGCAGGGCAATCACTTCCGTCTCAAATTTGCCTACGTTATAATCGTCCGCAATAGAATGAGAATTGATGAAATAATGGGGTACGTCCTGCATTTCGTCTGTTGCCGGTTTGGCGGTGCCAATGGTCATTTCCTTAAAAAATTGGCGGGAGTCGGCCGAGATAATGGGGCAGTTCAATTTTTTTGCAAGCACAATGCTCACCGCTGTTTTACCTATAGCGGTGGGGCCAACAATAACAATAACATTTTTTGGGGACATTCATTTATCGGGTAAAATCACAGCGGCAGTGGTGTAGGGATCTTACTCTTCATCCAATAACGATTCTTCTCCGCCTTCAAAATCACCCATATCGGCATCTTCTTCCAGCACGTCTTCCTCTTCTTCGGCTTCTTCCACTATTCCTACTTCGTCCAGATCTTCATCAACTCCCATTTCGTCGCTTGAATGTTTATAGGCTTCGGTTTCTTGTTTTTCGTCCAGCTCGTCCAGTTCTTCAAAGTCATCCTCCAACACATCAGGAAGTACAATGGGGGCCTTCACTTTTTTAGGAGCAGTGCCCACACTTTTCGAACATATAGGATATTTTTCTTTTGCATTATCAGGCACTATTGTTTTCAGCTCAATCATAAACGTCCATGAAGTAGCAGGGTCATGTACATAGATGAATTTTTGATGCGGGTCGTCGATCAGGGCCGCCAGCTTACACTTTTTCATGGTGTATTTTGGGGGAGCCACTTTTTTACCCGGCTTTTTTCCGGTTTCTTCCGCAGGCGGGTTCAATGCAATTTCGTCGCCTTTGCGCCACATGTCGTCACTTATAAAAAACGATGCCTCGCAATTGTCTTCAAAGCCTATGGACGATAGTATGATGGAATGGAAATCGTAAAATGTTTGAGCCGACTTGATGTCGATATCTCTGTAAACCTCATCATAATCTTCAAACACAACTCTAAAGCGATAAACCATTGTAATTTTTTATTTGATAAATAAATGGATATTGATTGTTATTTACAAAAATACAAAAAGTGTTGAATTATATAAAGTGTTAATAACTATTGTAACGTACGTTTTTACCACTACGTTTTTACTACTAAGGTTTTCTTAATCACTAAGGCCACTGAGAAATAGATTAATTCAGTGTAGCACTTGAATGCAGTCAACAACCCTACCCGCGTTCTCGACTCCGCTCGAACTGACAAACGCGCGTAGTCATTCTGAACTTGATTCAGAATCTGCGCGATACGCGAAGGATAAACTGTATCCAGAAGGCTTGAATGCATTGGTGGTTATCTGTGGGTAGTCATTAACAATTTTCTTCGTGCCTTAGTGGTTCAATTTTTTTCAAGCTGAATTTCTTTGGCTTTTTCGAGCATGAACTGATACGCTTCGTTGTAATCGTTTTTAATAACGCCGTCTAAAATGGCTTCGCGTATGGCGTTTTTCAGGATGCCTACTTTGCGTCCTGCCGGAATGTTAAAAATTTTCATAATATCTTCCCCGCTTATGGGCGGTTGCCAGTTTCGTATCCGGTCCTTTTCTTCAATGTCTTTTAATTTTTGGGTTACGAGCTCAAAATTCTTCATGTACTTCTGTACCTTGTATTCGTTTTTCGACGTAACATCGGCCTGGCACAGTTTCATCAGGTCGTCAATATCGTCACCGGCATCAAATAATAACCGGCGTATGGCACTGTCGGTTACTTCGCTTTTGGCAAGTACTATGGGGCGCAAATGGAGCAGCACCAGTTTTTGAACGTATTTCATTTTTTCGTTCAGCGGCAGTTTCAGGTGTGCAAAAATTTTGGGTACCATTTGCGAGCCCCTGTCTTCGTGCCCGTGAAAGGTCCAGCCGTGATCGGGCTCAAAACGTTTGGTTGGTGGTTTGGCAATGTCGTGTAACAGGGCGGCCCAGCGTAACCATAAATTATCGGTTGTTTTGCATATGTTGTCCACCACCTCAAGGGTATGATAAAAATTATCTTTGTGGCCCTTGCCGTTGCGTATTTCAACGCCCTGAAGTTTTACCAGTTCAGGAAAAAAATAATGCAACAATCCTGTATCGAATAACAGCTTTAAACCAACGGAAGGTTTTGGTGCCGACAGAATTTTGTTGAGTTCGTCGGTAATGCGTTCGGTGGATATTATGTTAATGCGCTCTTTGTTTTTGGTAATGCTGGCGAGCGATCCGGTTTCGATGGTATAGTTAAGCTGGGTTGCAAAACGTATGGCCCGCATCATGCGCAAAGGGTCGTCGGAATAAGTGATATCGGGGTTTAATGGAGTCTTGATTATTTTTTTCTCCATGTCCTGTACTCCGTTAAAAGGGTCGAGCAGGTTACCGTAATCGGTTTTGTTCAATGAAATGGCAAGGGCGTTAATGGTAAAATCCCTGCGGTTCTGGTCGTCTTCCAACGTTCCGTTCTCCACAATGGGTTTACGGCTATGGGCCCGGTACGATTCTTTGCGGGCGCCCACAAATTCAATCGTGTAATCGTCGTAATTAAATTGTGCGGTACCAAAGTTCTTGTACACGTGTACATGATAGTTGTTGCCCAACGTTTTTGCAACTTTTTCGGCCAATGCTATTCCGCTGCCAATGGCAACAATGTCAATGTCCTTACAGGGTCTGTTGAGTAAAATATCGCGCACCCATCCGCCGGTAACGTAAGCGGAAATACCCATTTCGCGGGCACATTCGGAAATGGTTTTAAAAACAGGATGTGTTAATTTCGATTGTATATTCACAAGTTATTGTGTTCGATATAAGCGGGAAAATTAGCATTAAATTTATTAACGGGAAACAAAACGCGGGCACATTATTTTCGGATGATCTTAATGCTTCCGTCCATATCCACCCTGATAATGGTAGAAGGTTTTGCCTTTACTACTTCATTTTGCCGGAGGTTAACAATGTAATCAACACTATTAAGTATATCAAGTTTAATGCTTTTAAATGATGAAGGGTTTTCTTCTCCGCTGATGTTGGCCGATGTGGAGACGATGGGTTTACCAAATTTTTGGATCAATGTTTTGCAAAAATCGTCTTTTACCAACCGTATGCCAATGCTTTCGTCGGCAGCAATAAGGTTGTCGGCCAGCATCCGTCCGTTAGGGTAAATAATGGTAAGTGGTTCGGTTGCTGTTTCTATCAGTTCCCATGCAATGGGGGGAACTTTTTTTACGTAACGGTTAAGCATGGTTTCGTCGTTAACAAAAATGAGCATGCTTTTGTATTCAACACGTTGTTTTATTTTATATACTTTTGCTACGGCCTCTTTGTTTCGCGCGTCGCAGCCTATGCCCCAAACGGTATCGGTTGGGTACAGTATGGTTCCTCCTTTACGCAGTACTTCTATGGTGTTTTTTATTTCTTCTTCAGCTGCCGGGTTTTGCATTTAAGTGCTTCGTGGTTATAAAATAAAACGCTTACAAACTCAATTTTTCTTTCGAAACAATTATACCGTCCTCATCGCAATACACATACTCATCAGGTACAAAATTAACTCCGGCAAAACGCACCGTTATGTTTTCTTGACCCTCAGTTTTTTTAGAACTTTTCATAGGGTGTGTGTTCAGCGCCTTTACGCCTAAGCTGCTCAACTTGGCAATTGCTGCCGAATCTCGTATGCAACCGTAAATGATAATTCCGCTCCATTTGTTTTTAACAGCAATGTCGCCCAGCATGTCGCCCAACATGGCGCATCGCATGGAGCCACCACCGTCAACCACCAGCACTTTTCCTTCGCCTTCCTTTTCCAGGTATTGACGTACCAACGGATTGTTCTCAAAACATTTTAAAGTTACAATTTTGCCGTTAAAACATTTGTTACCTCCATAGTCTTTAAATCCTATAGGTTCGGCCACCTGCACTTTATCGGGGTGGGCATCGCACAAATCGGTTGTTCTTAGTTCTGCCATAAAAAGTTCATTTTTTAATTAAAAAATTTACACTTCGCAAGGTATATAATTTTACGGTAAAGGTAAAAAGGATTATTTTTTTGGAGACAAAATAAAGTGGGATTGTTTTTAAAATTTACCAACACGCAGGCAGATTCTGAATCAAGTTCAGAATGACGACGCACGGTTGTTAACTGTTATACACATCCATCAACTCCTTGGTGATTTTTTCGGGGTAAAAGCGTTTGGCATATTCAAAGCCTTTTTCTGCCATTAGTTTGCAGGCAGTTTCGGAGCCCAACAGGAAATTTATTTTTTCGGCCAGTTCGTTGTCATCGGTAGGATCAATATAAATGGTATCGGGCCCGCCGGTTTCCGGAAAACAACCTCCTTGTGTTGTAATTACAGGTGTTTTGCTGGTTAATGCCTCTATAATGGGTATCCCGAAGCCTTCCTGCAACGAAGGAAAAACGTAAATTTTTGCCAAATGATACATTGCCGGCAAGTGGGAGGGGTTAACACTGTTCAGGAAAATAACACGATTTTTCAGGTTATTTTCTTCAATGTATTTTTTTACTGTTTTATAATAACTGGTCTTTCTGCCGGCCACTACCAATGGCAGGCCGTTTACATTTTTTAATGCTTTTACTATTGTCAGCAAATTTTTTCGTTCTTCAATGGTGCCCACGTATAACAAAAATTCGCCCGGCAGCTTATATTGTTCTTTTATTAAGGTGATGTATTCCTGCGACAGTGGTTGGTAAAACAACTCGTTACAGCTTTGGTAAACAACTTTAATTTTATCGGAGGGGATGAAATAGTATTTTTCAATATCGGCCTTTGTGTCCTCACTTATGGCGATGATGGTATCGGCCAAGTCGCAAGCATGGCGGAATCTTTTGTTGTATATCCTTATCTGTCCCTCAGAATATAGGTCGGGTTGGCGAAGAAAAATGAGGTCGTGTATGGTCACAATTTTTTTGCCTTTAAAACTTTTAATATTATGTGGCAATTCATTACTGAGCCCGTGATAAATGTCGTACTTGTTCTTGGTGAGTATATCGGTAATACCGTGAGGGTACCATCGGGCTTTTGTGTTTTTATCTTCGGAACTTTCGGGTTGGTAAACTTTTATGTTGGTTTGTGCAGCAATGTATTGCTTAAAGTCGCCTTCGGTTATACGGGTGGTGAATAATGAATACTGATTTTCGGGGTAATAAGCGTTAAGTGATTTAATGTGTGTACGCGCATGGCTCCCCAATCCGGTGTTACTGATATACGCCATTTTGGCGTCAAATGCTATGTTCATTCTTTAATAAATTAGTAGTACGAAATTTTTAGTTGAAAATTTTATTAACTGTTAATAATCGGTTCGTGTCAATTAAAAAGCCACATTTAAAATGACCTTTCGGGCATTTTTTATATCCGTGTAAACCGCAGGGCCGGCAATCCAATGGTTCTTCCGTTTCAATTATGTGCGCATTATCCGAAAGGGGCCCAAACCCGAATGCCGGTATGGTGGAGCAAAAAATGGCGGTTGTTTTTGCATTCATTGCCGATGCTATGTGCATAGGAGCAGAGTCGTTCACATAATTCATTTCGGCATCGGCTATTAAAGCAGCCGATTCCAGAAAGTTTAATTTTCCGGCAACATTAACAATGTTCTTGTTTTTTGAAGCATTCATAATCCACTCGCAAGCAGCCGAATCGTTGGGGGCTCCTAATAAATAAACGGTTAGCGAGGTCGGGAGCCGGTCGCAAAGTTCCACCCATTTATCCTTCGGATATTGTTTGGTGAACCAAACCGAGGTTGGGGCAATACATATATAGGGTTTGTCCTTGTATTTTTTTACCGTTTCGGTATCTTCTTTGCACGGGTAAAGCTTTGGTTTTGCAAAGTTGGCATCGGTAATGTTTTCAATCAGTTGCTGGTTGCGTTCCACCTCATGTTTTCCGTTACCTATTTCGTGCTTTATTTTTTTTGTGAATAAAAAAGAAAGCGGATTTTTGTCGAATCCTACAATTTGTTTTGCACCTGAATAACCGGCTATGATCCCTGAACTGGCAAAGCGATGAAGATTGATAACCGTGTTGTATTTACTTGCCCTTACTTGCCGTAAAATGGAGAGCAGGTTCTTTATTTTGTTCTTTTTTTTGTCCCAAACAACCACTGTTTTTATAAAGGGATGATCTTTTAACAGTCCTTCATTTCCTTTACGTAAAACAAAATCCAGTTGAGCATCGGGATAATATTGGTGCAGTTTTTCAGCAACAGCAGTGGCCAGTATTACATCTCCTATAAATGCAGTTTGTATGATGAGAAATTTTTGCAACGTCTTTAAAAATTTTTCCAATTCACCCTCAATTGCCAATTTTGTTAAACCGCCACATCATATTCCCTTAATGCATTGTTCAGGGATGTTTTTAAATCGGTGCTGGGCTTACGTTCACCAATGATCAATGCACAAGGTACCTGGTATTCGCCTGCTGGAAATTTTTTGGTAAGTGTTCCGGGAATTACCACCGAACGAGCCGGAACAACGCCTACATATTCTTTAGGTTTATCTCCCGTTACATCAATAATTTTAGTTGATTTGGTGAGTACCACGTTTGCTCCCAGAACAACTTCTTTTTGCAAATGTACACCCTCCACCACAATGCATCTTGATCCGATAAAACAACCGTCCTCAATAATTACCGGAGCCGCCTGTACAGGTTCCAGCACGCCACCAATGCCCACGCCACCGCTTAAATGCACATCTTTACCTATTTGTGCGCAGGAGCCTACGGTGGCCCAGGTATCCACCATGGTACCGCTGTCAACATAAGCGCCTATGTTAACATAGCTCGGCATCATAATCACCCCTTTTGCTAAAAAGGCACCGTAACGGGCAAGGGCATTGGGTACCACACGAACACCCAGTTCGGCATAATTGCTTTTCAGTTTCATTTTATCGTGATACTCAAAAATACCCACCTCCATTGTTTGCATTTGCTGAATGGGAAAGTAAAGTATCACGGCTTTTTTTATCCACTCATTTACCTTCCATCCGTCGCCGGCAGGTTCTGCAACACGCAGTTTTCCTTTGTCAAGTAGTTCAATAACTTCACGAATGGTGCTGATGGTTTTTTCTTCTTTTAATAACTCGCGGTTGTTCCACGCGTTTTCAATAATAGTCTGCATATATCTTAAAAAATTTGCGCAAATATATTGATTATTTATTGGTTGTGCTGCATTTTACGTGAAAGCTAAAGTAACGTCAGTTACTTTTAAAACAGGTCGTTGTTTATTTAAAATACAGTTATTGATCCAACATTAACACGGGTAAGTTGATAACATTAATTATCATCCTGTTATCAAATTGGTTTTAAAACCGATTTTTGTTAAAAAACAGGTGACGACTTTAATTATTCAGCTGAAAGCCGGTATGTGGAGCATCGAAAAATCGCTTTTTAAATATGGCTGTTTTAGTGCATTGGCGTTTGTCGTTCTTTTTCAAACTTCCTGTGAAAATTCAAAGTATAAAGGGTACTCACCAACCAATACCGGACTGTACTATAAAATTATTGCTTTGGGCGACGGTAAAGTGAAACCCTCAGCAGGTGATTTTTTACAATTATCCATCACTTACCGAACTGATAAAGATTCTTTATTTTTAGATACATATACGTTTAATGAAACAGGCAAGGTTATTTTACCCTATAACGGTGTATCCTCTTTTCGTGGAAGTTTTGAGGAAGGGGTGAATAAAATGAATGAAGGTGATGCTTATTCGTTTATAGTGAATGCCGATTCGTTATTTGAAAAGTTTTTTAAAGTTTCGGCATTACCCATGTTCTTAAAGCATGGCGATATTATTAAGATGGATGTTATACTTCACCGCATATTGAAAGATGCTGAATATCAGGAAGAATTAAAAAAATACCAGTCGATAATCGAAACAAAGGAACTGAACGAGAAAAGCAAGTTAAAGCTGTTTTTGGATACTTGTAATACTGATTATTTTACTATAGAAAACGGTATGTATTATTTGCCTGTAAAACAAGGTGTTGGTGATGCTGCAGCACCGGGCGACGAGGCTGTTATTCAATATAAAGGTTATTTTTTAAATGGTTTTCAGTTCGAGTCAACCTACAATCGCTCCCAGCCGTTACAATTTATTTTAGGACAAGAAGGTCAGGTGATAAAAGGTATTGAAAAAGCAATAACTTTGATGAATGAAGGTGCGAAAACAAAATTTATTATACCTTCGCAACTTGCTTTTGGTAAAACAGGATCTTCAACCGGTACTGTTCCTCCGTTTACAACGGTTGTTTACGAAGTAGAGTTGTTGAACCTTATAAAGCGTAATAATAACAATGATAGTATCTA
>Ga0206810_1071_pt1 | contig 16695 bp, 14 predicted proteins | sample Alteio_BWOrgCont_56_FD_152889 | JGI IMG/M metagenome (GOLD analysis project Ga0206810, IMG submission 152889) | Enriched cells from forest soil in Barre Woods Harvard Forest LTER site, Petersham, Massachusetts, United States -... | ecosystem: Environmental > Terrestrial > Soil > Temperate forest >...
TTGCCTGTTATAAGAACGTTTGCTCCCATTTTGGCAGGCGTTATAAAAATCGACAAAAAAAAATTCATGCTTTATAATGTTATCGGAGCAATAATGTGGATAGGTCTTTTAAGCAGTATCGGATTTTATTTTGGGAAGGTAAAATGGGTGCAGAATAATATAGGGCTTATTGTATTATTGCTCATCATAATAACATTACTGCCCCTGATAATAGTGTATTATAAGAATCGAAAAAAGAGAAAAGCAAACAATAGTTCAAATTAAATTTTTTATTTCCTGATTTTCCCCAATTTCTCACCTCGTTTCTGAAATAATAAAAAATAGTTGAATTTTTATTTTAAACACATTCAACTGTTTATCAATTTAATACAAATTATAAACGTAACAAATCTTCACACCTATTATAAAAAAATTTGGAAGTATTATTTTAATGCGTACATTTGTCCTACTAATTCTATAGATATTATAGATATTAGTAAATCAATTACCACCGATTGATTTATATAATGTAAAGGTCAAAGATCAATTTCTTCAACTTTTACAAAAGGGTCAGTCAATACTGATCTTATATGTTTAATATATAAATCGTAATCATGAAAAAAAACGTTACAACGGCAAACACTATTTGTGTGATGATTTCAGAAATAGCTGAAAAAATTTCCATGCATTGCTGTTGTTATTAGTTTAGTAAGTTGTTAAACAGTATTCGGTATTATTAATATTAGTTGAAGTACCGTATTTACTAGCAAAATCAATTACCACCAATTGATTTAACAACACATGAGAGTTAAAACTTAACAGTTAACTACACAAAAGGTTCATCAGTATTTTATCATATCCCCAAACAACAACCAGTAAAACTTCCATTTTACGGTGGAAAGTAAATGAGTTGTTTTACAGGTTGTTCGAGGGGACCATTTATAATTTAACCCAAAACAAAAAATGAAAACTTCAAAAAAATTGCTGGTCCTTTTTGCTATCACAGCATTTCACTATAGTGCTATAGCACAGGATAAGGAAAATGTAAAACAAAATTATGTTTATTTAACAGGTACTAAGTTCACTTATCCGTTGGTTGAAAAATGGATAACAGAATACAAAAAAGAGCATCCCGATGCCAAAGTAAAACTTTTAAAAAAGGGTGAGAGCAGCGATAGTGTCAATGTGAAAATTGTTTCACATAAACTTGATACTGAAACATTGAAAGAAAATGACTCCTATGTTGAAGTGGCGGAATACGCTCTTTTACCCATTGCCAACGAAAAAAACCCCATAGTAAAAAAAACAGCTAAAAAAGGTATCGACGAAGAACAGTTAAAGGAGATATTTATTAAAGGGAAAGATGAAGAATTTATTACCAACGAAGAATTGGCAAAGAAAAATGAGAAAAACCCTTATACCGTTTACACCCGTGCAAATGCATCATGTGCATCCATATCTTTTGCCAATTACTTTGGAAGTGTGTGGGAAAACATCAAAGGAAAAGGAGTAAGCGGAGATGATAAATATCTTTTACAAGCAATATTAAAGGATACCAACGGCCTGTCGTATAACAACCTGGGATATATATACGATTTGCAAACCCGCTTGCCGGTAAAAGGCATTGCAATACTGCCGATAGATATAAATGAAAATGGTAAATTGGATCAGCAGGAACAAGTTTACGGAAACGTTGACCAAGTGATTTCATACCTCGAAAACAATCCAGATGAAAAAGCTATCCCAAAAGCCTACGTAAATTTTATATTTGATAAAAACACAGAAAATGATGCGTTGCAACCTTTCTTAAACTGGGTATTAACCGAAGGGCAAAAATATAACCAGCAAGCGGGCTTTTTTAACGAAAACCCCAAAGTATTGGCAAAACAGGTTGCCATTTTACAACACGCGGTCAAATAAAAATTTTAGGAACAATACTATAGTAATGAATGAATTGGCAACTAAATATATACTAATTCTATAGATATAGTATATATTAAAATGGACAAACCATAAAAACTAAAACAAGAGTATATGAAAAAAAATTATCGGGAGCGATGTTGTATATAAAAACAAAAATCAATTGAATTATAAAAAGAATTGAATCATTTATTATCACTAATTAACAAAAAAACATATGAACTTTATTTTACCTAAATCACGAAAAAAATCATTTTTATTGATGCTGCTTACGTGTGTGTCGTTCTCCTTTTATGCGCAAACGGAAAATACAATAAAAGGAAAAGTGGTGGCCGAAGCCTCCGCAGAAACTCAGGTAGGAGTTATTATTCGTATAAAAGGTACCTCGGTTGCCACAACAACTGACGTGAACGGCAATTTCGAATTAAAAACCACCGAACCTTTCCCATTTACGCTTCTTATAAGCTATATAGGCTTTCAAACCAAAGAGGTTGAAATTTACGAAGCCGAGGATCCGCTCGAAATTAAATTGCAGGCATCAAATGTATTAAAAGAAGTGGTGGTGGTAGGTTACGGGGAGCAAAACAGGAAAGATGTAACAGGCTCCATATCGTCGGTGCCAACCGAATTAAAATCACAACCTGTTGTTTCAATCGAACGGCTTTTGCAGGGTTCAGTTGCCGGAGCCCAAGTTACACAAGTCTCCGGTCAGCCGGGAGCCGGTGTAAGTGTATCCATCAGGGGGTATAATTCCATCAACGCCGGCAACGATCCCCTGTACGTAATTGACGGATACCCTATTTACAACGATTATACAGTGGGTAATGCAGGCGTTACCGGAGGGCCGCAGATAAACCCTTTATCATCCATCCCCACTTCGGATATTGAGTCGATAGAAGTACTGAAAGATGCCTCCGCTACCGCCATATATGGCAGCAGGGGTGCCAACGGGGTGGTGATTGTTACTACCAAAAAAGGAAAAGACTCCACATTTTCTGTCACCTACGACGAATACACCGGCGTTTCTTCCGTTATCAGGGAAATACCATTATTAAATGCGGGCCAATTCTGGAAATTACGTGAACAAGCAGCCATAAACACAGGCACTTATGGGGCATTATTAGGAGCAAATGCATCCATCATTGCAAGTGCTAAAAACCAAGGATATAATTTGGATACTTCAGGACAAGGCACCAACTGGCAAAAAGCCGCTTTCAGAAACGCAATCACACAAAGTCACAATTTATCCATCATGTCGGGCACGGATAAAACAAAATTAGGTGTTTCATTTAACTATTTTAATCAGGACGGGGTACTTATAAATACCAACTTTATACGATACGCAGGAAGAATAAATGTGGAACATAATTACAGCAAAAAATTCAAATTAACGGCAAGTATTAACGCAAGTAACATAAGTGCAAATGTGGCTCCTGCAAATGTGGTACCCGATTTATTGTTCACTCCCCCTTCGGTACCCATATATAACAGTAGTGGCAGTTACGTGATACAAAGTCCTTTTGAAGCAGCCAATCCCACCATTGCCAATCCCATCAATACATTGGTAAATGAAATAAACCAAACAAAAACCAACCGTTTTTTGGGAAATGTATCGGCACAATATAAAATTTTGCCCAACCTCACTGCTAAGATTTTAGTGGGTGCTGATGTAACTGATAACGTACAAAACCAGTATTTACCTACTACCATATCCGAAGGTGCTGCTTTGGGTGGATATGCTGCCATTGGCAGCCAATTTACCACCAACTGGCTGAACGAGAACACGCTTACTTATTCCAAGGTAATAAAAAAGATACATAAATTAAACGTATTAGGCGGTTTTACGGCTCAACAATCAATAACCGAAGGAAGTATAACAGCAGCGGCAGGGTTTCCCAATAATTTGTCTACATTCAACAACATAGGCTCCGGAGTATCCGCTCAGCCTGTATCTTCATCTGCCAGCGAATGGGCGCTGGCCTCCTTTTTAGGCAGGGTTAATTACGGGTTAAAAGATAAATACTTAGTAACCGTGACCCTTCGGGCCGATGGGTCCTCACGATTTGGCCCTAACAACAAATGGGGTTACTTCCCATCCATAGCCGTAGCGTGGAACGCGCATCAGGAAGATTTTCTTAAAGATATTAAATGGCTATCTAACTTAAAATTAAGAGGTAGTGTAGGTAATACCGGTAACCAATCTATACCTCCCTACTCTTCGTTGTCGCAACTGGGTTATTATCGTTATAATTTTTCTAACACTACCGTTGCAGGATATGCACCTCAAACGGCATATAACCCTAATTTAGGATGGGAGCAAACAACACAAACCGACTTTGGAACCGACCTCGGCTTTTTAAAGAACAGAATAGCCGTAACTGCCGATGTGTATTATAAATTAACTACTAATTTATTGTTAAGCGAACCTGTATCGGGCACTTCAGGACTCTCCTACTACAACGCTACTAACAACGCCGGACAAACTTCCACTATTTTTCAAAACACGGGGGCAATGGAAAACAAAGGATATGAAGTGGCCGTTCTTACACAAAACTTAATTAATAAATTCAAATGGAACACCACCTTCTTGATATCAGAAAACTTCAACAAAATCCTTTCTTTAGGAGATGGTATCAGTCAGGAAATTCCTAATACATCACAACCATCTGTACTTCAGGTGGGTGCCCCTATTGGTTCTTTTTTGGTATATAAAACAAATGGTGTAATACAACCCGGGGAAACCCCATTAACACCTACAAAAGATACTAAACCCGGCGGACAGCAATATGTAGATGTTAACGGTGATGGAAAAATAACCACAGCCGATCAGGTAGTGCTTAAAAACAACCCTCCTGTTATTCTCGGCTTGACCAACACCTTTAAATATGGAGGTTTCGACCTTACTGTTTTTTTACAAGCTTCCATAGGAGGCTTAATATACAATGCCAACGAAGCTACGCTGGAAGAAGGTACGGGGTATCTCAATTCATCTACAGTTATGTTGAATGGCTATTCTGCAACCAATACCAACACAAGTGTAAAATCTCCCTATCAGGATCCTACGGTCACTATATCTAACCGTTTTATTGAAAGCGCCTCTTATGGCCGTTTAAAAAATATTACGTTGGGATATACCGTGCCGCTGAAAATTACGGAGAAAGCAAAAATAAAAAGTCTTAGATTTTATGTGTCAGCACAAAACCTGCTTACCTGGACCAAATACACCGGTTTTGACCCTGAAGCAAGTTCAAATGGTCAAAGCTTAATAAACAAAGGTTATGATTCAGGAACATACCCTAACAGCAAAATGTTTTTAGGTGGTGTAACAGTAACCTTTTAATTGTTTAACTATCGTTTAATATAAAAAATTATGATCATGAAAAACTTAAAATATGTGGTATTCACAACCATTGCAATTTCAACAATTTCTTGCAAAAAATTTTTGGAAGAAACTCCGCAAGGCATCATTACCACGCAAAATTTTTACAAAACACAAAGCGATGCAATAGCTGCTACTGATGCCGTTTATTTCTTTCTGAATGCAGGAGGTACCGGCGAACAAACACTTTACAACGTATTGTTAAGTACCGGCATGGATATGGCTACTGATGATGTGGATCCAGGACCGGGAGCCAGCAATGCCGATGTGCGATCATTATCGGTGCTGAGCACTGTTTCTACCAACCGCACCACGTTTCAGCTGTGGCAACAGCACTACGCAGCTATTGGAATGGCCAATGTAGCGTTGGCTAAAATACCCGGTATCGCTATGGATTCTACACTCAAAGCCAGATTGCTCGGAGAATCAAAATTTTTGAGAGCCTTGTATTACTTTAATCTGGTACGTTTATGGGGCGATGTGCCTTTAGTGTTGGAATATAACCCAAGTGCGGTAACGGCATCGGACTATGCAGTGGCAAGAACACCTTCAACCCAAGTATATGCACAAATTGAAACAGATTTAACACAAGCGGCGGCGGCACTTCCTAATAGTTACAGTAGTCCGGATGTTGGCAGAGCAACCAAAGGGGCCGCATTAGCATTGCTGGCAAAAGTATACCTTACAACAGCTTCGCTTCCATTGAACATTACAGGCAATTATCAATTGGCAGTAAATACTGCCTTAGAAGCTATGTCACCTGCTGATGGTGGGTCAGGAGCTTTCGGGTATGCGCTACAGTCCAATTACGCGAATGTGTTTCTGCCTGCGTTCAAAAACAATTCTGAACATATATTTTCCGCTCAATTCAAGTCGCTCTCCCAAGGACAAGGGAACAACCAAAACGGCCGGGCCATTTATAACGGTGTACCGGGGTTATCGGGTTCTTATGCTGAACAAGTAAGGTTTTACAAAAATGGTAGTGATAATTATTTTAGTATTTATAAGCTTTACCAACCCGGAGACAAAAGAAAAAGAGCTTCTTTCTTTACATTTTATATAAGCCCTACAAATGGTAAAAAATATGCTTTGCCAATTACAAACCCGGCATTTCCGAATGATTCAACTCCGTTCTTCAGCAAAGCCTGGGATCCCAACTCCACAGGAATAACAAGTGAATCGGCTGCCAATGTTGCCATTTTGCGTTATGCAGAATTACTGTTAATTCATGCGGAAGCGGAGAATGAGATAAATGGCCCCGATGCTGTTGCTTACACTTCATTAAATAAAGTGAGAAACAGAGCCGGATTACCTGACTTAACCGCAGGATTAACGCAGGCTCAGTTTCGTGATTCACTTTATCTCGACCGCAGATTGGAGTTAGTTTGGGAATATCAACGATGGTTTGACCTTATCCGCGAAAAAGACGCTTCGGGCAATCCAATATTTACTGCCAGCTTGCACGCGGTTGGTAAAAACAATGCGCAGCCTTTTCGGGCACTATATCCTATTCCTCAAAACGAATTATCGGCAAATCCTAAAATGACACAAAACCCAGGTTTTTAATTATATAAACAGAATGAAAATTAACCAATTACAAACTAAACAAATAAAAACATGAAAAAACTAAAAACAAAATTTGCTATTATTGCCAGCCTTGCGTTTGTCAGTACAATATGGGCACAGAACAATCCTGCTAAAAAACCGGAAATTTCTTTCGAGGCATTCGAAACCAAATTAAAACAAGCATCACCCAATGCTCAAATACTAGACCCACGAACACCCGAAGAGTATAATCAAAACCATTTGAAAGGTGCCATTAATACAAATGTGGCCGATAGCAATAAAATTGAGCTGCAAAAAGTAATTGACAAATTGGATAAACAAAAACCTGTTTTTGTTTATGGTATAAATTACGGTGGCCGCGGCTCACAATTAGCAAAAAAGCTGAAAGAGCAACACTTCAGCGAAGTGTATGAATTACCAGGGGGTATAAGTAAATGGATAGGAGCCGGACGACCCGTTGAAAGCACCACGGCCGAAGGTTTAACATTAGCAGAGTATAAAAAACTGCTGGCATCCGATAAACTGGTGTTGGTGGATGTTTATTCCAAATACTGCGGAACATGCAAAAAATTGTTACCGATTGTAGACTCAGTTGCAAACGAAGAATCGAGTACGGTAAAAGTGATTAAAATTGAATTGTTCGACAATAAACAACTGGGAAAAGAGTTAAACATAGAATCGGTTCCGACCCTTATTTTATACAAAGACGATAAAGTTGTGTGGCAAAAAAGAGGCCTCACTCCGAAAACAATTTTAGAAGGATATATTCATGATGAAATAGCGCGTAAGTAAAAGCAAAAGCAATCTTATTATAAGATACTTAGGTAGGCTCAATACAGGCCCTAATCAGGCTGATCTCACGAGTGTGAGTGTATTGGGCCTGTCACAGTATATGAATAGTAGCGAACCCTTAGAATTTAATTGACAACTTATATATTAATTCATGTTAAATTTAAGTTATAATACCATTAACATAATTTAATTTTCGCATTTAGAACAAATTACTAATTTTGGGCGTTTTTAAATAGTAAAAGCAGACAACTAAAAAAATCTGACAAAAAATAGTATATAACTTATAAACCTAAATCTATCATGAGTAATCAAAAAACAACATCAACCGGCTTTAATTTTATGACCGCGCTTATAGCCATAATTATTGCACTTGTAGTAGGGGCTTTAATATATACGTTTATACTTGGAGCTGCGGGTAACTTCGATGCCGAAGGCCATCCTAAACAAGGAAATTATTTAGGCATGATGTACAAAGGAGGTTTTATTGTGCCTATACTTATGGCATTGTTTATTATTATTATTACTTTTTCTATTGAACGTTTATACAGCATTACGAAAGCAAAAGGTCAAGGCGATGCTGCCTCATTTTTAAAAAACATTAAGACATTAATTGCTTCCGGTCAATATGGTGAAGCTATTGATTTATGTGACAAACAAAAGGGTTCACTGGCAAATGTTGTACGTTCGGGCATAGAAAAATTAAAGACTATTAAGGAAGATAATTCACTAAACAACGAAGCTAAAATAGCTGCCACCCAAAAAGAAGTGGACGAAGCCATTTCTCTTGAATTACCAATGCTATCTAAAAATTTATCTATCATCTCTACTTGTGCTTCTATAGCAACTCTTTGGGGGTTGATCGGTACCGTATTAGGTATGATCCGTTCGTTTGCTGCCATGTCAACCGCGGGTTCCCCTGATACTGCTGCACTTGCTACCGGCATTTCCGAAGCGCTTATAAACACAGCGCTTGGTATCATTGCTTCGGTTGTAGGTATTATCATGTACAATTACTTTAACAGTCGTATTGATGCCATTACACATAGCATGGACGAAGCCGGGTTCAGCATATTACACTCATTAAAAGCATAATCAAAAAACAGTAATTTATTTATGGCTAAAATAAAAACAGCTAAAAGTTCGCCCTCACTCGACATGACACCAATGGTGGACTTGGCGTTTTTGCTAGTTACCTTTTTTATGCTCACAGCCACTTCAAGAGTTAAAGAACCGGTTATTGTTGATCCTCCGTCTTCCATATCTAATAAGATACTCCCCGAAAACGTAATGTTGATTTCAATAGATAACGAAGGACGGCCTTTTTATGACATTAGCAATGCTGAAGTTCGCAGAGAAACGCTTGAACGGATGGGGAAACAATACAAAATAACATTTTCTCAACAAGAAGAAGATCGTTTTGCGGCAATGAAAAGTTTTGGCGTTCCTATGGCACAACTTAAAGAATACATTAATCTAGATGCCGAAAAACGCGATAAAATAGTTTCAACCGGCATTCCTCATGATTCGGTTCATAATGAGCTTGCCGACTGGATACAATTTGGACGTATTGAAGCCGCCAAACAGGCGAAAGAACAAAAAGATATTGCTGAGCAAACCGGAAAAGATTTTAAATATGAACCGTTGCGTTTTGCAATAAAAGCAGATGCAAAAACACCTTACATAAAAGTGCAAGACATTATTAAAGTTTTTACGGACAAGGAAATTTACAGGTTTAATTTAATAACAAACCTTGAACAAGCCCCTGCTGAAGAGCAGTAAATATTGGTGCATTAATAATACAGGTTAACAAATGGCAGAAGTAAATACAGGTGACGGCGGCGGTGGCGGTAAACACAGTAAACAGCGGGCTAAAAAACAATCGACCAAAATAGACATGACTCCCATGGTGGATCTGGCTTTTTTGCTGCTTACGTTCTTTGTACTTACATCTACATTCAACAAACCGAAGACAATGGAACTCAATTTTCCTGCCAAGCCTAAGGATGAAAAGCAGGACATGAAAGTGAACAATGCCCTTACTTTGATAATGACCGAAAACGATGGGATCTATTATTATAACGGAGAATTTTATCCGCCTAAAAATGCAAAGGATCATGCCCCTACAGAGCTTTTAAAAACGGATTTTTCCTTTGAGGGCCTGCATAAGTTGTTATTGGATAGAAACCAATCGACCATAGAAACCATTAAGGAGTTGAATACTAAACTTAAAAACGGAGAAATAGCCGATACTACATACAAGCATTTAGCCATGGAGGCGAAAGGCAGAAAAGAAGCTTTAACCGTACTTATTAAAGCAGACGATAAAGCCTCTTATAAAAATGTAATTGATGTGATTGATGAATTGAATATTTGCAATATAGGCAAATATGCTGTTGTTGATATGATGGTGCAGGAACTTGAATTATTAAAAGCTACGCAAAACACAAGCAATGTCGGAACAACAAAATAATACTAAACCTTTTAATAACTGGGACAACATTGTTTCGCCCGTTCGTAATGATATTGTTTTTGAAGACAGAAACAAATCATATGGTGCTTATGAATTACGCATTAACCATAACAAAACTCTTGCTATATCTTTGTTAATAACAGCTGTAACACTTACTTTACTTGTTGGTTTTCCAAAAATAATGGAACTGTTCAGTAAAAAAACGGAAGAGGTAGAAGTTCCTATTGATATAACGAATGTAGATTTAACACCTCCGCCACCTATTGATGAAACAGAGCCTCCACCACCTCCGCCACCTCCGCCGCCAGTAATGGAAACAGTAAAGTTTACTCCGCCGGTTGTTACTGATGAAGAAGTGGTAGATGAACCGCCGCCCATACAAACAGAAGACCTGCCTCAGATAAGTACTGTTACTCAGGCTGCTCAAGGCAATGAAGATATTGTTATTCCTGATGAAGTAGGAAGTGGTGTAGTTGAACCGAACGACAACGAGGTTTTTGCGGTAGTGCAACAAATGCCTGAATTTCCGGGAGGAGAAAAGGAACTGTATAAATACCTTTCCAACAATATTAAATACCCTTCCGTTGAATACAGTAATGGTATTACAGGTATGTGTGTTGTAAATTTTGTAATTGAAAAAGACGGTAGTATTACAAGCGTTAAAATTGCCAGAGGAGTGAATGGCGGGCCGGGTTGTGATAAAGAAGCAATGCGCGTCGTACAATCGATGCCTAAATGGAAAGTTGGTAAACAAAACGGCCGCCCAGTAAGAGTTTTGTATAATTTACCTATCCGGTTCTCCATAAATTAATTTACTCTTTCTGATGGATTTTAATAACCGTCCAGAAGTAAAAAAAATCCGGCATTATTTCAATTTTATAATGGTGGGCGTTTATATTATTTTGGGTGTTATTTTTTTGTTCACTCAAATTGGTAATGATACCTTTCCGTTTTACAGAAAAGAAGCGGGCATTGTTTTTATTGCTTATGCATTGTTTCGTTTTTACACAACTTTAAAACAGTTAAAACAACTGCAATAGGTACTAAAAGATAATATATGTTCAATTGGAACAATAGTTCGCGTTTTTAATTTTTGCGTACCTTTCGCTCCGCCTTTATACACAAAGATATGTTACTGCCAAGCAGATTTTTTTTGATACTGTTGTCCGTTTTTTTTTACAGTTGTTCCAACAACGAAAAACAACCTACAGATACTGCTACCACAGGTGAAGTAAACATTACGGTGGACGAATCGTTTCAAAAACTTTTCAAGATTCAAATCTATACGTTCCAGTCCCTCCATCCAGGTTCAACGATCAATGCAAGTTATTTGCCCGAAAGCGATGCGCTATTGCGTTTGATGAATGACTCCTGCAAAGTGGTGGTGATGTGCAGAGATTTAACCGGCGAAGAAAGAAAAACATTTGAATCGAAAAACCTGTTTCCTGTTTCCACCAAAATTGCCGAAGATGCCATTGCTATTATTGCAAATCCGGCAAGTAGCCTTTCCTCTTTAACCGTTGAACAGGTAAAAAATATTTTATTGAAAAAAAACAAGGAAAAAACAGAGGTGGTGTTTGATAACACAGGGTCAACAACTGCCAAGTACATGAAAGATAGCTTACTGAAAGGCCGGGAGTTTTCAAACAATGTATTTGCGGTTAAATCGAGCCCCGATGTTATTGACTATGTTTCGAAAAATAAAAGTGCATTGGGTTTTTTAAGTGTAAACTGGGTAAGTGATTCGGATGATCCTGCCACCGCCGAAATTTTAAAAAAAATAAAAATTGTTGCCATCGCAAAAGATTCCGCTTCAACAGCTTTTAAACCCTATCAGGCACATATAAAAACAAAAGAATATCCTTTTTACAGAAACGTTTTTATGATTAACAGGCAAACACGTGTCGGACTTGGTATGGGTTTTGTTAATTTTGTAGCCGGTGAAAAAGGTCAGCTGATCATTCTTAAAGACGGACTGATTCCTGCTTATCCACCTCAACGAATAATAAAAATAAAAAAATGAACAGTAACATGAAAAACTTAAGATTAACCATTGCATTGTGCTTAGTAACTTACTCATCTCTTTTTTCACAAACATTGGCGGACGCCATTAGGTTCACCACCAACGAACAGTTTGAATCGGCAGACGCTGCTTTTAAAAAACTTATTGCCGCCCAACCCCAAAATGGTGAACTCTATTTTTATTATGGTGAAAATTATTTTGAGAACGACAATTTGGACATGGCAAATGCAATGTACCAAAAGGGTGTTGAAGTAAATGCAACCAACCCTCTATGCTATATAGGCATAGGTAAAATATTGTGGAACCAAGGTGTGGCCAAAGAAACAGAAGCAAAAACCAATTTTTACAAGGCCACCTCGCTGGCAAATAAAAAAGATATTGTGGTGCCATTAAAAATTGCCGAAGTGTATATTTCCTTTGAATCGAAAGATTTAGATGATGCTTTTAAATTATTGGAACAAGCGGAAAAAATAGATAATAAAAATCCGCAAGTATATATTTTAAAAGGCGATGCTTATTTAGAAGCCGGTGAAAATGGCGGTTATGCAATTAACAATTATGAAAAAGCAGAGGCGCTGGATAAAAATTCAGTCATAGCTATTTTACGTGAGGGTAAATTATACAGCCGCGCTAAAAACTACCCTTTGGCCCTGGATTTTTACAAAAAAGCCAATTCCATCGACTCCTCGTTTGCCCCGGCTTACCGGGAAAAAGCGGAGATATATTTCCGTGCCGGACAATACAACAATGCTGTTGAGCAATTCAAGCGTTATTTGCAACTTAATAATAATTGCAGTGCCAGGGGCAGATACGCAGGTTTTTTGAACCAAGCGGCAAAATATAAGGAATCGATTGACGAAGCCAAAGAAGCCTTAAAATGCGATTCTACCAACGCATACATTTACCGTTACAAAGGACGTTCGGAATACGAGGCGGGCGATTATATAAATGGATTGGTAAGCATGAACAAGTTTTTTGAACTGGCTGCCAAAGAGCCCAAACTTAAAATTATTCCTGAGGATTATGAATACCGTGCAAAGCTAAACTCAAAAAACGGTGGCGATTCGTTAGCTGTATTAGATTATAAAAGAGCCCTGGAACTAGAGCCCGAAAGGCTGGAGATTAACAGAGACATTGCCAACACCTACATAAAATTAAAAAAATACGACAAATCCATAGAAGCCTTTAAATCAAATCTTGCTTCGGGCAAAACAAATGCAAATGATTATTTGGGGATGGGTCGGGCATATTATTATTTAAAAGATTATGCCAATGCCGATTCTGCATTTTTAAAAATCATCCAATCGCATCCGCAATTGCCATTAGGATATTTATGGAGGGCAAGAGCCAATGCTCAGCTTGATCCAAAAAATGAAAAATGGCAGGCAAAAACTTATTATGAATCGTACCTGACCAATACTAAGCTCGAAGAAATTGATAAAAACAAAAAGGATGTGGTAGAGGCTTACACATACATGGGAGTGTATTACATGAATCAAAAAGATTTTTGTACCGCAAAAACTTACTTTAACAAAATAACCACATTGGATGCTTCAAATACCAATGCAAGCAAGTTTTTGGAAAGCAAAGAATCGAAAAATTGTAATTGATTCTTTAGTGTGTCCATTTGATGATGAATGATATGCTGATTGTTCAATTTATACAAAACAATCAAAGACTTATAACTAATTGCCGATTGAACTTAAAACAAAAGCCTTCCGAAAAATTGGAAGGCTTTTGCATTTCATTATAAACAAACAATTATTGTGTTAAAGTAATAACGTAAGTATCAGTATAATTATACGCCACAACTCCTGTTCCCGGGTTACAATTAGTTGTGTTTTTATAAACCCTTGTTAAAACAATTGAAGTTGGCGAAGCCGATGTAACAGCGTATATACCATTAGGGCTTGAAAAACCAACACTTGCACCTGTGAATAAAGTAGTAGCACCTGCAACAGTTACGTAACTGCCATCGGCACTAATGGTAAAACTAATACCCGGAGTTGCTACTATATCTCCCGCAGTAGCACCTGTTGCCTGAACAGCAGCATATACCGTAGGATTACCACCATTATTGCTAATGGACATTGAAGAATAATTAGATGCAGCAGCGGTAGGGGCAGTACAAGTACCTACACCTGAAGTATTATATCCTGTAAAAGAAGTACTTACTGTTGTTGTCCAGGTGCCATTGAACATATTTGACAAATTGGTGCTTGCAGTGGAATTAACACCACCAACAGTTACCGTTGTGCTAACACTTTTTTGACTAAGCCCTTGTTGTGCAGTTAAGGTTATAATATAAGTTCCGGCACTTGGCGGTGTCCAACTGATATTGGTATGAGCAGCACCGGTACCACCCGACAAATTATTATCGGTATATCCGCCCGGACCCGAAATGCTGACACTATAACTTGCCGGAGTACCTAAATTAACCGAATCAACAGTATTATTTATAATCTGGATAGCTTGGCCGCTATTAGGTGCAGCTACAGATACAGCCAAAATAGGAGTTACCATTTTAACTGTTACGGTTTGTGAACTTGAGGAGCCACTGCCGGATCCTTTGGTAACGTTTGATGATTGTATTATTTGCTGGGTAATTGTATAAACACCAACTTGTTGGTAAACGTGACTTGGTGAACTTACACCAAAATTGTTTTGTGATGGTGGCGCAGACTGTGTGCCATCACCAAAATCGTAATAATATTCTATATTGTTGTCTTTTGAATCTACGCCGTTTTTGATTGTTACAGATTGCCCCACCCAAACAGTTGAAGGAGATGCCGTAAATGAAGATGATGGTGCCTTGGAACAAGAAGTAAAAACAGATGTTACCATAAGAGCAAAACCACCAAGGTTTAAAATAATTTTTTTCATGTGTATTTGTTTTTGATTAATTGATTGTGAATAGAATACTTTTTTTAGTTTCGACAAAATATTTATAATAATAGACAAATATATGACGTAACAACTGTAATTAAGGATGGGTACATAGTGAAATATTTTTTACACGACCTTCTTTTCAACAAGAATTAATTTATTAAGCATCCAAAAAAAAAAATTCTATTTGTTAGTCAATACTTTAAATAAATATTAAAAATATTTTTACAAAACATATGTAACCAATCGGTTTCTTATTTATATTTGTAACCGAATTATTACACATATTATGAGAAGAGACGTATTTCAAGCCATTGCCGACCCTACAAGGAGAGAGATTTTGAATATCCTTTCCAGTCAATCACTGAATTTAAATTCGGTAGCAGAAAATTTTAATATTAGCCGGCCCGCTATTTCAAAGCACATTAAAATACTTACCGAATGTGGGCTAATTACCATTAAACAAGAGGGTCGCGACCATTACTGTGAAGCAAAGCTGGATAAATTGCACGAAGTATCGGACTGGATAGAAAAGTACCGCAAATTCTGGGAAAACAAACTTGATGATCTTGAAAATTACTTGAATAAACTACAATCAGAAAAAAAGGAAAATAAAAATCACTAATAGTGTACAATAATAAACTTATAAATAAAAATATGAAATCAAACATCTCCCCCTTTTTATGGTTCAATGGTAATTTGGAAGAAGCCATGAATTTTTACACATCTGTTTTTAAAAACTCTAAGATCATCAGCACCCATCATTTACCAAGCGACGTTCCGGGACAAAAAGGAAAAATACTAACCGCTACGTTCGAAATTGACGGTCAACAATTTATGGCCCTGGACGGTGGCCCCCAATTTAAGTTCACTCCCGCAATTTCGTTTTTTGTTAACTGCACCACACAGCAAGAAGTGGACGATTTGTGGGAAAAACTATCGGAAGGTGGCAGAAAAGACAGGTGCGGCTGGCTTACCGACAAATATGGTTTATCGTGGCAAATTATTCCTTCTACCTTAGGAGAACTGATGAATGACCCTGACCCTGCAAAAGCAAAAAGGGTGATGGAAGCCATGCTTCAAATGGGTAAAATTGAAATACAAAAACTAAAAGACGCATACAACCAATTATAAACACTATAACTTTTAAACCTATGAAAACAAAAATGCAACCAAAAAACGACACCGCAAGTCGTGAAATTGTTATATCGCGCATATTAAATGCCCCTAGAGAATTGGTGTGGGAAGTTTGGACCGACCCTAAACACATTGATAAATGGTATGGGCCCGACGGATTTTCAAATTCTATTAATGAAATGGATGTACGTTCAGGCGGAGCATGGCGGCATACCATGCACGGGCCCGATGGTACTGATTATCCCAACGAAAGCATATATACCGAAGTTGTAAAACCCGAACGCCTGGTATACACCCACACATCTCCAAAGTTTGATACTACGGTAACTTTTGAAAAACTTGGGGACAAAACAAAACTAACCATGGTAATGGTATTTCCTACTGCTCAGGAGCGCGATACTGTTGTTAAGGAACACGGAGCCATTGAAGGTCAAAAACAAACTTTTGCCCGTTTAGAAGAATATTTGATCAAACAATCGGCAGATACCGGATTGGTTATTACCCGCACCTTTAAAGCACCGCGAACACTTGTTTACAAAGCAT